>Ga0364910_1130_pt1 | contig 26145 bp, 26 predicted proteins | sample SorcelJu500001C4_3_FD_206970 | JGI IMG/M metagenome (GOLD analysis project Ga0364910, IMG submission 206970) | Enriched cells from Trout Bog Lake Hypolimnion, Wisconsin, USA - BchlTB.June25.5000.01.C4 | ecosystem: Environmental > Aquatic > Freshwater > Lake > Hypolimnion/Profundal zone | place...
ACTTGTTTGATAAGGTTTTCATTGATCTGTTCCCAAACCGGCCAATTCAGATAGTCATTTTTCCATTTTAATAAATTTTTACTATATGTTTGAAAATCTACTAGCCCGACATTATCTGCTTCGGAGAATGAACGCTCTAAAAATTGATTGATATTTTCGCCACTAAAGATATTAATCAAAATCATTCCTGCCATATAGCTGTCGATATCTTTGGGAAAACCTCTTTTGCGCATTTTTTCCAAAAGTTCGGGACAATGAAATCTAGGATCCATATATTCTAATCGAAATTTTTGTACATCTTTCCCTTCTTTATTTTTTTCGATATAGCAATTGCCAAGATCGATGATGCTTAAAAGAGGACGTCCCTTTTTATCCTTTTGAACTTTTCCGTTTTTATTTAACCGCAGGACAAAGTTATCTGGTTTCAGATCTCGGTGAACCGTGTTAGTTTTATGTAAATATCTCATTGCTTTAAAGACTCGTATACCATATCCAAGTTTTGTTCTAACCGGCATGTCTTGGGTGATCAATAGATTCAGATTTGTTCCTCCAATGTCTCCCATGATGATCCCTTGATTTTCCGAATTCGATAAAGTGACTTTTTTAGGAAGAAGAAGGTATTCAGAATCGGTTACTTGTTTGGAATTCTCTGTTAAATATGCTACAGCAGACTTTTCATGACAAAGAGATTCTATGCCAGCTTTACCCCCTACGATTCCTAAAATTCCTGAAGGATCTATCTCAAAAGAATGAATATCAAATGAAGCCGCTTCATAAATGATCTTGCTCGTGCCATGTGCAAATTCTTCCTTTTTTGCCACGAATATTTTCTCATTTGTAGAGTCCCAACCGACATAATGACCTCTCACTTGGTCTATTTTCTTGTCTTTGAGTCGCTCTAAATCTACCTCTAACAGTAATGATTTCACATGAGAATTACTCAAATCATCTCGGGATTCATTAAGCTTTTTTATAGCCGCCTGAGTTTGATCAGATTTTTTTGATTTCGGTGCGTCTAGTTTTTTAGTTGTTTTATATTTTACACTTGTATTTGACGTGGGGCTTTTACCTGAGAATGAGGAAGCGTCAAAAAGCGTTGTATAACTTCCTATATCTACCCCTCTCTTTTCTACCTTAAGTTGTGTACATGCTCTTGTACGACTTAAACCTTGAGATTTATCTAACGGCACTTTTTTTTCCTTCGATGCACGAGTTTTCACCTTTTTGCGTTTCGTTCTTTCCCGAACTGTTGCATGTTGTGGCAGTTCGCCATAACTACTCGTTAAATGCATTCGTCCACACTCGTTTATAGCTGATAGTGCCGTGTAGTCAGCACAATGAACAGTAAATTGAGATTTACTTCCATTTTCATTTGAATTTGGGCATACGTTAATATAACTAACAGGGGCGCAACTGAATGTCTCTTCTTTTTTCTTTTCTTTTTCCTTTTCACTTGAATTTCTTAAAAACCGAGCAGTGACTTGAGAATAAAACATATTGGTTGTGTGAGGACAATGTTGGGCTTCACCATCAGAATGATCATCCTCATCAACAGATGAATCTTGTGAACTTTGAAGATCTCGATTAAAAGACGAAATTGCAATATTTTGGCTTGCGGGAATTGAAGACGACATATCTGGAAAAGTAAAAGAGCCGCTACTATCAGTAAGAGTAAGCATAGAACACCTTTTTTTTTGATTTATTTAAAGTAAATGGATTTAATATTAGTTAATAATATCTCAACTATTAACTTTAACATAACAATAAATTTAAATCAAAATATAAATATATTTTTGAATGTCAAATAATACGGGCAAAAGAGTTTGAGAAAAAAATTGTCGATGCGTTGACAATTTTTCTTGGCCTCGAAGAGGTTAATTGCTATTTTGTCTGGACCATTCAGAGAAAGGATGATCTTTTCTTTTAATATTTATGAAAGATAATTTTTAAAATTGCAGGAGATAACAATGTATGCGATCCTAGTCAGATTATGGAATAATGTATATGAAAGTATCTATTTTAACACGGTTGATAAAGAACAAGAGGATACGGCAGATGTCGGATTGGAGAATGATTTACATGAGGGTACAGTTTCTAACGGAGTTGATAAAGAACAAGAGCAAATGGGAGATGTCGGATCGGGGAGTGCTTTATATAAGAGTATAGTTTTTAACAAAGTTGATAAAGTACCAGAGTATATGGGAGAGGTTAGATTAGGGAATGATTTACAGGAGGGTACAGTTTCTAACGGGGTTGATAAACAAGAAGATTATACGGGAGATGTTGGATTAGGGAATGATTTACACGTGGGTACAGTTTCTAAAGTGGTTGATAAAGAACGAGAGATAAGAAAACAGATCATAGAAAGTAATTACGGGCCATTGTTTTCCGAAATTGTTGGGCCAGATCGAATTGATGCACTTCCTGAAATGATGGCTGCAGATCTAAATTTGAAAAAAGATAGTAAATATTGCTCAAAAGTGGTAGCGCCCTCCATGCTTAAAGAAAATTCTGCTGTACGGGGCGTTCTTGGATCTGGACGACCCTTTATTGCGATTAAAGTTGAAATGCTAGACTCTCAAACGAAAGAAGTAGTGGATACTGTTGTGGAGCTTGTTTTTAAACGCTATCCGTTGAAAGGAGATGGCGGGCCTAATAGAGTATATGAGAATAACTATGTGACGGCGCTGATTAATATTTCGGATAAGGGAATTTCGTATCCATCAACATTATATGGCAGTTGCGGTATGTCAAACATACAAATTGAGGCTTTAAGAGAGCTGCTAGATGGAAAGGAAATTAAGGCGCCTGTTGGGGCTTATTTCCTAAGACAAAGCAAATGAATTGTTAAAAACTACATTTTTGGGGCTCATTTATTAGGGGCAAATGTTGAGATTGTGAACTTTGCCCCTAATCGTTTAATTAGGGATAAGAGTATTTTGAGAAGCAGTAATTTCCCATTTATTATTGTGATGAATGAAAATCTGAGTAAAGATCCCTTCGCGTGAGACTCCCGGTAAACTCATATCCGATCCGGGTTGACGGAACCCCTCTACTTTCCATTTAACTAACGCAATAACAACTCCAGGTTGAACTTCGCGGAGTTTTGTGCTCAAAATGGATAGTTTTGAATCTTTCAGAAATGACTGCAAGATCTTGACATGGCGAAATTCAATTTCATCTTGCCCTGAAAAATACATCCCGTAGATATTCACAAAATCGGCATCCTTGGTAAATCCTTCACCAAAACCTTTCCCTTCATGATCGTTCCACGCCTTTGTATAATTTTCTATGATTTCTTGAATTGCCGTCCGGTCTGTTGTTTCAAGAGCAAATACAGAATTAATATAGATAAAACAAACGAATAAGAAAGCGTGAAATTTGTGCATTGTAGAAACTCCATATCTTAGACAATTTGAAATTGTTGAACTAAATTTGATTGCTCTTGCCGGTCAAGCATAGGTGCAATGGCTGGCCAAACGATAGTAAATTTGTCCGGATCTACTTCGTGAATATCTGATAAAAATGCTGCTCGATCTGAAGGGTTCATGTGAGGAAAAAGGATTTGCATCATGTGAACCATTTCCTCGGCTGTCATGGTGCGATATGTTTGCGCCTCTACTTGCTTTAATTCTTCATCGGTATAAAGACGTTGAAGTTCAGGAAGAATCATTGTTTCTTCCTCATGAAGATGGATGAGATTATCTGCTACAAATTTTCGGTAGCTTAAATAGAGACGATATCCTAGAGCAACTTTTTCATCATCGGATGAGGTTTTTGAAACGCTATCAATCATCCTTTGAATTTCAAGTAGTTGTTCATCTTGATGAGCATGATCTGCTTGTGCGTGTTCATGAATTTTAGAGCGTTTATTTTTGAGGAGTGTATGCAATCGCTCGTTTTCGTACTCAGCATGCCCTGTCAGCATTTCCGTTAATTCATGGAATGCAATGTTGACTCGGGCGATTTCTTGAGAGTTGCGAAAGTTTGTTTTGGCAATCAGGCGTTCTAGGTCATTAAGTGCCGCACTGACATATTTGTGTTCTCTGTAAAATTGGTATCTCATTTTTTTATTCATATCTATTTAAACACGGAAAATTTTTTGGTTAACGGAACGATTTCTTCTATCTGGCCAAACAAGCCCACGCCGTATAATTCTACATCATTTAAAGGAATATTGGCAGTTTTTATTATAAGATCTTCTTCGATTCCATTGAAAGACATCGTGCTTGTAAAGACGGCTGACAATATTCCTAATTCACACGTCTTCGTATAAAGTGTTAATAATTGGTTATTCGTTCCCTTCAGCACAACGAAGGAACAGGTTGAAACAGAAATTAAACTTTCTCCGTTAGGATTGAGGAGGGGAGTAAAATTCATGTTCTTTTGTTGTTCGTGTGTTGATTTGTTTAATAAAGACATGCCAAGTTGTCCGGTAGCACTTAAAATTTTACCAACAGGAGATTTCTCATTAAGCACGATCACAAATTTATGCGTTGCTCCTGTATTTACACTACCCATAATGGGGTTCCCTTCCCAAACGAAAATTTTGAGATAATAATCTCAGAGATGCTCACTAAATTTTTATTATTTTTCAATAGTAAATTAAGCCAATGAGGGGTCAATTATGTAAGTGCTTTGAGCGATTGGATGAGTTGTTTGGCATCCGCAGGGATTAAAGGACGCGCTCTGTTCCGCTCATTTCACAAAGGTGGGAAAATTGACGACAGACTATCAGGGTATGGTGTGTCTGAGATGATAAAGATGCTCTGGAGAATAATATTCTGACCAGAGTACAAGCCGTGGGGTGTTGACTGCCTCCGCAAGGGAACTCCAATAAACTTACTTCAGAAGCGAGGTTGGTATACTAGGCTCGCATATCTATGCGATTCATCGAGGTAGCCCAATGCTTTGAAGACTCTTTGGGATTTAATAATCTCATACCGAAATCATCAATGCTCGGATCATATCAGGAAGACGATATCTTTTATTAACTATGAGAGTGTACTAATATATTGTTGCACTTAAGATTTAAATCTGATATATTAAAAGCATAAGAAATACAGAAAAAGACAATAGCACCACCGAAAATTTTTATTGCCTATAGAGGCCCGAAATTTACTATTGAATGGTATTACACAGAAGACGGGAAAGTGCCAGCTTTAGAATATTTTAATAGTTTGGACGACGATGACAAAATAAACACTTTAGATTTATTTAAATTGATGGCGACAGAAGGTAAAATTTACAACCAGCAGAAATTTCGCAATGAACATGATCAGATATATGCCTTCAAACCTAAACCGCATCGTTTTATGTGTTTCTTTTTTTGTTGGGAAAAGAATCATCGTTACAAATGGTTTTATAAAGAAAAAAGATGATTTGCCACCTGAAGAGAAAAAACGAGCGTTGAAATATCAAAGAGATTATGAAGAAAGATTTAATGCAGGAAAATATTATGAAACACAATCACGATAAGCCTTTATCAACTTATGATGAACTCATGCAAAATCCTGAGTTCAAAAGAAAACACGAGGAGTCTTATCGCGAATTAGTTTTATCAGAACTTCTCTTAGCTCTTATGGCTGAGGATAAGATCTCTATTCGAAACTTAGCGAAACAGGCTGGAATCTCGCCTGCAATTATTCAAGACATAAGAAGTGGCAAGAGAGATAATCTCACGCTAAAAACATTTACCAGCTTGATAAATGCTTTAGGTTATAATTTGGTTTTAGAAAACCGAAATCGAAAAAAAGGCTTTCCCAGACGCATTAAGATGGGAACCGTTGGCAGTAGAAGCATAAAAAGCCATTCTAGAAAGCCAAAAACAGTAGCATAACTAATTTCCAAAAGCTTCAATGCCTTAGAGCGAGTGCACCACTAGCGCATCATTTTTATTATTGAATATCTACCAATTTAATTGGTAATACGACCAAAAAAGGTGGTGTATATGTTGGAATCTCTTTTCGGCAATCAGGTGATTGAAAAGATTTGAATGAAGAATGCTATCCGTCTGGCCAAGGAAAGTTTTCCAGACTCCTTTGTATAGCTTTCAACCACCTCTTGAGAGGTTGGAAATGGGAAGTGTTGTTGTAAGTCATTGGAAGGGAAAACGCTTATTTATCAATCCAATCCGCTTTTGTTCCTCTTGTCCTATTTGTCCTTTAGATTGAGGCTTAACTTGGCAACGGGAGCTGCTGCCATTTTTTGTGTGCCAGTATGCAGAACCGTCCACGGTTTCTCCCCGATCTCCTGTCTTTATTTGTGTGTACAAATACCGTACACCTATGTTATACTGAATAGTGAATAATAGAGGTGTATATATATATGAAACAAGACCGTATTGAATTTCGAACAAATAATGAAGAAAGGCAGCAAATTGAAGCTGCTGCTAATTATATAGGCGTAAATCTATCAACTTTTTTACGCATAACTGCTTTGGAGCGTTCGGCAGAAATTTTAAAACAAAAAGATTCTCTCATATTATCGGATCACGACAGGAATGCTTTTCTGAAAGCGCTTGAAAATCCACCGAAACCTAATAAAGCCTTGAAAGATGCTCTTAAAGAATATCGAAACTTAACTGAAGAAAAACGTTCTAATGCCAATAACAAAATCAATCGAAGACGTTAAACCAAGTGCCCATAAAGAGTTTTTGTGTGGAGTTAAAGAACTAGATGAATATTTAAAGCGTTTTGCCAGGAATAACCACAAGAAGGGAATAGGAAAAACATTTGTCCTTCTTGAAGAAGAGCATGTCATAGGATTTTATACTATTAGTATGGCAAACGTTGAGTTTAATAACATTCCCGATAATCTTCGTTTAAGTCTTCCAAAGTATCCAATTCCTGCTGCACGAATAGGAAGATTGGCCGTTGACAGCCGTTTTCAAGGAAAACATCTAGGAAGAATTCTATTAATTGATGCTCTTGAACGTATTCGAGAAGCATCTCGTTCAATAGCAGCGCATGCTGTAATTGTGGACGCTAAAAATGAAAAAGCAAAGCAATTCTATGAACACTTTGGATTCACATCTTATAAAGATGAACCTCTTTCTTTATATCTACCTATGGCTACGGTAGAAAATTTATTTCAGTTATTCCCATGACAGTGAATTTTATACTCTTCTGCAACTTTGCGAAGATTTCGATCTCCTGTCAATGATATCCCTTTTTCTTCTCTAGCGAGAACCAACTCAAACAAATTAATTAAAGGGCTTATCCTACGCATCGTTAAATTGTTTCAAACATGCTGCTAGATAATTTTCGAACTACAGTTCAGAAAGTTGATCGGTTAAACCTATGAAACCAATAGACTTTGCAATACAGGGCACGGCAACAGCCCACCAACTCCATCCCCTTTCTTCAATTTTTGCTTGCATACGTTTTGCCATTTGATCGCTCTCTTCTTCGCTTAGAATAGAGGTGAAATACTCCATGACTTGCGGATCACCATTTAATTGAGCAAATGGTTTAAGGTCTTCTTTTCACCAAGGAGGTAAAATTAAGCGTTTTGCTGTTATCATCATTAATTAACCCTTCACGTGAATCTAAGCATTAATTACTGGAAATATTGGGCGTGAAACCCAGCTGGTATTGAATGCGGTGTTCTTGCTCGTCCAATTTCATTGAAACTTTTTCCGTCGAGTACAAGCAAAAAAGAATCGTTATGAATATGATCTAGAATAATAGCAAGGACGACACCATCATCTTCCGTTTGAGTGTTTGGCGCGGCTATAAATATCGGCTCTCCAGGTGAGCAACCATTTTCAGACCACCTTAGCACTTCCTTGGTTGAAGTATTGACCTTATATAAGCTCTCACCGTTCAACAATTCTTTTTTTTCATTTGCTTTATCGGTAAAACCAGCTAGATAGACATAATTGTAGGGTTGTCCATTCAAGGCTTCATTAATTCTTGGAAATTCATTGGACTTGGAAAATAAAACTTCTGAATCTACTTCTCCTGTTTTCAAAGAAAGGGAAAATCTCTCTAGCCTCGATGGGTAATTTTCGTCAAAAATGTTATCGGAGTTTACGTTCAGATTATCACCAGTGATGATACTTCCATCTTTAAAAGTGACGATGTCCATATAGATCTTATCATCTTTTTCAAATGCATTCGCATGGTGAAATGCAAAAAATGGCTTTGCCACATACTTACCAATAACAGAGCCATTTTGACGATCGACTACGATAAATCGAGTTCCTCTCTGTGGCTGCCATGTAAAATTCTTAATAAAAGCCTGTCTCCTCATAATTAAGTCTAAAGGTTTTACCACTAAAGGAAATTCCGTAAAGATGACATAATTTTCTGTTATTGCAAAACTATGCATATAGGATGGCTCTTCCACTGGTATCTCAGCAATGATTTCTCGTTGAGCAGAACCATCTTGTATGCTGTAGAGCGTATAATAGCATGTACGACCGAATTTAATGAGATAGTTGAATACTTTCTTTTGCTTGAAATCGTAATGAGGATGAGCAGATTCCCAACATTTGTCTTTTGGAAGTTGGTCTTGATAATCAAAGACTCCAAGGGTTTCAAGAGTATTTAGATCAAATTTTACAGGTAAAGGCACTTCTGTTAGAGCAACATATTCATCTGCCAATTTGGCGACATTCACATTTGCATTATGAATTGCAACGTGTGAGGTGGGAATAAAAAAAGTTAAAAATTGTTTGAATAAAGAACGGCAAGGGTCGGAAGCAAATCCACCATAGTCTAACGATCCATCATCAAATACTGTGTGATATGCATCTGAGCGCAAGAATTTATTGGTGTAATTAACAATGCCGTTATCAAATGAAAACGCATGTAGCATTGCAAGACCATCAAACCAATGGACATTACTTTTTCCATTTACTGTTACTTTAATTGGACCATTACGTACCAAGGTCCCAGATAGCCAACTAGGAATTTCCCCTGTGATGTTGAGAGAGAGATTTGTGGACTCTTGTTGAAGTTCAGCAGAAGCATTAAAATTCTTTGAATTCGTCTTAAAGCAAAACAAACTCATAAAACCTCCTAAGAGTTAAAGAGAACAATTGTGATTGTAATTTTATAAAACTTCATTTTTATTCCTGTCCGAGCGATTTACTGGCTTTCTGTTCATTAATTCATATTTGATTGAGAATAAATATATTCTATCAAAACCCTCTAAAAATAAGAAGTGTCCTTCAACAAAAAAATCAACAGCTTGTGACTGAATAGTCTATTGTGGTGGGTTGCTAATCTTGGCAAGCAATTGTGAGCGAGTGCGTCATTATTGCACTGTGAGGCAGTGGACCCATTGAGAGAAAATGGCAGTTTGGACTCTTGCCGTAACTGCCTAAATCAAAGAATGTCCGGGTGCAAGATTCGAACTTGCGATCAATGGATTAACAGTCCAAATTAAGTCAACAGTCTCCACAATTGGCAACATGTAGCAATAACAAAATCAAGAAGTTGTTGCTTAACTGCTTTTGCTAGCTGTTGCTGCTTTTCGCTATTCATTGTAGCGGAATGCACCATCAGTGCACCATTGAATTGGCTCTCTTCAGGCATTGACAATCACCAATATTGGTGGTATTATGACCAAAAAAGGTGGTTGACATGCTAGAATCTCTATTTGGCAATGCCGTCATTGAGAAAATATTATTTTATCTTGTGGTCAATGAGGAGTGCTATCCATCTCAGCTGAAAGAAGTATTTCAAATGCCGCTCTTCAGCTTCCAAAGAGGATTGGCGCGGTTGGAAAAAGGTGGGATCATCGTCAGCCATCGAAAAGGCAAGACATTACTATACCAATTTAATCCGCGTTATCCCTCCCTTAAGGAGTTAAAGTCGTTCTTGGAAAGAGCTTATGATGGATTTCCTCAAGATGTCCGCGATAAGTACTATGAACAGATGACTAGAAAACGGCCAAGACGCCAAGGAAAGCCTCTATGATTGATTGGGAGAACATTACTCTAAAAGAGTTGGCAGGTTATGTATCGGAAGGACTCAGAAAGCGGGGCGTCGAGACGATTCTTGTTGGCGGAGCATGCGCCACAATTTATTCCGAGAACCGCTACCAATCTTACGACTTGGACTATGTCACTTACGAAGACATGCGAAAAGTCAATAAGGCATTGCTGGAAATGGGGTTCATTGAGAAAGCCCGTTATTTTCAGCATCCAGGGTGCCCTTGGTTTGTAGAGTTTGTGTCGCCGCCGGCGGCTGTAGGAAATGAGTACGTGCGTGACTTTGGAAGTGTAGAGACGCGCTTTGGCAAAATTAAACTGCTGCGTCCTGTGGATAGTGTGAAAGATCGCTTAGGAGCCTACTATCATTGGAATGATCGGCAGGGATTAGAGCAAGCGATTAATATATGTCTGGAACAGGATATCGATCTTTCCGAAATAGAACGATGGTCTGTCTCTGAAGGGTATTCGGGTAAATACACTACGTTTCTGGAGCGGCTCAAGAAGGTTAAATCAAGCGGATAACTTTTGATAAAATGAAGGGGTCAGACCTGCAATTCTGCAATTTGAAAAACAAAACAAGAGTTTTTTAAATTGCAGAATTGCAGGTCTGACCCCGAACTCTTTAAACGAAAGAAAGCGGAAACAATTTGAATCTATAATATAATTTATAAATATAATTAAACTATTAATTTAAAGTGAGGTTTTATGTTTGTAAGTAGTCGCGACGCATTAATACGTGTAAATAATATGTCATTAAGTTCTTCTCAGGATCTCTTATCACCCACAAAGATAAATTCACTCGACTCACTCAAGAGTGAAGAACGAATCAACGAAGTTGCTAACAAACACCTTACTTCACAAGAGAATCTGCTTCCTGACCAAGAACTAAAGATAGAGAATAGTGCTACAATCATGCAATTAAGACTTCTATTTGAAACAAGATATAATCAACCGGGTCCATGGCCGAAAGTCTCCTCTACAAAGCATGTGTCTTTTGATTGTGAGGGCTTCGCTCATTACCTAATGACAGGGAAGATTGGTAAATTTGAAGAAATTGAAATTCCTAATATTAATAAAGTAGACCTAAAAAAAGAACATAAGCCATATACTTGTTATAAAATTTGGCAGCCGCGTGCTCCGTGGGTGCGCGAGGAAATGGGTTTTTGGGGAGGCGTTCATTATTTTACGCACTTGGAGAATGGAAAATATATTTCTAAAAATGGTTGTGGTCCTACTAGATTTTTTGATTCCTTTGAAGAAATGCTTATGAAAGACGCTTTTCCCTTTGGCTTTATCTCTGAAGACTATAAAGACGCAAATGGTATTGAACAAGCCATGATAGGGGAGTCTATAATTGGCACAATCCATTGACTTGTGACTTCACTTTATAACGGATTTCTCTTTAGCGTACGTTTTCGTTCCTTTCACCTAGAAGTTCTTTGACAGTCACTTCACCTGCAGTTTCTTGTTCAAATTGTCTTGCTAAGTGTTTCCAAGGCTTTTTAGTCCCATTTATAATTTCATTAATATAGGTGCGACCATGCCTGGTGAATAAAGTTGATATCTACCACATCGGAGTTCTGCTTCAACTTTTTGAATCCAATTTTTTGCATCAGTTTTTCGATCAAATGTTTTTGTGACTGTTGGATGACCTTAAGCGAATTTCTGCTTGATAGCGTGTACAACCACTTTTTAGCGGTCTTGCTCGAATAAATCCCATTGTAACTTCATATAATCGCAGATTGGATAGATTTATTGATAAAGCCATCCCTTCTATTGCTTTTGGTTATTTACAAAGGAGTGTTCAAGTGAATGCCGTAACGTTTACGGAATCGACACTCCAAAACGAATTCATCGAAATTCGATGAGATTCTTGTTTTGGGTGATTTAAGGAAATTTAGTACTCCGGCAAAAGTACGGCTTTTGAAGAATGAATTTTTGTGTGATTCGCTCTCAAAATATCTCCGGGTGCAAGATTCGAACTTGCGACCAATGGATTAACAGTCCACTGCTCTACCGCTGAGCTAACCCGGAATAAGAAGTGCTATATTAGAAAATCTCTCAATTTAGCACAATGTTTTTTTGCCTCTTAAATAGCGAAGGTTGTCCAAGTTATAGTTAAATAATCGCAAAGAAAGCCAAGAAAAAATTGGCAACCCAACGGATTTGAACGCATTTTTCAACTTGACGAAACATATGCTCAAATCTGCTGAGTTGCCAATTTTTTCTCGGCCTCTCAGAATTCAAAGGCTACACGAGTTTAATATTCCATGCCTGCAGGAGCCATTGACGCAGATTTTTCTTCGACAATATCTGCCACGATCGCTTCTGTCGTGATTAACATGGAAGCCACCGACACTGCGTTTTCTAATGCACAGCGGACGACTTTCGTGGGATCCAAAATCCCAGCCTTTATCATGTCAACATATTCTCCGGTCAACGCATTGTAGCCATATCTATCACCTTTTTGCTCAACTTGCTGCAAAATGATAGCCCCTTCTTGGCCTGCATTTTCTGCAATTTGACGCATGGGCGAACTCAATGCTCGGATCAAAATGCGCGCCCCCGTTCTTTCATCCCCTTCCAACGTGTCCGCTAACTTGCTGACAATTGGAATGCATCGGATGAACGCCGTTCCGCCGCCCGGAAGAATGCCCTCTTCTACTGCTGCTGCTGTCGCACGCTGAGCATCGTCTACTCGGTCTTTTTTCTCTTTCATTTCTATTTCAGTTGCAGCGCCTACTCGGATTACTGCAACGCCTCCCACTAACTTAGCCAGGCGTTCTTGCAATTTTTCTCGATCGTAATCAGAGGTGGCTTCTTCAATCTGACGTTTAATTTGATTGGCACGCTCTTGAATAGCGTCTTTGGAACCTGCACCTTCTACCAGAGTTGTCTCATCTTTTGTCGATACTGCTTTTTTGACTCGTCCAAGCTGTTCAAGCGTGACGTTTTCCAGCTTCATTCCAAGTTCTTCGCTGATCACTTCCCCGCCGGTCAAAATAGCAAGGTCTTGCAACATTGCCTTGCGGCGATCGCCAAAGCCAGGGGCTTTCACAGCAGATACTTTTAGACCAGCACGCAGACGGTTGACAACGAGCGTTGCTAACGCTTCGCCCTCTACATCCTCCGCAATAATCAAAAGCGGACGTCCGCTCTCAACAACAGCTTGCAGCAGAGGAATGATTTCTTTAATAGAACTAATTTTCTTGTCGTAGATAAGAACGTACGTATCTTCCAAAACGCACTCTTGTGTTTCAGGATTGGTCATGAAATAAGCAGATAGATATCCACGATCAAATTTCATTCCTTTGACGACATCGAGCTCTGTTTCAAAACCTTTTCCCTCTTCAACAGTAATCGTGCCGTCACGACCCACTTTTTCCATCGCTTGAGCAATAATTTCACCAATCTCTGCATCATTATTAGCAGAAATCGTTGCCACTTGCGCGATTTCCTGGCGAGTCTCAATTTTTTTGCTACGCTTTTCAAGCTCTTGAATGACAGCTTTGAGGGCTTTCTCCATCCCACGCTTGAGATCTAACGGATTTGCTCCCGCAGCGACGTTGCGCAATCCTTCCGAATAAATTGCTTCAGCTAATACAGTGGCAGTCGTCGTTCCGTCACCCGCTTTATCTGCTGTTTTGCTGGCCACTTCCTTGACCATTTGAGCTCCCATATTCTCAAATTTGTCCTCGAGCTCGACTTCTTTCGCAACCGTTACACCATCCTTGGTAATGTGCGGCGTGCCATAAGCCTTGTCAATAACAACATTGCGTCCTTTGGGACCTAAAGTTACCTTCACGGCATCTGCCAACGTGCGGACGCCCTTGAGAATTTTTTGGCGAGCCTCTTCTTTAAACTTAATCGATTTTGCAGCCATTGTGAATCTCCTCTAAATGTGTTCTATCATTAATTATTGTTCGACAATCGCAATAATGTCATCGGCGCGGAGAATGACAAATTCTTCGTCGTCTAAAGTCACTTCTTGCCCAGAATACTTTTCCATCAAAATGATGTCGCCGATCTTGACTGGCATAGGAATCAAGGCACCATTCTTATCCTTCTTGCCGGAACCAAGAGCCACAACTTCTGCTTGCTCTTGCTTTTTCTTTGCTGTATCAGGAAGAATAATGCCCCCCTTTAATTTTTCCTCAGCCGCCAAGCGACGGACAAGAACACGATTGCCAAGTGGTTTTAGCTTAACGTTGTGAGAAGTTGCTTTTGCTGCCGTTTGAGTTTGAGCCATAATATGAATCTCCTATGTTAAGGAATATGAAAGCTAATAAGTTATCCCATCTTTCTTTTTTATGCAATAAAATTAGCACTATTTGATTTTGATTGCTAAAATGTAGTTATTTCAAATTGTAAACAATTGTAAATCAATTAATTATAAACTAAACCGTTGCTGTTTGATTGAGTAATTGTTCCAGTTCAGACAAGAGGCGATCGAAGGTTTCGATTGCTGCTTTTACCGGAGCAGGGGATGTCATGTCGACACCCGCCATTTTTAACATATCGATGGGATATTTGCTCGATCCTCCTTGTAAGAAAGAAAGGTAAGCTGTGCGATCTTTTTCTTGACCATCGACAACTTTTTCCGCAAGGGCTAAAGCCGCGCTAATGCCGGTTGCGTATTGGAAAACATAAAAATTATAATAAAAATGTGGAATGCGGGCCCATTCGATTTCGATTTCTGGGTCAATGACCGTGGCAGGTCCGAAATAGGTTTGATTGAGTTGACGATATTCTTGTTTAAGGAGTTGAGGAGTAAGGGGGGTCCCTTGTTCCACATGTTGATGGATAAGCAATTCAAATTCGGCAAACATGGTTTGACGGAAGAGTGTTCCTCGAATATCTTCAATTTTTTGATTGAGTAGAAAAATTTTCTCGTGAGGATCTTTGCAGCGTTCGATGAGCAAACGAGTGAGGAGATCTTCGTTGAAGGTTGAAGCAACTTCTGCTAAAAAAATGGGGTAATCACTATATTGGTAAGGTTGTGTTTTGCGGCTATAAAGACTGTGCATGCTGTGGCCTGCTTCATGTGCAAGGGTAAACACATCGCGTAACAGATCTTTGTAATTCATGAGAATGTAAGGCAAACTATCGAAGCATCCGCTGGAGTATGCTCCTGACCGTTTGTTCTGATTTTCATAGCGATCGACCCAGCGTTGTTTTTGAAATCCTTTTCGTAGAAATTCTTGATATTCCTTGCCTAACGGTGCAACCGATTCAATGACGATTTTTTCTGCTTCAGCATAGGGCATGCGGATGTCGACGGCGGAAGTTAAGGGGACATAAATGTCGTATAAGTGCAGCTCATCTAATTGTAATATCCGTTTACGCAGTTGCATATAGCGGTGGAGAACGTCCAGCCGTTCATGGACTGCCTCGATTAATGCATGATAAACCGATGTGTCGATATTTTTGGGGAATAGCGCAGACTCTAAGCATGAGGAGAACTGGCGTGCGCGAGCTTGAAAGAGGTGATTTTGCACCTGGCCTGTTAAAAGTTCACATAGCGTATTCTCATAAGTTTCATACTTTTGATGATATTGCTTAAAGACTCTTTCGCGTAAAAGGCGGTCTTGTTCGCGAATATAGATGCCGTAAGAGGCATGGGAAAGAGGTTTTGCTTCTCCTTGGCTATTCTCAACGGAGCCAAACTTAAAATCAGCATCATTGATGGCACTAAAAGTTTTATAGGATGTTTGAAGAGCCTGTCCTGCAAGAGCTAACAATTTTTCATTGTCGGGAGATAGAGTGTATTTCTTCATGCGAATCATTTTTTCTATATAAAAATGATAATCGCTTAGAATTGGCGAAGCGAGAAATTGATTCAGCACGGTGTCGGGAAGAGCCATTAATTCAGGTTGAAACCAAGCAGTTTCTTGAGCAAATGCATGGGCGAGCGTCAAAATTTGTTCATAGTTTTTCTTAAATTGAGGATTAGCGATATCTTCATCATGGCGCAAGTGTGCGTAAGTATAGAGTTTTGAAAGCTCTCTATCGATACCCATCATAAGATCTAATGCTTCTTTTACTTTCTTAGGGTCTTTCTCTAATGTTCCTTGATATTGTTGTAAAGCAGGCCAATGGGGACTTTTCTGAGGATTGGGGACAAATTTTTTGAAAGCTTGCTCCCAAGCGTTTTGATTGGGATAAAGAGCTTCCACATTCCATCGATCGTCTAAAGGAACTTCTTCACGCGTTTTCATCGACTAATCTCCATTAAATATAGAAAACGTTTGCTATAAATCATATCACACATTATCTCTTTCAAGAGAGAATTATACATCCATACTATTTATGACTTCTTACTTTGATAACTTTTCATCGAGTCGATAAATAAAGGTTATTTGAGTAAGAGGAAGTTATAATCTCGTTTACCTAGGTTGTTTTCTTCGGGCTAGAAGATCAAGCTCAAATTCTATACTCCTTTATGAGCGAGTCATGAGTTATTTGAGGTACCCTTACAGCCAAAACAGTTAACATCTCATTGGATGTTTTCAACCTAATTCTATGTTGTGAAAAAGGATATGCGATAGAAGGATAAAACGCGATGACAAAAGCATCTATCAAAAAGAGCGCTGCAAAAGGAAGGTTTGTGGTAGGCAATGATCGCGGCTTGCATACCCGCCCTTCAACTGAGCTAGTAAAATGTGCAAGTTCTTTCAGATCAAATGTTTCTCTGATTTATCAAAAGCAATCTGTGAATGCTAAATCTCTTTTGGGCATTCTCATGTTAGCTGCGACCAAAGGGGCTAAAATTGCCATTGAAGCAGAGGGAGAAGATGCTGAAGAGGCAGTGCAATCCATCATCAGCTTGGCAAAGAACAATTTCTATATTAAATACTAAGTATTTAACAATTTCATAGCATATAGAATATTTAACTAATATTCTTTCAACGCACTATCTATAAATAATACAATTATCAAAAATACATTTCATTCTTTGTTTTTATTGGATTAACACAAAATTAGTTAGCTGAAATTTGTTTTGTCTTTAATTTTTATTTATATAAAATTACTAAAACATTAACTATATTTAATTATAATAATAATAAAGAATTAATTAAAGTAGGAGGATGCTTTGTGAATAATATAGTGCCAGCCTCTCCTAATCGAGACATTCAAACTGCGAAAAATGTTCTTAAAAAACACCAAATGAAGTCTTCGAGGCCTCTTTGGTTTGGAAAAAAGGTTTATTTAGGTTACAGCAAGGAAGCCGGATGGAAAGTATATGAATTGAACATTTTTGGGCGAATTTTGCGGAAATTGAATTTAAAATATCAAGATACGCATTTGAAACGTGTTGTGAAAAAGTTGAAAAAGTTAAGTGATGAAGAGCGTGTTGATTTGATCAAAACTTTACCTCATCTGCGTGATATGTTTAAGGAAGTTCAAGGAGATAAGTTTCGAAAAATGGGCAATGGAGCAATGAATCTTCCATCGAGTGAGCAAAAGAGTGAACCGAGTAAGACTTCACGATCACAAACAGAGACACCTAAACCCCTTGTTTCGCCTGAGGCTTTTGTTTCGCAAAGTGAGGAAGTGATTCTGCCTGAGACGAAAAGAGAAGAAACAGTCAGCATACTGTCACCTTTGCCAGGCGAAAATGAAAAGGCGAATGAAGTAGGAAAAATACGTGAGGAAATTAGCAGATCAGGGTCACCTCCTGCAACCTCTCCTTTGTACTTAAGTAATTATAAAAGCAGCCGTTGCTACTTAGATAGTGTGTTGGAAATGATGTTAAGTCAAGATGAAATCAGACAAAAAATTTTCATAGAATATGCTCGTAAAGATATCAATGATAAGAAGAAAGAAGTGCTCAAGGCTATAATGGACTTAATTTTAATTGTGGATGAAACAAAAGGAAAGGGGCAGGGGCCACAGTCTCCTGAAGGAAAAAATTCACCTGGTGAAAGGGTGCGCGAAGCTATTTTTAAAAGCAAATTAGAGCATGATCTGAGCAATCCTGCGAAGATATATCACCAGCAAGATGCCGGTGCAGTTTTACTCTTGATTAATGAGATATTGGATAATAGCATTGACGTAGTCGAAGAGGATAAATCATTGGGTGAGGTTAGTATAGTTGCCTCTAGACCACCAGAAAAGCAACACAAATTGGTGATCCCGTTAGAAGAACATTGGGAAAATCATCTTACAATCTTAATGGAAAATTATTTTTCGCCCCATTTTTCAGGGGATACAAGAAAGTTTGAGCTCGGTGATGGGACTGAGGTTTCTTTGCCTTATACAACACAACCAAAATTAAAAAGTTTTCCGGACACTATATCGCTTCAACTTCTTCGTAATAAATATGATATGAAAACGGGCACGCTCAGTAAAATATCAGATCCTGTTTATTTGCCGGATGATGGAATTGTCAATTTACCCTATCAGGATGGCAAAAAAAAGGGTTCGTATGAATATGAAATTACTGGATATGTAGAACACCATGGCACACAATTGGGTGGAGGCCATTACACAGCCAATGTTAAAATTGGAGAAAAATACTATACATGCGATGATCTCAATTCTAAGTTCTACAAGGAAATTTCAAAGGATCAATTTTACAAGAATCAAAATGCATATTTAGTGATGTTAAAAAGAGTTCACGAAGAAGCGCCCGGCGAAGCTGAGTGAGAGCAAGAGTCCCTACTCTTCCACCGCAACGGCTTTTTCAAGCACTTCTTTTGTGCAAAAAACTGGAGCGTTGTTCATTAAAGCTAAGATCAGACAATCGCTTGGACGGGCGTCAATTTCCACAATATGGCGGATATCTCCGATATCCTGCTCAAGAAATAAGCGGGCGTAATAAATGGTGTCTTGAACATCATTGATGACAACCTGTTTTACGCGGATGTCCATTCCTTCAAAAATTTTATCCATGAGTTCATGAGTCAACGGACGAGGACTCTCAACCTCTGTTAAAAAAAGTTGTAGCGTTTTCCCAATGCTGGGTTCAGTATAGATCGCAAAGCTTTTGCTTTGAGCGCTTAAAATGACGACGGTATAAGACCGTGTTTGCATGATTTTGTCGAAGGAAAGTTGTATGAGTTCGGAAAACATATTGTTATCTTAGTATCTAGTCGGATGAATGATATAAATCTCAAGCTCAGTTTATTCCACGATTTTTTTTAAGTCACGTGCGAACTTTGACAAACCCATCCTCATATCCAATGATCACTCTTTTGGCAATATTAAAAAAAAGACCTGTTTCTAATACGCCTGCAATGCTTTTTAATCGTTCCTGTTCTTTTTGCGGATCTAAAATCGGATTAGTGTATTGAATATCAAAAATATAGTTTCCATTATCAGTGACAAATAGTTCTTTTTCTCGAGTTAGCCGTAAAGTTCCTTGATATCCTTGCTCTTGAAGACGATGGAGTGTGCTGCGGTAAAAAAATGTAGCGATTTCAACTGGAAGCGGGTGATCTCCTAAATGATCGACAAGCTTGGTTTCATCGATGATGACAACCATCTCTTTGCTCGATTGTGCGACAAGCTTTTCTCGAAGCAAGGCTCCGCCGCCTCCTTTAATCATATTTTTATGATGATCGATCTCGTCAGCGCCATCGACCGTGATATCAAGCATGTCAATGGTGTGAGGATCCTTCATTGGAATTCCCAGATGTTTTGCTTGGCGAGTCGATTGTTCAGAAGAGCTGATAGCTGATATTTTCAAGCCTGCCCGGCATCTTTTTCCCAGGGCTTCAATGAAAAAAGCTGATGTAGAACCAGTCCCGAGCCCTACTAGCATTCCATCTTGAATAAGCTCAGCCGCAGCTTCTCCGGCCGCTTTTTTCGCAATCAAAATGGGATTGGAATCTGTTTTAGTCATAAGATTGATCTCCCAATTTTCGAGGTTAACGGCGTCTTAGATCTTTTGTCCTAAAATATATACTATATACATCTTTGTTATTTACGAAAGAAATTTAGCTTTTGCCATTTTCTATTCATCTTTATTATAAATGATGTAACAGGAGCCTGGAGCTTTCGATTACTCTTACCCCTCTTCAGAAGGAAACTTATGCACAAATTGGAAGAATTACGTTCCTATTTAGATCAATTATTGCCTGGCAATGGAGTTCTTGATTATTGCCCAAATGGCTTACAAGTAGAAGGTAAATCGAATATTGCAAGTTTGGCTACAGCCGTTACAGCTAATTTAGCAACCATCGAAGCAGCAGTCAAAGAAGGGGTAGATGTCTTAATTGTCCACCATGGACTTTTTTGGCAGCGCGAGAGTTATGTCATTGAAGGAAGTAAACGAAAGAAAATTCGCCTGCTCCTTGAAAATGAAATTTCTTTATTCGCTTACCATTTACCTTTAGATATGCATCAACAATTTGGCAACAATTGGCGAGCGGCTAAAGATATGGATTGGCTGGATTTGCAACCTTTTGCTCATAAAGATGGAGTGTCGATTGGGGTGAAGGGGAGGGTAGCGCCATGTTCGAGGGAAGTTTTTAAAAAGCGATTAGAAACATATTACCAACATGCAGCAACATGTGCTTGGGGAGGCGCTGAAAGCATTCAAACCGTTGCACTTATCTCTGGGGGAGCCTATAAAAACATCTTAGATGCTTCTCGCGAAGGAATAGATGCTTATATTACCGGAAGCTTTGACGAGCCCGTTTGGCATCAAGCAATTGAAGAACATGTCAATTTCTATGCTTTGGGGCATTCTGCTACCGAGAGGGTAGGGCCGATGGCTTTGGCTAAATATTTAAGCCAAACGTTAAGCCTTCCATGTCGCTTTATCGATATCGAAAATCCTTTCTAAGTTCATTGAGTTTGAGAAAAATCGAACCAGAGATAGAGAGAATTTATTTCCTATCCTAAATAACAAATTGCTTTTTGTCTCTCTCTGTGTTCTCTGTGTGCTCTGTGGTTCAATATCAACCACAGAGCACACAGAGAGCACAGAGAGAGACAAAAAGCCAATGGGGGGCTCTGCGTAAATCAAAATTAGATAACCGGAGTCTCTAAAATAGAATGGCCGCTTAAATGGGGCCATTCTTTAGTTCATGCAAGATGAGACTTATTTCTTGTGATTTTTTGATGCTGCTGCTTCGGAAGAAGTTGTCACATCTTCAACACCATTTTTCTGAAGAAGATCCTTAAGAAGCTTTGTTTGATCGTCGCTCATTGCACGAATTGCAATGAGAATTCCTCCTTGTTTTAAGCGATTTTCATAGCGCTTCGCTTCGTACTCCGGTATTCCAGCGCCAACCAAAGCGCCGACGATTCCACCCAATGTTCCACCTGCTCCAATTCCGGCTAATGTTGCCATCAATGGACCAGCTGCGATGAAGGGGCCGAGGCCTGGAATCGCTAAAGCACCAATTCCTGCAAGCAAACCCAAGGTTCCGCCAATAATGCCGCCAGTCAATGCTCCTGTTGTGGTTCCTTCCGGAGCTTTTGAGTGCTTTTCTGTTCCCAAACCCCCTTTGTCCTGGCCTCTATTGGCCCCTTTGCCTCGTGTCTTCTCCGGTGTTTGTGTTCCTGCGGGATAATCTGTTACACGCTCTTCAGTTCTCCAGTTACGACTAGCTTCAAGGGCTGATCTTCGATTATTGAACTCTTGAAATTCTAAATTTTGAGAAGAGAGAAAAGATATATCCTGTGGTTTAACGCCGGAATCAATGAGAGCTTGAATCACAGCTTCAGCTTTACCTCTATTCGGCACAATTCCATACAAGGTTTGATTAACCATAAAAACCTCCATTGTTTTAAGACAAAAGAATATGATGTTAGTTCATTTTTCATTCCCCCTAAGAATGTTCAATTTCGAACGAGTTTTTTTAAAAAATTTCGCTATTCGGTGAGTAGAAACAACTTAAATCAATAAAAAAGAACGGTTGTTTTTTAAATAATTGATCATTAATGTATTAAAAATGATCTCAATAAAATAAAAAATTAAGCTTTCTTCCTAAATCTCTTTGTAGAAGTGGTGTTAAAGAGTTTAGTTGTGACTTGAAAAGGGAGCAAATAAGTTTCGGGGGCAATGCGGCGCGATTGTAAAGAGGGGGCCGTCTTTAATAATGGTGTTAATGCTTGACTGCTTAGAACCATAAAAATTTGATGATATTGAGAAGAGCCTTTTGGTGTTTTTGAAGGATCATTTGAGGTGAGGGTTTTAGATAAATGGCAAATACGCATAAATCCTCTCTTCATGGCTTATGAGCCACTTTTGATAGCGGTGAAAGCAAGACTGTCCGCCATGATTAATTTCTTATGTACTAGTTTTTATTGAACATGAGTAACTTTGCCCATAGTTGTGCGATCGCAATTCAGGGTTTGCGTTGGCTTTACTGTATTCGGATCGATAAACGGAAATTGTGTTGCAAATCTCACCCTATCATATTAAAAACATTTTTGACATCTTGATTTTTTTCGCTGAAATCTTCTACGAGCATTGACATAAAATAGTGAAAATGTTCACACTCAATCTGCCTAATTCTTAACCGGATGGAAATTATGGCGAACGTTATTGATGTTTTAAAAGAACGTGGATTTATAGAAGCTTTGACGAGCGATGACATTCATCAATTGACTCGACAGCCGACTCGCATTTATTGTGGTTTTGATCCTACCGCAGATAGCTTGCACTTAGGCAATTTAGTGGCGATTATGGGACTCGCTTGGTTTCAACGATTCGGGCATACTCCGGTAGCTATTATCGGGGGAGCTACTGGAATGATTGGAGATCCCTCAGGCAAAACTACAGATCGGCAGTTGCTTGACGAGTCAACCCTTGAGAATAACCTCAAAGGAATCAGAAAAAACTTAGAAACGATTTTAAATTTTGACCATCCCCTCACTCCAGCACTCATATTAAACAATTTTGATTGGTACAAAGAATTCTCTTTTATTCGTTTCCTTCGAGAAATCGGCTTTTTATTTCGAATTGGTCCGATGCTTTCTAAAGATAGTGTGAGATTGCGGCTGCAATCGGAAGAAGGGATGAGCTTTACAGAATTTAGCTATCAAATTTTGCAAGGCTATGACTTTCTTCACCTTTTTCAGCAGCATGGGGTGACCATTCAATTAGGAGGAAGCGATCAATGGGGAAATATCATATCAGGAACCGATCTGATTCGAAGAACCCTCGGTAAGGCTGCTTATGGCATCACTTTTCCTTTATTGACACGCAGTGACGGGCAGAAATTTGGCAAGTCGGAGAAAGGAGCCATTTGGCTCTCTCCGGAAAAGCTCTCGTCTTACGAATTTTATCAATATCTCGTTCGCGTCGAAGATGCCGATGTGATTAAACTCATGCGCATGCTCACTTTCATGGAAATGGAAGAAATTCGGCGCTACGAAATGCAAATGCGGGAAGCTAATTACGTTCCACGTACTGCTCAAAAGCGTTTAGCAGAAGAAGTGACGCGTCTTGTCCATGGCTCGGATGGATTACAAACGGCGATCCGTGTGACAGAAGGAATTGCGCCGGGCTCTGAAACTAACTTAGACGCAGAAATGCTTGAAAGCTTGGCTGCTGATATGCCCAGCTGTAAACTGCCTTTGGACAAAATTGTGAACGCAAAACTCATCGATCTTTTGGTGGAGATTGGTCTACAAGGCAGCAAAGGGGACGCAAGGCGGTTGATTCGTAATGGCGGAGTCTATATCAACAATAAAAAAATTGAAGACGAAAACTGTGTGATTGATGATCGATTGTTAATCGATAAACGTTTATTGCTCGTCGCAGCAGGGAAAAAGAACAAAATGCTTGTGCGCATTAAACAAGATTAAAAATTAATGTTGAATTCAAAACGGCATTTCTTATTATAGGAAATAGTCACTAAAATCTTTATTTACCAAAGTGTTAGAGAGAAATTGAGTTTTAGATAGTCAATAAGATCGAGGGGAGTTTGGTCTCTTGTAGAAAGACAAGAGATGAGAAAAAAAGAACTTGCCTGAAAATCAAAAGGATATGACAATGTCGAAAACTTAGAAATCTAACGAAAAAAGTGCAAAATGAAGGAGTCGGAGCCTATGGCAACCAGTACAAAGAAAAACACCATGACAAAGAAGAAGCTGATTAATTCCATTTCACAGGATAAGGGCATTCATCCCAATGATGTTCGTCATGTGATACAAGCTTTTTTGGATAAGATCACGGATTGTTTATCGCAAGGGGAAAGATTGGAATTCAGAGAATTTGGTGTTTTTGAGGTTGTCGAAAGAAAGCAAAAGATTGGAAGAAATCCAAAAAATGCAGCAGTGCCCATTGTCATTCCTGCACGACTTGCAGTTAAGTTCACTCCAGGGAAAAAAATGCGTCAAGTTGTTGAAACAGACCAACCGCAATATGCAAGCCAAGAAGTAGAAGTAGGAGTTTAAATACTCAATGCATTCTCGGCGTCAGAGTGTATTAAAACGCGTATAAAGGGTCTAGTACACCAACACACTTTATTTGATAGGTTTAGACTGCGCCAAAGCCTCGGGGTTCAACGATTGCAAGTGGGTCTGTATGGACACTTGAAATCTTTGAACTGCGGGAACTATTGCGTAGTCTGAATTTGTCAATTTAAGTAAGTCGGTGTTACCGATGTATGGGATTTTAAGACACTTGTTAAACGAACGATAATGTTTGTTATGATTGGGTAACGCTTATCTTGTTTCATTTCTTAAAGTGGCTAATATTGTTTGCCTTATCAATTGGATCACATGGGCATGTTGGATCTTTGTTCTCTTCAATCTCTTTACTCGACTCACATTGAAGAATCTTCCCCTTATTTTGATCGAATTGTCGATCAATTTCTTGAATTTCGCACACCGCCTCCGCAAGATATTATAGATGAATGCTTGTGGCAAGAGCCTCTATTATCTGAAGATAAGGCGATTGAAAACTGGAAACGGCTTTTAGCTGTGAATATACTTTGTGATTTGGCTGAATTTCAACCAGCAGGATTGGCAGCAAAAGTGAGGCATTTTGAGCGCCATCCATGGAATCAAAGTTCCCAATATTTTAGATCATTGGTGGCTTTGAACCATGCTTTTGCCAAAATGCCAATACCTGAAGTGGGGCCTCACTTATTAGAAAGTGGAGCTGCTCTCATTGATCTGCATGAATACTCTCCTTGGCTCTCTTTGCCATATACGCCGCATCATTTTGAATTTGGCATTTTCCTTTGTTTTCTAGCTTTAATGAGCAAACGTCAAGATTTGCAAGACACGGTGATGCGCATATCCTATTGGCAGCTCAATACTTTAGATATTGAAGCAAAGCCTTTGCCTGGACTTTTTGTGCGTGAAAAAGAGGGAAAAACACTCCAACATCGATGCCTCAGTTATTTATTATTTCGAAGTGCAGCTACTTTAAGTGTAGAAAGTCCATTTGCAGCAATTGCTGAAACTACCCTGAAAGATATTCAAGAACGCATAGAGAAGACTTGCGAGAAAATTGATCCTTTATGGGTGTTGCTCGAAAGATGGCTTGCTCAACATAAGATTCTGTCCGATGCTCCTTTGGAGTTGGCAGAGCATATTTATGATCCATCCACGGCATTGGTGGGATACCGGTCAGCAGCCCAGCATGTGGTTTGTACTTTGCATGGCGGCCATACAGGATTAGGAGCTTTTCGGCTTGGAGATATCGAAATTGTGAGTTATGGCCCTCAATATTTGCCTCTAGGGGAGTGTCAAGGATTTGGAATTGAAGGAAATGCACTTTCCGATCATGGCATGCGACGCTCAATGATTGAATGGCGGCGCCATTCTTTTATGTTGAAAGGATGTACTCGATTAGTGGATCAGCCATCTTCCATCCCATTTGAAGCAGGACAATTTCGAGGAATTTGGTTAGAGGTGTCGCAGGAATTTAAAAAACCACATTTTTATTTAAAAACAACTTTTCTTGGTCTTGATGGTTGGGAATCCATTGCGTTTAGTTTTTTTGTTAAAGCATCGCGTTGCAAAATCGAATCTAAAATATTACATCCTCGCACTTTGGAGCGTTATGAAGGAGAAGTACAGACACTCCTGCTAGAGGGTCAAGAAACAAATCTGGAAATCCGGCCCCTCTCTTTTAAAGGAACCATGCAGGTGATTCCACTGGCAGGAGAGGATAATTTTTGGGGAGCAGATTTTATTGTGGCTTATCTTATGACTTCGGATCAACGCCACTATCAATGGCATATAGGTCCAGTGCGCTAAGTATTCTAGATTTCATGAACATTAGA
>Ga0364910_1132_pt1 | contig 25715 bp, 22 predicted proteins | sample SorcelJu500001C4_3_FD_206970 | JGI IMG/M metagenome (GOLD analysis project Ga0364910, IMG submission 206970) | Enriched cells from Trout Bog Lake Hypolimnion, Wisconsin, USA - BchlTB.June25.5000.01.C4 | ecosystem: Environmental > Aquatic > Freshwater > Lake > Hypolimnion/Profundal zone | place...
ACACTGCCATCATTCATGCCGGACAGATCCCGGACCCGGCCACTGGGGCATTGTCAACCCCGATTTATCAGACATCAACTTTTGTGTTTGATTGCGCGGAGCAGGGGGCAGCACGATTTGCGCTAGAAGAGGAGGGCTATATTTATACCCGCCTGGGCAACCCGACTCAGAATGCCCTGGAACTGAAAATGGCCTGCCTGGAAAGGGGCGAGGCAGCTTTAGCGGTGGCATCCGGCATGACTGCGATAGCAGCAACGCTGTGGACGTCATGCGGCACCGGTGATCATATTGTAGCTGCTGATACGTTGTATGGCTGCACTTATGCCCTGCTGTCCCATAGTATGCCGAAATTCGGGATTGACGTGACATTTGTCGACGCCGCTGATCCGGAAAAAATCAGGCAGGCCATGCGCCACAATACCAAAGTGGTATTTATCGAGACACCTGCCAATCCCACTCTCACCATCATTGATATCGCCGCCGTCGCCAAGATTGCCCATGCACACGGGGCCAGCCTGGTGGTCGACAATACTTTCATGTCGCCATACTGTCAGCGTCCTCTGGAAATGGGGGCGGATGTGGTTGTGCACAGTGCAACCAAATATATCAACGGGCATGGCGATGTCGTCGCCGGTATATTGGTTGGGGAAAAGGTTTTTGTCGATCAGGTAAGGTTTGTAGGTGTCAAGGATATCACAGGTGGGTGCATCAGCCCGTTCAATGCGTGGCTCACGCTGCGAGGCATCAAGACACTGGGAGTTCGTATGGACCGGCATTGTCAAAACGCTATGCAGGTTGCTCTGTATCTGGAGAACCATCCCAAAGTGGAAAAAGTGTATTACCCGGGGTTAACTACTCATCCGCAGTATGATCTGGCCAGGCGGCAGATGTCGCAGTTTGGGGCGGTGATAAGTTTTGAGATCAGTGGCGGCGTGGATGCGGGCCGTACAGTGATGAACAGTGTTGAGCTTTGTTCGCTTGCCGTGAGTTTGGGTGACACCGAAACGCTGATACAGCATCCGGCGTCGATGACCCACTCGCCCATGACCAGTGAAGACCGGCTGAAAGTCGGCATCTCTGACGGGCTCGTCAGACTGTCTGTCGGGCTGGAGGATTCGGCAGACATTATCGCTGATATTGAGCAGGCCCTGGCAAAAGTGTAACCCGAAAACCAGAAGTTTCGCAGTGCTCAATTGGACAACTGCCTCACGCAGATAAAAAGGACTGAAGAATAAAGAGGAGGAAAGTGAATGGGGATCAATGTGAAGTAGGCAGCAACAGAAATGGTGGCCCAGCCGCCGAAACACGAACTAAGACGCAGTCTGACAGGTTCAGCAGTTTTATGTAGAAGGTAATCACCCGGCCATTATATCCAAGGAAACTTTTCAAGCGGTGCAGATGGAAATCAAGCGTAGAAGCAACCTTAAGGGCGGCGATGAAACACGCAGCCGATATACAAATAAGTATCCTTTTTCAGGAAGGATATTTTGCAGCGAATGCGGCGAGCCCTTTCGCAGAATGTACTGGGGTGTGGGCAAATACAAAAGGGCGATCTGGTTATGTCGGACGAGGATTGAAAAAGGCCACTACCTATTTCTGTCTCTGGGTATGATATTATCTAAGGGCTCCCCCGCAACGGAAGCCTAGGTTAACTGGCCTTTAAGGCGATGTGAAGCGCCGTAAACTAAGGCCAAACGTAACGAGCTTGTGGACAGCACCAGGCCTTATCTCCCTGAGATCCCAGTAGAAATCGGTTGCAGCGGTCTATAGATTCCTGGGATTGAGGTATAAAAAGAGACTGTTTAACCTCAGCCTCAGAAATGGGGACTAGTCGGTATGATACTCCTAGTGCAGGTAGCTGTCGTCACAATACGATTTATTCTTGGCGTCCGCAAGGATAGGCGAGACAGAAAGTAATGATCCTCCGCATGCGAAAGTGATGGGGTACTAGTTAGTAAGGTTTGATAAAAGACGAAGCCAACCTGAGAGTGCAATGGACTGCACACATTCAGGTTGGCTTTTTTGTCGCGGCTATCAGTTGTCGAGGCTCCTTCAATCAGGATCAATATCATTCTCTTGATTTGCGCTGATAATTTTCCTGGTGTTCGTGTGCGACTGCCTGTCGAATCATAGAATGAATTGTAGAATCAATATCTTGCTTGATTTCATCAGCGAGGCGAGCATAAGTTGAAGCATCAGCATCCGGAAGATAGGATTCTATAACGGCTATTAGTTGTTTTTCATCGATAAGCACAGTGATCCCAACCTCCTTCTGTGGTTAAAATATACCAAAATAAGAAGATCTATGCAAGGCACAGTGGCAACCTAGAAACGTTTTTGTATATCCAACTAACGTCAAATTGACGCTAGTTGAAAATTAGTGCCTATTTAAGTGGGATTTGCCCCACAGGATGCTTTGTGCGACTTTGACTAGCTATCTTGACATCGAAGGGATATTTTCAACTGTTGTCGAGACGGCGGCTCTGTATAGAGTGCTTTAGGCGGTATGTAACCATTAATGTACGAGATTAGAAGAAACCACCCGTTTTATCTGTCCACATAGCCAATAAGGTTCAGTTCCTTCAAAACGGATATTGAGAAATACATATACGTGTGCTATAATGTGATTAGCACCATCCTTACAGTGACTAGTGGTTTAACAGTTTTACGACGTTTGGAAGCTTGTTGTTCCGAATTCCGTGCAAGTTGTAACCAGTCTAAAGGAGGCGCGTTTTTTATTTACCTAGGTCCCAGTAATCCCTATTATTCCGAGAAGGTAAACATCTATTTCTGTGGGTTTCAAGTTATGTGTACAAGCATGGCTGTTTAGGATGGTCGCTTTAAAGAGGGGAGAAGGTAAAAGCCTTCTCCCTTTAAAATTGGCAGATTGTCAAACCAATTAGCATATCAGTACAGGGCCATAACCATTTACTCGCATAGGTGGTTCTGTCTGGCGAAATGTTAGTGCCTCATACTGCAATGTACGATCCTGTGTTCGACCACTTGTGTTTTTTATGCGGGGTTTGGCGCTCTGGATAGGTTACGTTGGGCATTCTTCTTATATAGTTTAAGAAAGGACTTACTTACAGCGCATAAAGGAGATTAAGATGAGCGAACTACTTAAGAAGGCAAACGCGGCTGCAGAAGCCCACCAAATGGCTAAGACCACAACGGCCTGAGCTTCTTTCCCACCGGACACCCGGCCTGGAACTCAGCTAAGGCCGTCACCTCGGCGTTCTTAACCTTCAAGCGGTCAATGGTCTCCCGAGCCATAATGAAGGCCCTGGCCATGAATTCCTCTTTATTGTCGATGGCTTCTTGGGCCACTCCCGGGGTAAGGTACATCCCATGCTTGCGAATCGCGGGGAGGATTTCATTAGCGATGGTTTCTTGGAATACTATGGCTGCAGCGCTATTGGCGCGCATAGCCAACCTATAGAAGATGTTCTATGGGATAAACTCTGGTAATTCTAATTGAGAATTAGTATCGTTGCACCCAACTTTGGGTGCAGTAACATCTGCGAGGTAACATCGTACACGATCCCACCTTATAGTTGGGTTCCCGCTACGCTGCACCTGCACGAACCCTAACCCCCGGGATATGTCCTCGAGGTTAACATAAGCTACGCCCTTCTCGTCTATGTAGCCTCGTACTCCTGAAATAGTTATTAACTTGTCATCCATCTTTCTGTCCTTCTTTCTTTCCTATTTAAGATCTAAGAATTGATTGTCATGAGGTACTAGGCTAGAGCAATTAAGTTTGATTGTCCCACAGCCTCTATGACCGCGCAGTGGTCCGGTCATGTGGATTCCGTAAATAGTCCCTTCGAGGACTGCTTTATCAGAGCATTGCAGCGCCTTTTCGCACTTGTGGCACTCGGAGACTAATGTGTATGACACCGTTATCCCTCCATTTTGTATTGCGCCGCCCGGTTAAGAGCGGCGCCTTATTCATTTATTTCAACGGTGGCTCTTCAAGCAGCGCTACCCTGGAGTGGCTCACCCGGTCTGGGACTTCCTTGTCCTTACCGGGAGCCGATGCCTCTTATGAAGATGCATTGAGTACAATGCAGTAGGCTTTTCCCAACAAGTTGGGGAAGAGGGTCGAAGTTTTATCACTGCAAGTTGTTGCAATTATCTGATCATAAATTACAGGTGTTGCGCCAGCGGGTTAAGAAGAGCACCTGACCCCAAAGTTAAACGGTGGGCCGCAATTACTTTACTAAATTGGGGAGGGAAGGCGGACCCGATTTGAGACTTTCTTGTCTTTAACCGAGCCGAATGAAGTACAAGTCGTTGGTAGCAATATTGCGGAAGCAACAACAGGCAACGCAGATAAGGAACAAACTTTTTGTGATGATTCAAATACTTTGAGGGCGTTTAATTAACCAACGCCATCAAAGTATTTTCTGCCGTTAGTGGCAGAAGGTATCAACAGTCAATGGGTGACGTAGGCCAACTTTTGTCGCTGCCGCTTAAAAGGGGGGGGTAAAATACCCCCTCCTTGCAATGAGCTGTTATAACCTCATAAGGCATCTGCCCGAATCCGGCAGTAGCAAAAATGGTTATGGATGAATGGATAGGCTACACTGAGTCAGTTCTTCTTGGCACTAAGTCAGTTGTCGTCTAAATGACGGTATATGAATCACATTGCTGTTTAATAGTCTTTTACGTCCCCGCTTGTGGGGATGGGTTAGCTGTCGTTTATCGAGTATTGCGCCCACCAGCTGCGGTCGGCACAGCAGCCTGGCTCGCCGTGCCAGCTTTTTGGCGCGTCTAATTGATAATCAGTATCACCATACCCACTTGTGGGTTTGAACCTAGAACTTTATGTCATCTTACTCAGCAACCGCGAGGATACTGTCTTCGGTGAAGACAGCCGGGCAAGCGGCCTCTAGTTCTTCAGCCGGGGCCTCGACCACAGCTGTCTGTGTTTCTATAGCCTCCGCCTGGATTTCAACTACGGCGGCGATCTGTGCATTCTTAGTCCGCAACTTATCAATGGTTTCCTTCGCCAGCAGCACAGCCTTAGCCAGGAATACCTCCTGGTCTTCAACAGCTTCTTTAGCCACTCCCGGGGTAAGGTACATTCCGTGCCGGCGGATGGCTGGTAGGATATCGTTGGCGATGGTTTCTTGGAATGCTATGGCAGCGGCGCTATTAGCCCGCATAGCCAACCGGTAGAAGATGTTCTCTGGGATAAACTCCGGTAAGTCTAATTGAGAATCATTATTTTCGTGTCCAACTTTGGGCACGGCCCCAATATCCTCCAAGTATGTTCTTGCTCGTTCCCATCTAACAACTATGTTGCTGCTGACAGATGCAGCCTGTGGACTGCCCAATCCCCTAGCAATATCCTCAAGGTTCAACTTGGCTACCCCATTCTCGTCTATGAAGCCACGTACTCCTGAAATAGTTATTAACTTGTCATCCATCTTTCTGTCCTATTAGTCGCTTGGGGTTGCCCATCGAGGCGATGACCTCAGTTGAACTGACCCCGTCCTCATCTAGCCTTCTTATTAGTATCTAAAACTTGTTGTCTTTATAATATTTTGGTGATGGCACATATGAGTGCCTCTATATCTCTTATACCAAAATCTGAGCCCTGAGATCCTTCCAAGATGGCAGTTGACCAACTTAAACCGGCTTTACGCTCTAAAATTAGCAGCGAGGCCTCTGCAATTAATAATCACTATCCATACTAAGTTATAAAGGTGCCAGGAACCCAGGCAGGAGTAAGGTGTAACGTCAATGTACCGTGAGTTTGAGACCCTAAAAGACAAAATGTCCCCTGTAACAGAGGCTTTGGCGATTCTGTACCGTTGTACCGTGAAAGAAAGTACACACACACTTTATAGACAAACTTTAAGCACGGTATGTTTACATAACTAAACATTAAAAGGTAGAACTAGAGAGACCTGAGACTACACTAATACTAAGGACTATAGATATAATTACTAATATTTAACTTACTTTACATAACATATATATAATATATATAATATATATATATATACTAATATATACACTAATAATAATACTTGCAAGACTTTCTCTGGGTTGCGTTTAATCATTCGTTATGTAAAGTTTATATAAATAAGTTTTGTATGTAAAACCTGTGTGTACTTTTTCTCACGGTACAACGGTACAGAATCACCAAAACCCCTGATATAGGGCACATTTTGTCTTTTAGGGTCTAAAACTGCCGTTACATTGGCGTTACACCTTACAGCCGTCTAGGCTCGTGCCACTTTTAGGGCCGTTTTAGAGCCGGATTAGTAAGGCTTTTGGACTAATTGCCTGGAAAAGAGTCCCAGGGGCACTTGGCAGGTATAATCCCTCTGAAGAATAATTTAAGGGGGGAATTTACTATGAATGATCCTGAGAACTGGTTTACTTACCGATGCGTATGCGGGAGGACGCAGGATGTTTTTACTTCGAAGGCGACATGCACCTGCAGATGTCAGAGGCCAATGCGAAGAGTATTTACTGAGGACTACCGGGGATTAAGGCTGAAGACGGGCCTTTCTCAGCGCGCCGCTGCAGTACAACTCAATATCGCCTTTAGTTACCTGTCGAGAATCGAGAATGGCAATGCGCCTGTACCGGCCGAGCTAGCGAAAAAACTTGCTAATTTATATGCTGCAAGTTAAGTAATACCTGAGATTTCAGCCGACTGATAGGGGTTTCGATTGTAATGTTCAAGAATATCTGTCGGCGACAGGGGTAGAGGCTCGGTACCGCGATATATTGCACTGATAATCCGCTTCAACGTTAGATTCGGTACCGAGCCAAGATCAATAACGGTCTTGTTAGCGTATAGCTATGGGCAAAGGCGCACTACACCGCGAAGAACCGCTTTAAAGTTTAATGAATATAAATTGGTGATGGGTTTATACCCAACATGCTAATTGGGAGTCTTACAGGGCATTTCCGCTAAAATGGAGAGGCTGAAACCCGCGTCATTGCTGGGTCCAAAATTAAACTATTTCAGACCTGAGGAACAACGTATAAGGATCAACAAGGACTAAGTGACTTCCAAATAATATTGGGCGGTTGAGTGTAATGCTTTATTAAGGTTAAGGCCGCTTGTCAAAGGTGCTAGCAAACGAAAAGGCGCACTACACCGCGAAGAACCGCTTTAAAGTTTAATGAATATAAATTGGTGAAGGGTTTCTACCCAACATATTAATTGGGAGCCTTACAGGGCATTTTTGCAAAAATGGAGGGGTTGGAACCCGCGTCATTGCTGGGTCCAAAATTAAACTATTTCAGACCTGAGGGGTAAAGAAGATAAGTAATAAGCGAGATTTAAAATCTGCCCAATATCCTTAAGTTGGTAGCAATGCAATAACAATAAAAATGATGAGATGGACTAGCCTCAAAAAGATGATAATTCATTAAATAATGCAGGTTATAAGATTAATAATTCATATAACCTGCCGGTGCCCCGGTTATACGAATTGTTAATCGTATAACCACATGTGAAAATTGATAGAGAGAAGATGGCATATTGTTCGTGTACACCCAAAAGAGGATACAGAAACGCGAAGTGCAGCCAAGATTCTATAGCGATTATAAAATGGAAAGCTATGGCGTGTTCCCGGTAGATTACGATGATTGGATTAAGCGGCCTAAAATGTCGGTCTTCGATATCAAGTTAATCGATAATCTCCCCGGGGGCAAGAAAAAGCAGACACACATCGTGAGTATCAATTATTGGACCTTTATCGACGGACGGGCAAAGGACATGATTTTGACCGACGGTCGTTTGGACGACATTCTCAATAATAGTTATGGAACTGTTACCGAAGAAATGGGCTCTCAAATACTAGAGTTGATTAAAGAAGAGCTAAGAACAATTGAAAAGGAATGTAAGAGCAACTATAAGCAAGACTTCCCTGAAGAGTACGCGGCGGCACAGAGAAAAAGGAAGATCGACGATCTTTACAGTAAGACAAAGAAAGCCAGAGAAGAAAGCGAACGCAGTCAGCAAGAAGAATACCAGCGCAAGAGTGACGAGGAGTATGCAAAGACCTACCAGAAGTACCAACAGCATTTCGGTGGCAGCTCAACGTCATTACAATCAAAATACTCAGTTGAAGATAAAGAAATAATTAGGACGATTATCAGTACAGGGCGGAAAGCGTTGGCCAAAAAGAACCATCCGGACCACGGCGGTGACGACGAAACAATGAAAAAGATCAACGTGGTAACAGACAAGCTGCTAGACAGCTTTGGCCTTGATAGCCCAAAATAAAAGGGTTGGTCACCAAATTGGATATTTGACTGCCTGAAAGATAGCATAGGCACCTCTTAGCTGGATAGAAAGCTTAAACAAACCCCAGTTAATGATCTGCTGGGGAGATGGACAGCATCGTTGAGTACGCGACGAATAACTGAAAATCCTAATTAATAGATATAACCGCATGCAAATCAACGAATGGGACTCTTCCAGTAAAAAAATACACTGGAAAAGAGTCCCATTCGTGCTTTTCAGGTATAATCTATGCGCCAAACAAAAAGGACGTCATAGATACAGCAGTATCCAAGTCAGTCGTCGTGGGCTGCGTGTTTGAGGGAGGGGATCAGTTCGCTGTAGATATGCCCCGTTAAAGACACTACTGGGGACAGGGTGGGAATAGAAAGGAGATAAGATTGCATATGGCAGCTAAATTAGTTGGGCCAGATACTCTGGTTGGGCAGACATTAGTAAATAGGGATGACCTTGAGTACTTGGTACTAGAACAGGCCGGTGTGGACAAAAACAACCTAAGGAGGTACAAGGTTAGGTTTAAGTCGGGTTACGAGGTTATAACTATTAGGGGATCAGTACGGAACGGCAAGATACGGGATTTGGGAACACCCCGCGAGTACGGACCTGACCATCCTAATGACTTATTAGGTATAACATTTATTAATGGAACAGGTGCCCGATTCGTAACAACGGGGTTCTCCGGACGAAATAAAGCCGGTATATTAACTCACCATGTAAAATTTGAAAGTGGATGGGAGACTGACTCAACCAGGGATCATATTCTTTCAGGAAAAATCATGGACAAGTCTGCATTTCAGATTGGGGCCAGACACCTTACCACTAAGGGATGGCCATATACTGTCACAGGGCGGGTGCATACTGGCTTATACTCAATAAAATTTGATTCAGGGTTCGAGACTGAAGCTACGACAGCATCTATTAGAAGTGGTAAGATTAGGGATCGTCTTTCCCCCACGCATGGTAGTATTGGGTGCTTGGGGAGCGCAGACCCCATTGATAACAAAGTCGAGTATCAAAAATGGACATCCATGATTCACAAATGCCGCACGAGTGAAAGCATCACCGTATGTCCTAGGTGGCGCATATTCTCTAACTTCATAGCGGACTTACCAATGGTTAATGGCTATAACCTTGTATCTACTGGCCATTTGAGGCTTACGCTCGCCCCCGGTGCCACAGAGTATTCCCTAGAGACGTGTTTGCTAAAACCTTAGCATAAAGGGAGTCACTCCTGCGTTAGCAGCACAGATGATATTTGGGGCCTCTAGAGCACTTGTGGACTGGGCACAGAGGTACATCTATAACGACAAAAAGCCGCTGCCTGGTAAAATCCAGGTAGCGGTTTTTTGTCATATATTTAATACAGGCCAATAAATCTAACGATCGAAACATGCTGAATCGGCCGAAATTTAAAAAGATCAACTATGCCTGTTGTACTAGAAAATAATACAGAGCTATAGTCGAACCCCACAACACGGACTCCACCACCCGGACCAAATGGATAATGGCTGAGCAGTGAGAGCGGTGATGACCACGAAGATCAATAACCAATTCTTACTATGAGCACAGATGGAATTAAATGCAGTTTAAAGGCCACGGAATATCTGTCGTATGATGCCGTCATTAGCGTTCTGCTTCAGACGCTTAAAGCCTTGGAGATAATTAAGGAGTGCATACCCGGCAACTGGCCGGATTGCATTGACTGGACGAATGATCGGCTTAAGGAAGTCTGGCAAGACAGCGGCTCCTTTCCTGGTTTGGGATCAATATTATGCGCTGTCGGATTCAAGTTCGGCATCGTGCTTGCTAATGAGATTAAAAGGAAAATAAGCGACGGTGTAGTGTTTGAGGAATATGTCGCTCATGTATTGCAAAGTCCTGAAGATTACTTTAATACGGATATTGCCGCTTCAATTGGCAGAACAGAACAGGGTTCTTTTTCGCTCTCTCCGGCGACCGTAAATCACTGTTCTGGCTTCTTTCTCGCCTATCCTTGAGTGTTGAGCAAGCTAATGCCCTGTTCAACACTGGATGCGTTTATTGACAGCATCGGAAAGTTCTGTCTGCCTCCGGTTAAGTTCAGACTTGAAGTAAGGGTTTTCGTTCTTCCACCGACTGACGGTATCGGAGGAGCGGCCAACTAGTGCAGCCGTGGCCGATGCCGTCTTACCCAGGCATAGAAGACCTATAGCCCGTAATTGTTCGCCAGATAACATCGGGCGACTCTGAAGTGCGTAATTTTATCTTCCTGCGGCAGATTGCGGTTAGTTATGGCTTTCACATTAATTCCTCCTTGGAATATGTGGTTGGCAAGCGATCTAGCCTTTTTATCTTTCCGGACAGCCTGCTGTAGTATTAATGCTTTATCGAATCCTTACAGTATTTCTTCCAGATGAATTGGCTCTGGGGGTCAGAGGTCAGCTTGATAATGGATCTTAAGTTGTCAATTAGCAGGAAGAGTAATGATTCGTCGGGTAAAATGTAGATCTCAAAATATTCTGGGAAAGAGACCCGAACCAACAGCTTGTGGACGACATCCTTTTTGGGGAGGGCTTGGTGTACAGAAATGTGAGCACCAGCGACTGGATTTTTAGCGGTTGGCACATTAATCATCATGAGTGGCTGGGAGTTAAAACCGTTGGGGGTGAAAGTGTCATAAATATCGCCTTCGTCACTTAGGCCAAAGCAGGCGGCATTAACAAGTTCAGGAGCACCATTTTCCATAAGGACCTTAAAGACACCACGGTCTAGAACATCGGTAATTTCATCGATAATGTGGGAGTCATTATAACGGACCATAATATCACCGGTAGCAGTAGTGACAGGAGCAAGATAATCAGTCATGTAAGCAAACCTCCATAGTATTATTTGTTGGGTAATCTGGTTGACGGAGCAGCAGCTCCAGCGCGGCCGTCGGGATTAAGACCCGGCGGCCCAGGTTGATCTTGGATACCTTTTCCTCGCGGGTAAGGCGGGCCATCAGATTCTTGGATATTCCAAGATAATCTGCAGCCTCCCTGATGGACATGGTTGCTTTGGTCATAGGCAGTAACCTCCTTAAGTGATCTGGGAAAGCGTAGAAAACTTTCTCGGTACATATTATACCTGGATGATAGCGGAATGCGTTTTTTTTGGAGTACTCAATAATTATCATCTAGCAATAAAAAGACTACCTATTCAGTATTATTGAGTAGGTAGTCCATTGGCATTCTAAGTGTTCTGATGTAGCTTTTCTCTTTTCTTCTTTCGATATGTTTGTCGGTTGGAGGTATCCCTGCACTTGTCAGTGCAACATAATCTTGTTGATTTGGTTTTAATGAATTGGCGTTTGCAATTACGACATATGCCAATTTTATGTTTGGAAAGCAAAACATAGCAAAACTTAAGCCAGAGAGCGGCCATAAGATCAGGTGGGACAATATATGGTGTGAATACTGACTGGTTCTTTTCTACCAGACTTTCAGGCGTAATGGAAATTTTACAGCGGGCAAGACGTTCATTCATAAGCCTATAAACAATATCGAATGCGAATTCAGCTTTTGTACCAATGTAATTTCAGCATATTCTATCTATTGGTGGCCACCGGTATGCGGCGCGGAGAAGTACTTGGCCTTAAATGGAGTGATATTGATCTTGATCAGGGTATGATTTCTATTAGGCATAGCCTCAAAAAAACAAATACCGAAAAGCAGCAGTTCGCTGAACCGAAGACCCCTAAATCCAAAAGAGACATTGAAATTGGTGCGAGTACAATTAATGTATTGCAGCAGCATTGGGCTAGGCAGCAGTCGGGGATGGCACTCTCAGGTGATGCTTATATAAACAACAACCTTTTATTTGGCCGGGAAGACGGTGAACAGCTTTATCCTGACGTACTGAATGGTGTCATGGATAGGATTATAAAGAATGCAAAACTACCCCGCACAAGAATTCATGATTTGCGGCACACATATGCGACGCTCCAGGCGGAGAAGGGTACACCTATAAAGACGTTGCAGGATCTTCTCGGGCACGCTACTTCTCGGATGACGCTGGCTGTCTATACTCATGGAACTGCTGAATCCATGGCAAGAGCAACCGCTAATATGTAGGAAATACTGACGCCCAAAAATACGGATGAAGACCCATTATTACAATGAAGAATAGTTTCTAGGGCTTGGTAGTGATGCTGAGCCCTTTTGGTCGCTTTATTATTTGCGTCAGCGAATACCCCCCGCTATGCGGGGGAGTTCAAATAAGGCGAAGCCGTTGTGGTGTAACGTACTCAATTTTATATTTAGAGGAAGACAATTATTCCTTCTCTGGTGCAGTATACTGAGAAAACTAAACCGACGTTTGGATCAGAGACAATATTGGGTAATTGCAACCATCTGGCAAGAAATTAAAGTGTGTATAGACAAAATTGTTAGCTTCCTGGGTAATGATACAAGAGTAGTACGGCTCTGAAAAAGTGGCTATACCATCATCGCGGAAGTCGGAGCATGCACCTTGAGGTGCCGCAAGTACCATGCCCTTATAGGGCTTACCCAAACCGCACCTTGAAGGTGCGGTTGTGATTGTGAAGTACAAGTGGTTTTTTTAGAGTAGTACCCAAGGAATCTTATTTAAACGGTGCAGCGAGAAATCAAGCGGCGAAGCAAGATAAAAGGTAGATACAAGAAACGCAGACGTTACACGAGTAAGTATCCATTATCCACAAAATATTCTGCAGAAAATGGGGTCAATTCCTAAAATTACGCCATGGAATATAACCAGATCGATGATGAGATGGGAGGACTATCTGAGCAATCAAAAGATTGTCACGGATAACGAAATAAAGTGGAGGGAAACCATTGCCAGGTACGCGAGATTGAAAAGACTTTCATGGGGTAGATGGCTTGAATGCATTCGATTTGAAGTTAATTAAAATGCTGATTGAGTACAATGTGCCATATCAGCTATCTCACCATAATTTCTATTGCTTTTTGGGAAAAGCTCTAAATTGTTAATCGTAGACAGGGTAGTTATTAAATAATGTGTAGGTATTTATTACAAAAGCAAGCGTACAATGTGGGCTATAACCTACATTATTTGGTTAAATAGCATATAAACCTTGGTACTGTTTAGCTTTTTTTTTGGCATGTTAATTGCAACAATAAATTGTCTAACATGAGCCTTAGCCTTAGTGCTAGTTTGGATCTGCGTGTGGAAGCGGAATATGGTGCTTGCAAAGGAACGGATCAATTCCGCGCGGACAAAGGTAAGAATATTGAAGGATAATAAAAATAATGTCTTGTTTTTTAACAAAAAAAGTTAAAAGCTTATTAGATTTCAGAACAACAATTACATTAAGGACATCTTGGGTGATACAGACTTAGCTTGGAATGAAGACGAGTACCCATTTATATTTTCCTTAATAATGACCGCTCAGCACATCGGGTTAAATACCTTTTGTGACGGGGCGTAGAGAAAGGGAGATCATACCCATGAATTTAACACCACTTCTTGTTCCCACTTCTGTGGCTCTTATTGGCGCGTCAAACCGAGAAGGATCTTTCGGCTATGACATGGTAAGCATGCTCATCAAGGGCGCCTACAAGGGCGAAATCTACCCTATTAATCCAAGGTATTCTGAGGTTTGCGGCGTCAAATGTTACTCCGACTTTAATTCTATCGGTCATCCCGTCGACCTAGCGGTGCTCTGCGTGAATGCCGCGCGGGTGGAAGAGCAAGCCAAGCTCTGTATCGACGCTGGCGTCAAAGCGCTGATAGTCTTTGCCAACTGCATTCTTGAGGAGGAGAAAAACTCCGAATCCCAGTTGGAGGATCGGCTGATTACCCTATGTAGAGAACATAATGTTCTTATGCTCGGGCACAACGCGATGGGGTATTACAACAATGACATTGGCTTGCGGATAAGCAGCGCCGAGGCGCCAGACGTGGGGGTAAAGGGCAACATTGCATTTCTGTCACAGTCCGGTTCCACGTTTCTCGCCGTCGCTCACAATGAGCCTCAGCTCAAATTCAACCTCGTGGTTTCCGTCGGCACTGGCCAAATCGTGGGCGTCGAGGACTACATTATTTTTGCGTTGGAGCAGCCGACTACCAAGGTCGTCTGCGTATATATGGAATCCGTGCGTAAGCCGGAACGCTTTATTGAAGCAATGGAAATTGCCGCTAAGACACGCATCCCCATAGTACTGATAAAAGTCGGCAAGTCGGTCCGTGGTGCCGAGTTTGCCCGGAGCCACACCGGTGGTCTCGCCGGCGACGACGATGCATTCCAGGCAATATTCGACCACTACGGAGTTATCCGTTGCAACAACTTATGTGAGATGGCGAATACCCTGATGCTGTTCTCCCTTTATCCTGACATTCCTAAGGGCAGTGTCGTGGCTGTCGCTGACTCCGGCGGAGAACGCAACATGCTCGCCGATTTGGCTGACGAGGTTGGCCTGGATTTTGCCAAGCTGTCCGATGATACAATGACAAGCCTCGCTGCTATCCAGGAGTTCCCTCAGGAGGCTGACAATCCTCTTGATTGCTGGGGAACAGGCAGAGAGTTCGAGCGAATCTTTGAGGAGTCACTGATGGTCATGCTCTCTGACCCCGGTGCTGCCATAGGCGTCATCTCCGAGGACCTACGGGACGACTACTATGTGTCCCAAGGTTGTGTTGAAGCGCTGCGCAGCGTTGTTCAGAAGCAACACAAGCCGGCCGTATTTCTGACGAATTTCAGCGGTACTCGTCGTAACGAAATGACATCCAGAATCCAGGATTACGGCTCCTGCCTTCTAATGGAGAGCCGTGAGGCATTCGCGGGAATTCGCAACTGGTTCAAATTCCGAGATTTTAAATTCGCCAATGCCAATGTGGAGCAACTCTCTCTGCCGGCAGAGTTCATCACCATCTTGCGGAGCAAGGGCACGCTCCAGGAAAAGGAGTCCCTGTCTGTGCTGGGCGTGCTGGGTATTAACACATTGTCCGCGTTTGAACTTGCCGGGGATGCCGACCTTGAGGCGCACAAGAACAAATACGTCTATCCGGCCGTTCTCAAGACCGCCGCAACTGGTATCTTACACAAAGCGGATGTGGACGGGGTGAAGCTGAACATCAAGAACTATGAAGAACTAGTCGCAGCCTACGAAGATATGTCTGCCCGACTGGGCAAAGAGGCTATCGTCGTGCCTATGTTCACGTACGATACCGAGTTGATCTTTGGCATGAAGAAAGATCCTATGTTTGGTCCGTTGATCATTGTGGGTGCAGGGGGCATTTACACCGAGATGATGCGGGACCGCATCATCTTGCATCCCGCGGCAACCGGGGACGAGATCCTCGAAAAGCTTTCCACGCTCAAGACATATAAGTTACTCACCGGGTTCCGCGGCTCAGTTCCGGCCGACATCAATCTTCTCGTCGCCCAGATCAAACGCTTTTGTGCAGTCGCGGCCTACCTGTCCGAGTGGGTTAGCGAGATCGACATCAATCCCGTGGCGGTTGCTGGCGAGAAGATAGTAGCCCTAGATGCACTGATGATCTTCAAAAATGATGACAAGCTAACTGGATTGACAGGCGTCGGTCAAGAGCAGCATCCTTAAACCGGGAGTAAAGACTTAACAATCATATGCGATGATGCCTGTCAAAGTTCAGGAAAGTTGCTCGAGCAGGGTTGTAGAAAGTACTAAGCATCACAGGTAGGATTAAACCCAAGAGTAAAAATAATGGAGGAAATTATTATGCCAAATATTTTTGATGAGGCTAGACAGTCGATCGTTGACGGTGACAAAGATTTGGCCGTGGAACTGGCCCACAAGGGGTTAGCTGAGGGAATTGAGCCCGGCGAGTTGATTCAAAAGGGCTTTGTGCCCGGAGTTATGGAAGTCGGGGAACTGTTCGCCGACGGGGAAGTCTTTTTGCCGGAGGTCATGACCGCCGCCGTGGCGATTAAGGCCGCGTGTGAGGTCCTCAATAACGCCATCGAGGCCAAGGGCGATAAAAAAGTGCTGCGGGCCAAAGTGGTGCTGGCTACGGTTGAGGGCGACCTGCACGACATCGGCAAAGGCATTGTGGCCGCTATGCTTTCGGCAAACGGCTTTGAAATCATCGATCTTGGCCGGGATGTGGCTGCCGAGCAAATCGTGGAAGCGGCAGTGGAGCACAATGCCGACATTATTGGTACATCGGCGCTGCTAACAACCACCATGACCGCGCAGCAAACTTTAGAAGAACTGCTGCAGGAAAAAGGGCTGAAGAGCCGATTTAAAACCATCGTCGGCGGCGCTCCGGTAACCCAGCGCTGGGCAAGCAAGATCGGCGCCGACGCCTTTGCGGAAAATGCTTCCGAAGCGGTAAGAGTGGCCTTTGAACTGGTGAAAGACAAGTAATCGCTGCGTAGAACCGCGTTAGACAAAAAGACTGGAGAAATCCGGGATAAACAATAATGTGGGGGGTAGATCCGTGGGGAAAGAACTGTTACTAAAGACCTTGCGGCACGAAAAAACCGACTCGATTCCCTGGGTGCCTTTCGCCGGAGTGCATGCCGGCAAGTTAAAAGGCTATACTGCTAAAGAAATGCTGACTGACGCCGATAAAGCGGTGGCTGCGCTGTTGGAAGTAAAAAAACTGTACATGCCGGACGGCATGCCGATACTGTTTGACCTGCAGGTCGAGGCGGAAATCCTGGGCTGTGAACTTAAGTGGTCGAATCAGAATCCGCCGTCGGTAAAGACCCATCCGTTGGCTGACGGCAAACTGATTCCCTGCAGCTGCCAAATTCCCACGAAAGAATCCGGCCGGATACCGATGATCCTGGACATCATGCGCCGGGTTAAAGCGGCAGTGGGGGAAGAAGTAGCGTTATACGGACTTATCTGCGGGCCATTTACTTTGGCCTCGCATCTTAGAGGAAGCGACATTTTCACTGATATGCCCGCCGATCCCGCATTCGTGGAGGGGCTGGTGGAATACTGCGCCGAGGTCTGCTGCGCGATGGCCGGCTACTACATTGAAGCAGGCATGGATGTCATAGCTGTTGTTGATCCTCTGGTCAGCCAGATTTCGGCGAAGCATTTTGAGAAGATGCTGTCTGGTTCTTTTAAAGCGGTATTCGACTTTATCCGCAGCAAGGGAGCATATTCCTCGTTCTTCGTCTGCGGCAACGCCACCAAGCAGATTAAAGTGATGTGCGACACTCACCCCGACAGCATCTCGGTGGACGAAAATGTGAACATGGCAAAAGCCAAAGAGGTAACGGATACTTACAACATCGCCATCGGCGGCAACATTCCACTGACAACCACAATGCTCTTTGGCAACCAGCAGGATAACATGAAGGGCGTTATCAACCTCATCGACAGCATGGATCACCACAACCTGATAATCAGTCCCGGCTGCGACATGCCCTACGGCACGCCGCCGGAGAACACCATAGCGGCGGCTCAGGCGGTGAAACGGCCTGATGATGTGCGGAAGATCATCGAGAACTACGAAACGGTTGTCGACGACGTGGCGGTGGAGATACCTGACTATGCCAAACGGGATAAAGTGCTGATCGAGATATTCACCCTGGATTCGGAGACTTGCGCCGCCTGTGCGTATATGGTGAAGAGCGTGGAGGACATCTATGGCGAGATCAAAGATATCGCCGACTACGTGGAGTACAAGTATACCATCCGGGAAAACATTGCCAGAACGAGAAAAATGGGACTGACCAACCTGCCTACGATGTGTATTGACGGCGAGATCAAGTGGGTGTCGCTGATTCCTGACCGGGACGAACTGTTAACCGAAATAAGAAAGCACGCCAGAAAGTAGGTATAGGTTGTATCCTAGGAATCAATGATTAGTTAATTACATGACACCTTTTCTGAAATTTTTTTTGCAATGCAAATTCGAATCTTTACATCAGTGGAGAAATGAGAAAAACCGGCACACTTTATGAGGGTGATTACTCACATGCTTCAATCTGTAAAGTTTGAGCATATGGAGCACCAATATGAAACACATGAGAAGGAGGGAAAAAATGGTTTTAACAAGAATGGGGGACGGATTCTTTGTTGAGATGTCAGTTGATGATATCAGAAAAGAGATTGAAGAGGGTGTTGAAATTGCTGCCAAAAAGGCAAAATGTCCACCGCTCACGGCTGATGATATCAAAAAATTAATGGAGATTATTTGTGAGCCAAGAAAATTTGTCAGTGTGGAAAGAGGTAATGAGCTAGTCTTGACATATGACTCTCAACCTTTGAAATTCACCCGGTTAGGGATACCTATTGCAATGCCGCAGATATTGCAAACTTATGAAAGAGTTTTAATGGCCGATACTTTGGAAATGGCTTATGTTCATTATAGTTTTAAGTCGATCAAGGCGATAATACCGGAAGAGCAATATGCCGTCGCTGAAACCCTACTGGTGACGGCCTTGCCACTGCTCTATGGCGCTATGCCGAATATGCCTATGTATACTAAGCCGGATGGTCCTTGCGAAAACGCAGCAGAGTTGATGCCGCAAGGGAAGATAAAAGAGGCTCAGGAAGCACAGATGATGGCAGCTTCTATGCTGTTGAAGGATATTGGAGTGTTGGGTAGGGCAATGTATGAAGCAGGTGCTGATGGACTGGATTTTGATACCACGGCATCTGGCGGTGATGCTGAATTTTATGCCGTATTGCACGGGATCGAAAAGCTAAGAAGCAAATATCCTAACATGAATATTGAAGTGGGCATGTCAGGAGAATTCATTTTAGGATTTCATGGTGAGCTGGAATACAAGGGAAAAAGATTGGCAGGCATGTATCCGCATGCTCAGGCACAGGCTGTAGCTCAGGCCGGGGGAGATGTTTTTGGCGCTGTAGTAAATACAAACACTAGAAAAAGTTTTCCCTGGAATATAGCAAGAGCATTGACCATGTGCAAGTATTGTGCAGAAGTTTCTCCGATACCGGTTCATGCCAATGTTGGGATGGGGGTTGGCGGAGTGCCCATGCAAATCACACCGCCGATTGATTGCGTTTCCAGAGCATCCACAGCCATGGCTGAAATAGGCAAGATGGATGGGTTGTAGGTAGGGTATGGCGATCCTGCCGGAATGGCCATTGTGCATAGCCAGGCTTCAGGCATGGGTGGCCTAAGAACTGCCGGAGATCTGGTGGCCAGAATGCAGTTGACAAAAAGAATGAGATTGAACGATGCTAAAAAATATGTCGCCGATAAGTTGAAAGTTGGACTGCGTGACTTAACCGATGAAGTGGCAATGCGCGAAATCAGGGAGGATCTTGATATCGCCAATGTGTTCATGGGATACGGTGCAGGCAGCAGAGGGATTGAGGCCAAAGCCAATATTTCAAAATTACTCGGGATAGATATCAACTGTGTTGAGAAATTCTCCAAGAAGACGGGAATGTACTTTAAATAGAAGGGCGCAAAATAGCTCTTTCTAATGGGTTGAAGAAGTGGCATGACGGTTTCAAGTAGGTTACCTTTAGCAACCTAATAATATATTTTGGGGTGGTGATATTCCGTGTCTAATGTATTACAGGCCGGCATTTCCAAGATTGCGGGCATGGGGTTGCAAGTATTCAGTGATGACGAGTTGTATGCCATTCACTGTGCAACCCTAGATGTGTTGCAGAATTCGGGTATTAAGGTAATCAGCACCGAGGCTCAGGGGATTTTTGTTGCTGGTGGTGCAACTGTTGATCCAGGAACAACTATTGTCAGGATTCCTCCGCATATGGTTGAGGAAGCTATTAGAAGTGCACCGGGAACCATTCTTCTGGCAGGAAGAAATCCTAAGAACGATTATGTAATTAGTAACAGGAGTGTCGCTTTTACGAATTTTGGCGAAGGGGTCAAGGTTATTGATCCTTATACTCGTAAAAGCCATTCTTCGAGCAAAAAAGACTTGAAAGATGCTACTCGAATTTGTGATGCATTGGAAAACATTACAGTTTACGAACGGGCATTAGGAGCAGACGATGTTCCTGCTCAAGTTCAAACTATTCATAATGCGGAAGCCATCTTTAATAACACCACGAAGCATTGTTTTATCGGTGCCGGGTGTGGCTATAACGTTAAAAAGATCATTGAAATGGCTTCTATCATAATGGGCGGGAAAGAAAACCTGCGCAAAAGGCCTATTTACACTCCGCTTTGTTGTCCGAATAGTCCGTTGACGCTAAATCCGGACACTACGGAAATCATCATAGAAGCAGCCAGAGCCGGGATTCCAATTAACGTATTGTCAATGGCACTGTCAGGCGCAACAGGACCGGTAACTCTTGCCGGCACTTTGGTAGTGCATAATGCCGAGGTATTATCAGGACTGGTATTGTGTCAGTTAGTTAATAAGGGTAACCCATTTGTTTATGGAAGCTCCACAACCATGATGGATCTAAGATTTACTACAGCCGGCGTCGGTGCCCCGGAGCTTGGAATGATTAGCGCTGCTGTGGCAAAGCTTGCCCAATATTACCTGCTTCCGAGCTTTGTGGCAGGAGGATAGGTTGACAGTAAAATAGCCGATGCTCAGGCAGGACATGAGACAACATTATCTGGGCTGTTAGCTGCACTGGCCGGGGCAAATATTATATATGGACTGGGAATGCTGGAGATGGGAATGACCATAGATTACGCAAAATTGGTCATGGACAATGAGTTTGCCGGTATGATCAAAAAGGCAGTTTCCGGCATTGAAGTGAATGTGGAGAGCTTAGCTACAGAAGTCATCAAGCAGGTAGGAGCCGGCGGTGAATTCGTAACGCATGAGCATACCTTTAGACACTTCAGAGCGGAACAGTCTCAAAGTAAATTGATTGATCGGCGCCCGGCAGAAGAATGGCTGGCAATGGGCGGGAAGGATCTGACAGAGCGGGCCAATGAAATTGCAAAAGATCTTTACACGAATTACCTGCCTGAGCCGCTTTCGGATGATGTACGGAATAAGCTTCGTAGTATTGTTAACGAAGCAGAAAAATATTACAACGTCGCAATGAGTGAAGAATAGAAACGTTGTAAAAATAAATTTGAAGTGTGGGGTAAAAAATTATGAATTTCAGACCATATGTGAAGGTTATTGGTGAGGATCAGTACCAAAGAATTCATGATGCATCAGTAAAAATTCTTTCTGAGACCGGTTTTAGATTTGAATGTGAGGAGGCTTTGGAGATATTCAAACAAAACGGAGCAAAAATTAATGGCAAGACTGTACATATACCACCTGAAATGGTCGAAAGAACTTTGAAAACCGTTCCGAGTAAATTCAAATGGCAGGCGAGAAACGAAGAAAATAGTATCGTTCTTGGCGAGGGGTATGCAGTAGAGCCTAATGTTGGCTGCGTGTTTATTCAAGATCTGGATAACGGACGGCGACCCGGAAAACTAGTGGATTATGCCAATATACAGAAACTCCATCAATCCAGCGCGGTAACTAAAATTGTTGGCGCGAATCCAATACAAACTTGCGATGTTACTGCTGATGACCAACATCTTTACATGATTTATGAAACAATTAAAAACAGTGATAAACCAGTAATTGGGCTTTGCGTTAATAAGCAGCATGTTTTAGAATCATTTAAAATTATGGAACTGGCAATGGGCAAGGAAAAATTTTTGAATGATAATGTCTGCATTGCTGTTAGTGTTAATCCTTTAAGTCCACTGGCCTTTGGTGAGACCACGACCGAAAGCTTGATTGAATACGCCCGAAAACGGCAGGCTGTAATGATATTGCCGGATATAATGGCGGGAATCACAGGACCGGTCAGCCTGTTTGGGACAATTGTGGCGCAAAATGCTGAAATCCTGGCAGGAATTGTCCTTACGCAACTGGTCAGTCCGGGAGCACCGGTGGTTGCAGGGCCATGTTCTTCAACTTGTAATATGAAACGTGCGAGTTATATTTCCGGAACTCCCGATATGATGCTCATTGATGTTGCCGGGTTACAGATGTTCAATGATTTCTATCATATCCCGACAAGGATTATGACAGGGATGACGGATTCCAAGGCTGTTGATATTCAAGCAGGCTATGAAACTATGCAGAATATGGTTATGGGTATTCTTTCAGGAGCTCACATTATCCACGAATGTCTCGGTGTATTAGATGCCATCATGACTGTTTCGCTTGAAAAGTTTATTATTGACGAAGAAATGTTGAGCCGCGTTTTCCGGATCGCTGAAGGCATTGATGTTTCTGATGAGGCAATGTCCCTGGATATTATCAAAGATGTTGGCAATCATGGTTCTTACATTACCCACGAAAACACTTTTGATCACTTCAAAAAATTATGGACACCAACTGTTTCCGACTGGGACCCCTATCATGTATGGGCAGGAAAAGGCTCACCTGATATCCTGGTGAAAGCAAATAAGATGTGGAAAGAACGTTTGGCTAATGCTCCCGAAACGATGATTGACAAGGAATTAGACAAAACGTTAAAGGACTATATCAAATCTATCAGGCCATAGACATTAGCATATCTTATAATCAATCAGAGCAATTCCAGTCCTAGCGGGTCATTATTATTAAAGACATGAACATACCTTCAAACATGTCAGAATGCAACTCTCGCAACGCAAGTTGCTTGTCTGCAATATCTGATATTACTTAAAAGGAGAGCGAAGTATGAGAGTGAAGGATGACATAATTCTGACATGTGCAATTACCGGCTCTGGCGATTCTCATTTAAAGCATCCAGGTGTTCCTAAATCACCTGAAGAAATTGCAAAAGCTTCTATCGAAGCGGCAAAAGCAGGAGCGGCAGTCGTTCATATTCATGTTAGAGAACCGGGAACAGGCACCCCATGCAGAAGGTTGGATCTCTATGAAGAGACGGTAAAGTTGATAAGAGAAAGTGACACAGATGTAGTCATTAATATAACCACCGGTATAGGTGGAGATTTTGTGCCTGATGACAAAGATCCATCTACAGCAGGACTGGGAACAGACATGGCAACTCCAGCTCAAAGAGTAGTGCATATTTTAAAATTGAAGCCGGAAATCTGCACGTTGGATTGCGGTACATTCAACGATGGCGCAAATATCACCTATATTGCAACATTAGATATGCTGAGAGAAACCGCAAGATTGTTGATGGGAACGGGCGTGACACCGGAAATAGAAGCCTTTGATTTAGGATTTATCTGGCAAGCGAAAATCTTGTTGAAAGAAGGATTGCTCCCTACGAATACAATTTTCCAATTGTGCATGGGTATCCCATATGGTGCAGAAGCAACAACGAGCGCAACACTTGCGATGAGGGACCATCTTCCTGCTAATGTTAATTGGGGTGCTTTCGGCATCGGGAGGAACGAATTCCCAATGTTGGCACAGTCAGCGCTTCTTGGCGGGAACGTGAGGGTTGGTCTGGAAGACAATATTTTTCTTGAAAAGAACCAACTTGCATCTAACACTGATTTGGTGGTGAGAGCTCGAGAAATCGTTGAGCAACTTGGAGGGCGGTTGATGAACCCTGACGGAGCAAGAAAGGTTTTAAAATTAATAAAACAATAAATGTTTGAAAGTAAGGTGAGTGCTGTGAGAATTGCTTTACTCGGGGCAGGCGCTATGGGTACGATTATTGGTGCTTTGTTAACTGAGGGGGGCCATGACATCGAATTGGTTGATAATTATCGGGAACATGTCGATGCTTTAAACAGCAATGGAGCAAAAATTATTGGAAAAATAGAAAAAACAATCCCAGTCAAAGCTATCATGACAGAGCAATTGAGCGGGGAATATGATTTGGTCCTATCGATTACCAAACACAGCGCAATCGAAGAGTCTTTGAATGGCATAAAACCTTTTACTCATGATGATACGATCATCCTGACACTACAGAACGGTATGCCGGAAGAAAAATCAAGAAGAGTCTTTCCTGAAAAAAACCTGATGGGTGGCGGAATGGAATTTAGTGGAACCTTTAGTGGCCCCGGTATTGCAGAACTGACTTCAGAGCAATCCACCCTTGGAATTACATTTGGCACCTATAATGGAGCAATAACAGACAAAGTGTACGAAATAAAGAAGATTCTTGAGAGTGTCGGACATATTGAAATTGTAGACAATTTAAGAGGACTCAGGCTGACCAAGCTTACTGATAATTCCGTTGTCAGCGGAATTCAGACCGCTTTTGCTTGCACCGTCGGAAGTGTCCTTGATGACGATTTAGCAATGGAATGCATAGTACAAACAGGACGGGAATGCGCTCAAATCATTCAAGCGCTGGGGGTTACTCCAGTTGAATTTTTTGGAATTTTACCAACAGTAGAACGGTTGGGATTTGAAACAGAAGAAGAAAAGGAAAAAGTCAAAGCATACTGGGCAACGCTGTACACCCCTGTTAGAGACCAGGTTGCAAGCATGCTGCAAGATGTAAGAAACGGAAAAAAGACTGAAGTCGAAAATATTAATGGCGAAATGGTGAGACTAGGAAAGACAGTCGGAGTCGCAACGCCATGCAATGAAAAAATCGCGGAACTCATCAAGAAACTTCAGGATGGAGATCAGAAATTAGACGATGCATGGAACAATCGAGAAGAATTTCGAAGATTATAAATCGCAATGAAGCTGCGATAGAAAAGGCTGCCCCCTCTGGAAATACAAGCGGTTAGGATGCTTTTCCCAAGGGAAAATACTTGGTCGTTTTTACCAGGTAGGGAACAGAAAGTTTGGGATAATTAACGAAAGAGTAAGTTGACTCCTGATTTTTCTCGGACCGAGAGCAAACTCTGGACTCTTCGAAACGGTGTAGCAGATGATCATGTCCTAACTTTTGGGACGGCCCATGCAAACACGCCCTCCTGATTAAGGATACGTAAGCAAGGAGTTATGCGCCTTATAAAATAATATAATATTGAGGAGGAAAAAAATGGCTTCTTTAAACGATCTTGCACAATGCGTAATTAACGGTGACGTAGAACAGGTTAAAAGTCAGGTACAATCCTTAATCTCAGGTGGAACTGATCCTCTTTCAATCATCAATGATGGTTTAATTGCTGGCATGAATGTCGTTGGCGCCCGTTTTAAAGCAGGAGATATGTATGTGCCTGAAGTATTGATGTCTGCCCGCTCGATGGGCTTTGGCGTGGAATTAGTTAAACCTCTGATAGCTTCCGGCGATATGAAAAGCCAAGGAAAAGTTATTATCGGAACAGTTAAAGGAGACCTTCATGACATCGGGAAAAATCTCGTGACCATGATGATGCAAAGCAGTGGTCTCGAAGTAATTGATTTAGGCATCGATGTTCCTTCAGAAAAGTTTGTCGAAGCAGTTAGAGAACATAATCCAGATATTGTTGGCCTGTCAGCTCTGTTGACAACAACTATGCCGGCGATGAAAGAAGTTATCGAACTGTTAGAAGAAGAAGGACTAAGATCCAAAGTCAAAGTCATTATCGGCGGCGCTCCTGTGACTCAGGATTTTGCCAATTCAATCGGAGCTGATGCTTATGCGCC
>Ga0364910_1101_pt2 | contig 25577 bp, 21 predicted proteins | sample SorcelJu500001C4_3_FD_206970 | JGI IMG/M metagenome (GOLD analysis project Ga0364910, IMG submission 206970) | Enriched cells from Trout Bog Lake Hypolimnion, Wisconsin, USA - BchlTB.June25.5000.01.C4 | ecosystem: Environmental > Aquatic > Freshwater > Lake > Hypolimnion/Profundal zone | place...
CGTGCCGCTGGTTCCGGGCGTGTCGCCGACCAGCGGCACCGCCCCCCGGTCTTTTACAGCGCGTATAACTGCCCTTACTATTTCCGGATGGGTAGTTACCGCTTTCTCTGGTGGTAAGCCTTCCAGCATATTGGGCTTAATGAGTACTCTGTCGCCTGGGCTCACAAAGCTGGCCCATCCGCCGAGGAGAGCCAGTGCTTCTTGCAGCCCCTGGTCAACATCTGGATAAGCATAACTATTTACCTTTACAGCTGCGACTTTCACTGCAATCCCTCACCTTAAGCGTGCTTCCCGCGAGAAAGACCCTTGCCAGGTATTTTTTACTAATACGTGGTTTTTAGCCGCTGTTCGCGGGCATGTCGGTCTAACGCTAGTTGAATAAGTTTATTGATTAATAGCCGATAAGGTATTCCGCTGATCTCCCACAGTTTTGGATACATACTTATTTTGGTGAATCCCGGAATGGTATTGATCTCGTTAACAATGACCCGGTTGTCTTTTGTTAAGAAGAAATCTACTCGGGCCAGTCCCTCACAGCAAAGTACTTTAAAAGTCTTCAGGGCCAATTGTTGAATAGCTCGTGCCGTATTATCAGCAATGGTGGCAGGAATTTCGATGGTTGCCCCGGTCTCATCAATATATTTTGCTTCATATGAGTAAAAGTCCCGTTCTGCAATAATCTCCCCAACAGCGGACGCGATAGGGCTTTCATTGCCCAGGACCGAACATTCCAATTCCCGCCCGGCGACAAATTCCTCAATTAAAATTTTATTATCAAACTTAAAGGCCTCCGCAATAGCTGCATTAAACTGGGCTTCATTTGTTACCTTACTGACGCCGACCGATGAGCCCGCGTTCGCCGGTTTTACGAATAATGGCAGGCCCAGTGATTGCGAGAATTCCTCAAAATCTAAGTCGTCTTGCTCCCACGCATGAACAACCAGAAATTCCGCGATAGGAATTCCAGCATCCCGCAGCAGGCGCTTGGCAACATCTTTGTCCATGCCTACCGCTGAGCCTAATACTCCTGCGCCAACAAATGGAATGTTGGCCAATTTAAGTAGTCCCTGAATAGTGCCATCTTCACCATAAGTACCGTGCAAAACTGGGAAAATAACATCAATTCTGGCGCAAGCCCGCCCGTCAGGCATACACCGCAGGTTCTGGCCATCATCTCCTGGCAGAAGGACAACGGCCTTATCGGATTTTTTCAGGGCAATTAATCGCGGGTCATCACTGTTCACCAAATAATCCGCAGTATCGTTTAGATACCAACGTCCGGTTTTATCAATTCCAATCAAAGTAATATCGTATTTTTCCTTATCTAATGCATCAATAACATTCTTGGCCGACTGCAGAGAGACTTCGTGCTCAGCTGATTTGCCACCAAACAGTATTCCGACGTTAATTTTTTCCAAAACAGTACCCCCTTGAAGATCATTATTCAGTTTACTTCTCTTTCAACAAGGTTATCCCTTTAAGTTACCCAGCATTACCAATATACAGATCAAAAAAGCTGAAAAATAAAGGTCTACCCCACATAAAAAAATGGGGCAGACCTTTTTCGCTAATAGTGCCGTACTTTTTAAGAGGATTGACCTATTGGGGGCAGTGGTTTATTCTGCTGTGGCCGGAGGCTCGACAGTTGGGACAGCAGCATACCGGCCAGCAACAGCATACAGCCTAGGATTTCGCGCCAACCAAGCAGTTCATGCAAAATAAGATAGCCGCCCACCGCGGCAAAAACCGTCTCCAGGCTGAGAATAAGCGAAGTATGCACCGGCGAGGCGTGTTTTTGTCCCGCGAATTGCAATGTATAGGCGATGCCGACCGAGCAAACTCCGCCGAATAAAAGGGTGACCCACGCTTGGGACAACGAACTGAGAGTGATCGTCTCCAGGCAAAGCGCGGTTGCCATGCTCAGCGCAGCGCAGGTAGCGAACTGCAAAAAGGCCAGTTTTAAAGTATCAATTCTCCGTGTAAAGCGGTCAATCAGCAAAATATGTGCCGTCCAAAAAAAGGCGCTGGCTAAGACGAGCATATCGCCGTATGAGATGCTGAACCCTTGCTTTACGCATAAGAAATATAAGCCGGTAAGCGCGACTACTGAACCGAACCAGGCGCTGCCCGGAATGCGGTGTTTCAAAAAAATGCCGGCAATCGGAACAAGGATGATATACAGGCCGGTGATGAAGGCCGCCTTGCCGGCAGTGGTATATATCAGTCCGATTTGTTGTAGCGAGGCGGCTATATACAGAATAAACCCCGCTAGTAGACCAACGTGCCAGCTGTTTACCGGGATGTGAGTTTCAGTAGCTTGATCTGAAGAGTTACATTTCTTATAGAGAATCAGCGGCAGCAACGTCAGGCAGCCTAGCGCGAAGCGCACCCCGTTAAAGGTAAACGGCCCAACATATTCCATACCGACGCGCTGAGCCACAAAAGCGAATCCCCAGATAGTGGCACAGAGTAACAGTAAAAGATTGGCTCTAAGTTTCATAATGAGCTCCTTTATAAATGGGTTGATCCGTCTATTGTAGCCTATATTCTCGAATCAGGTCAATGGTCGGATGACGCCTTTAAGTGTATTTGACTGTCATTTTCGTGGCCGTGCTTTTATAATAATAATTAGGTGTTAAACCGGGCTGACCGGGTATAATGATAGCAAAGCCTGGGGTGAGGAGTGACTGCTATGAAAAAAACAAGTGCCGGGCTGCTAATGTACCGGCTGAATAATGGTGAATTGGAAATATTTTTGGCTCATCCCGGAGGCCCGTATTTCCTAAATAAGGATCAGGGCTACTGGGGCATACCCAAAGGTGAGGTCGAGGACCATGAAGAGCTTCTGGAAACCGCCAAGCGGGAATTTTGGGAAGAGACGGGTATTGAACCATGTGGTACATTGTTGCCGCTGGGTTCGGTAATGCTTACTAGCGGCAAAATTGTTCACGCCTGGGCCTTTGAAACCGGCCAGGAAAAGCCCGCTTTGCCAGAAAGCAACTTATTTTTATTGGAATGGCCGCCGCATTCAGGCAAACAGGAATGGTTTCCGGAAATCGACCAGGTGGATTTCTTCCAGGTTGGGGTGGCCCGACAAAAAATAAATTCGGCTCAGGCCGAATTTATCATCAGGCTGGAAAATTATCTTAGGGCCCAGTCCGGCTGACGAAGAATGTCGACAGTGTCAGGACAATTGGCAGATATTTAGCTGTGAGTGGCAGTTAATGGTTAGAGGCGGAGGGAAAAAGGGTGTCTGCAGCGAATATATCTGCTGAAAAGAAAATGGTTTCTTTTCAATATAATCACCGGGAGCGGAAACGCCCTGGATGAACGGAGGCAGAATCCATGAGCAAGCAAAAAATTACTATTCCAGACTTTCAGGAGATGAAAGAACAAGGCCGGAAAATTAGAGTTGTAACAGCCTATGACTACCCAACAGCGTTATTAGTAGATCAGACCGATATCGAGCTGATACTGGTGGGAGACTCTTTGGGTATGGTGGTGCTGGGTTACGACGACACGGTGTCGGTGACGATGGAAGAAATGCTACACCATACTAAGGCGGTTGCCCGCGGGGCAAAGAACACGCTAATTCTCGCCGATATGCCATTCATGTCCTATAACGTGTCGGTGGAGGATGCGATTCGCAACGCCGGCCGAATAATAAAGGAAGGTGGCGCCCAGTGCGTTAAGCTGGAAGGCGGTGCGGCGATGGTCGAGACCGTAAGGGCGATTGTCAGGGCCGGGATTCCGGTGATGGCGCACATTGGCCTGACGCCGCAGACAGTTTCGCAGCTCGGTGGCTATAAAGTTCAGGGAAAAGATGCGGCGGCGGCGGAAAAATTGATGGCCGATGCGGTGCAGCTGGAAGAAGCGGGCGCATTCGCTCTATTACTGGAAGCAATTCCTGCTCCGCTGGCGGATTTGATTACTCATAGAATTACAATTCCTACTATAGGCATCGGGGCAGGTGTTAATTGCGACGGACAGGTGCTGGTTATGCATGACCTTATCGGCATGTATGACCGGTTCGTTCCTAAATTTGTTAAACGATACGCCAACGTTAGTGACATTATTGGCACCGCGCTGCAAAATTATGCCACTGACGTGGCTAGCGGCCAGTTCCCAGGGCCGGAGCATAGTTTCACAATGAGGGAAGAAGTGTTGGAACGGCTGTATTAGTGGCCACGGGGGGCGTGAGCCAATGAAAATCGCCATTATTGGAGCCGGCGCTATGGGCAGCCTGTTCGGCGCTCGCCTGGCGTCGGTGGGGGAATCGGTCTGGTTGCTTGACACCTCGGAACCTCATGTCCGGGCTATTCGGGAAAAAGGCTTAGCCGTAGTTACCACCAAGGGAGAAACCATTGCTTTTCCCCAGGCCACGACAGATTATGCGGATATTGGTACGGTGGACTTACTGATTATTTTTGTCAAATCCGCCGCCACTCGTGCTGCGGCCGAGAGTGCGGCAGAGCTCCTTGGCCCAAATACTGCGGTGCTTACTTTGCAAAACGGCTATGGCAATGCCCAGGTGCTTGCCGAAGTGCTAGGGAAAGAGCGAGTGATTGCCGGCACAACCGCCCAAGGGGCTACCTTGCTTGAGCCGGGAAGGATTTTACATGGCGGCGACGGTTTAACCCATATTGGCGAATTTTGCGGCGGCATTAGTCCTCGTCTGCAGCAAATTGCCGCACTTCTTTCCCGGGCCGGCTTTGCCACGACGGCAGAAAATGAGATAGCGCCCCTGTTGTGGGGAAAGTTGATCATCAATGCCGGCATAAATGCCTTAAGCGCCATTACCGGGCTGGAAAATGGCAAGCTGATCGAATGCGGCGAAACAAGAACGATTTTGGAAATGGCTGTTAGTGAAGCCGCCAAGGTGGCCGCCGCATTAGAAATTCAACTTCCATATGACGACCCGGTGGCCGAGGTCACAAAAGTAGCGATAGCAACGGCCAAGAACCGGTCTTCAATGCTGCAAGATCTGGACGCGGCGCGGATTACTGAAATCGACGCCATCAATGGCGCCATTGTCCGGGAAGCTGCACGACTGGGACTGGCTGCGCCGGTAAATCAGGTGCTGGTCTTGCTGATAAAGGCTTTGGAACGAAAGAAAGTGTCCAGCGTTGATTAAAAACTGGTTACGTCAAGTCTTTGGGAACCGTGCAATTCGAGGGCACTCTTTCCCGCCATACGCCGGATATAACGATTAAGGCTTCCGCCTATGATTTAGCGGAAGCCTTAGTCGTTTCTTATCGCGATCGCTTTGCCACCGCAGCGGCAATCGCAGCACCTACTCCAGAGCCATCCTTGGACAACTTTACCGAGATCAGCTTGGCTTTATCGCCCAGGGCTTCAGACAGTGTTGCTGCCAGAATGAGGGCATAGCCCGGCATTTTTTCGTACAGTGAGCCATCAAGCGCAAGAGTATGTTCGGTACGCATTTGGGGGTCAATACGCAGCAAAATTCCCAGAAAAGTCGCTGCAACCAGCTTTGCCGACCGCGCCACCGCCAAATTAGTCACTGCTTGCAAGAAGTGGTATTCACTGGCTGACAGCTGAGCCGCCTCCAATCTGGCAGGGACAGCGCCTGCGGTAATTTCGGACAAGTCCTTGGTAGTCAGTATACCTGGGGAAAGGAATACCGGCACGAATTCGGCGGCAATGAGGCGGACAAGTTCACCCAAATACCGACCGGCAACCATTTTTTCCAGCCGCTGGGTTCCGGGTTTTTCGCTGGCGGCGTCCAGGCGGTCATCAAACTCGGTGTACGGTAAAAGATCAAAATTACCTGATTCCAGATTAATAATCATCGCTTTGCCTGGTTCGTAATAGCAGGCATTATGCCCTGTGCCGCAAATCGCGCCAATGTCGGTCTGCTGGTCACTGTATGCTGCCGTCAGCAGAGTGCCGACCGTGTCATTGATTATCGCGCAGGGCGTTACCCTGGAAAGACCGCGGCGAACCAGTGCGACTGACAATAACTCATTGATTTCGTGCCCTTCCACACCGGCGGTTTTAATTTCTTTGGTCCAGCTGATGAGCGTCGCCTGATTTAAATCCTGCTGGTCACAGGGAAAAGAAAAAGTGTGACCCAATAAATATTCCGACCGGGCATCCACCACTTCGGCAATTTGCTCGGCCAGGAAGTCAAACAACGCCGTGGCCTCGGTCTCTGCTGTCGTATAATCATAGTGTTCCTGCGAATCACGCAGCGGCACCGATCGCTTTTGGCGTATTGCCCAGCGGCCATGACCCAGAAGGTCGACAAGCTGAACCCGGACATTGCTGCCACCAAAGTCAAGCCCCAGATAACCACCGCGCTCATCGCCCGTCGGCTTGGCAATATAAGAAGGCAACATTTTGAGAGGGCTTGGCCTGCCGTCCAGTCCGAGAGCCATGGCGTCATGAAATTGACCGGCCAGCTGGCGAACCGCTGCAGGTGATAAGTCTAGCGCCGGATGTATCTGGTTGAGACACTTCGCAAAATCAGCCATGAGTCAGCACTTCCCCTGCCAATGATATTCCCGGGTTTCCCGCGCTATGTCAAAGTGAAGGGTTATTATCGATTATAAAGTAACAAATTGTTTCATATTTTATACGACAGTAAACATCCAGCTTCCTGCTGATTATTATTTTCGTTTGGCGCGGACGGCGCGGATGATCTGTCGGGCGAAAGGCCCCAAATCCTGTTCGGTGTAAGCCTTCATTATTCCGGCAGCCACTTGACGGATGGCGCTGTTGACAATGGCAGGATTAGTTATTCCCTGTTCCAGAAGCTCTTCTTCAATATGGACGGCAGCTTCCAATGCTTTCTCGGCGGCTGTAGTGTTTATGAAACTGACAACATCAGCTTTGCCGATCAGTACCTGACCTAACCCACTGAAAATACTTTCGGCAATCGGCACCAATTCGAGCGGATGGTCATTAATGATAATTACGGGATCTAGCCCGAGAGCCATAGAGTCGGCATGACCAATAAATTTTACGCCAATGCATTTGACCTGTTTGGCGGCTGTTTCTTCCAACACATGCTGGGCGACGTTGGTGGCGATGTTAATGACAATCAGCGGTACTTTCAAGTGGTTGTAATCTTTAATACAGTTAATTACCTCCTGATCGGGTACCGCCAGGATAACCGTGCCTAATGCCGCCAGTTCTTCCATGCTTTCTGCTGCTCTAACACCCGCTTCATTACTGACGGCTTGTAATAATGCGGCGTTACGATCAAACACAGTCAAATCGACATGGCTTTTTAAACGGCGCGCCAGTTCCCTTCCCATTCTTCCCACCCCGATCAATCCTATCTGCAAGAGTGGTCACTCCCTGTCGATGGAGTTTAACATTGCCGGCTGACCAAGTTAAGAGGCGCCTCCGGCGACGTTAACTATTATTTATAATATGTGCCATTATCATGATATTGACACCGCGAGAGCAAAAGCAGGTGCTTCTGGAACGTAGATGGGTGGCCTCCGATCTTCGAGACCGCGGCTCGGTATATACCGGAACCTCGTGCATTATCCGTGGGCAATGTTGTCAGATAATACCACATATTGTGGACGGCGGTGACGTTACAGGCCACTGGTTAACTACATATTGTTAACAATGTGTAAAAGGTAATGCGCCTCGCTGACGTTTAAGTTATAATCAAATTGAGGGTAGCATTTATTGTCATAAAAAGGGGGATTCGTTTGAACAAGTATTATGTACTTGATACTAATGTTTTGCTGCATTCTCCCCAATCGATTTTTGCTTTCACCAACCACACCGTGATTGTTCCCGAAGCGGTATCTGCTCCTCCCCTGCTTGCGTATAAAAATACAGCATGATTTATTGGTTTTGTCTTATCAAGCATGATAGAAATCCTTTAAATGAGAGTTGCACGCAAAATTAAGGAGGAATCCCGTTGAGTAAGTATTATGTTTTAGACACAAATGTTTTATTAAATTCTCCTAATGCAATTTTCGCTTTCGACGAGCATCATGTTATTATTCCGGAAGTTGTCTTGGAAGAACTTGACCGTTTTAAAAAAGAAACATCCGACAGAGGTGCAAACAGCCGCCAGGTAAGCCGCGTTATTGACACATTGCGGACAGCGGGGAATTTATTGGAAGGTGTATCTCTTAATGATCAAGGCGGTACCCTTCGGATTGAAACCAATCATCTTGGCACAATTGTCAGTGATTATTGGGATAAAAACAAACCTGACAATCGAATACTGCAGATCTGCAAGGGGCTTGCTGAGCAGAACAAAGAGGTTGTATTAGTAACGCAAGACACTAACATGCGCGTAAAAGCATCTATTCTCCAGATCAATGCTGAGGACTTTCGCAATGAAAAAGTAGCGGCAGTTGAGGAACAATACACCGGAAGGGCTGTAGTTTACACCTCCTCCGAAATCATCAACCGATTCTATGAAAACGACACCAACTTCATTACTCCCGATAACCTTACAATGTACGACGAAACAACGCTGCGACTATCTTCAGTTGACCTGACGACCAATCAATTCCTGTTAATTAAGTCAACAGATAATGACCGCCATACTGCATTAGGCAGATTTGATGGGCAAAAGGTTGTACAATTGCGTTATCGCAATCGTAATCCTTTCGGCGTTACACCCCGCAATGTAGGGCAAACCTTTATACAAGAATGTTTAATGATGAGCGCGGAAGAAGCCCCGCTCGTCATCATCAAAGGAATTTCAGGAACAGCAAAGACTTTTTATTCCCTGGCAGTGGGGTTACATGAAAATATGGAGTGCCGTCCCCGCGCCTATCATCACCTATTAATTTGCCGCCCACATGTCCCGATGGACGAAGAAATAGGCTTTTTACCCGGAACAGAAAACGAAAAAATCGCTCCATATATGAGAGGAATACGGGATAACTTGTTTACTCTTATGTCAGGAAACACCATGACCGAGGACAAAGAAATTGCCCAAGTTGAAGATACTGTTCAAATGTTATTTGATAAGCGCATCATTCAGACTGAAGCACTTGCGTATCAAAGAGGGCGCTCTGTTCAAAATTACTGGATGATCCTGGACGAAATGCAAAACTCCACTCCGCGTCAAGCCAAAGGGATAATTACCCGCCCTGGACTTGGCACCAAAATTATTTTGCTCGGTGATCCGGCGCAAATCGACCATCCATATTTGGACAGCCGGACTAATGGCCTAGTTTACGCAAGTGATAAGATGCGAGGTTCCAAACTCTGTTTCCAAGTTACACTGAGCCAAGACGAATGTGAAAGGTCGCCGCTGGCAGCTGAGGCAGCAGTAAGATTGTAATTTGAAAATCACATTATAATGATTAAGTAGTACCGAAACAACTTCTGTGCAAAAATAAAGCACCCTTATGGCTGGAATATACATCCGCCACAAGGGTGCTTTTACAGTTCGGGGATTAGATTCGATAAGCGACTTCACCGTGAATCGCTTCATCCAAGCCTTGTTCTTCGACATCCTCGGTAACACGAACCGGGACGAATTTATCGACCAATACCAAGATGGCATAAGTTACACCATAGGCATAAATTGCGCAGAACACCGTGGCAAAGAGCTGCACCAAAAATTGGTGGGTGTCACCTTCCAACAGCCCGCTTACACCGTTAATACCCTTGAAAGCAAAGACACCAACCATAATCGAACCCAAAACACCGCCAACACCGTGACAACCCCAGACATCCAGAGCATCATCCCAACCAAGCCTTTTCTTCATCTCACAGGCATAGTAGCAGCCCAAACCGGCGACAACGCCGATGATGAATGACGACCAGGAAGGAACATAGCCAGCGCAGGGAGTGACACAAGCCAACCCGGCAACCGCGCCAGTCATCGCACCAACCAAACTGGGCTTGCCTTCACTCAACCAGGAAACAAATAGCCAAGTAAGCATCGCTGATGAACCGGCGATATCAGTATTTACGAATGCTTGAGCAGCAATTCCATTAGCAGCCAGCGCGCTGCCGCCATTGAAGCCAAACCAACCGAACCACAAGAGACCGGTACCTAAAGCGACATACGCCACATTATGCGGAGCAAGATCCTCACCTGGTTTTACATTACGTTTGCCGATATAAATGACCGAGGCCAGAGCTGCCATACCGGCACTGACGTGAACGACTATACCACCGGCAAAGTCCACGACGCCCATCTTGGCCAGCCAGCCGCCGCCCCAGATCCAGTGAACAAAGGGAATGTAAACCAGCAAACTCCAAATTACCAAGAATATCAGCCAGCTTTTAAATGACACCCGGTCAGCGAACGCGCCGGTTATCAGGGCCGGAGTGATGATAGCGAACATTTCCTGGTAGGCAAAGAACACCAGGAACGGAATGGTAGGTCCAAAATGCGGGTTGGGAGCGAACCCGACCCCGTTAAGCGCAAAATATTGAGAAAAATTGCCGATGATGCCACCAACGCTGTCGCCATAGGCCAAGCTAAAACCGCCAAGCACCCAAATGGCTGTGACAACACCCATGGAAATGAAGTTTTGCATCATAATGGTCAGAACGTTCTTTCTACGTACCAAGCCTCCGTAAAAAAACGCCAGTCCTGGGGTCATCAACATGACTAACGCTGCACTGATAAGAATAAAACCTGTGTCGGCTCCATTAATTGCAGGATTCATAGATAATAAACTCCTTTCGAAATGATAATTACCCATAGGGCTTTATATCTATTATAACCCCAACAGAATCGCATGGTGTTAAGCTTGCCTGGATGAAATCTGAATTTTATGTTAAAGGTGTATACATTATACAGATGCGATATACATGGTTTATACGGCTTGGGTAGGCGGCTATTGTACCGTCACTAATTCGCTTCTCTGCTTAGTAGTTCCTCCCGCGCGTCTTCCTTGCGGGCACTGGTTTTATTTAGCTAAGGCTGTGGCGACAAATTAAAAAAAGACAATCATAAAGTTGTCTGAGGTTTTTCTTGTGCTTTTGGGGCTTGGGCTGACTCCACCGCCGTCTTTGCCTTAATCAACGATGTTATTGTCTCTAGCCATGTCTTTCCCTCAATTTCGCCGCAAGGATGCCGGACGGCGATGCTCCGGGGAAAGGCGCTGTACGGCTTGGGCCGACGGCTATCGTACCGTCGGTAATTCGCATCCCTGCTCAGTACCTCCTCCCGCAACCGTCCTGGTTGCGGGCACGAGGCCGTTACCGGCTTTCCTCGCCTATGGCTGCCGTCGTGCAAGAAAAATGATCATGCTTGTTAAACACGACAAATTAAAAAAAGACAATCATAAAGTTGTCTTTTTTCAGTGCATACCTACTCTTCCTCAGTAAAAAATCGGCTTGCACTATAAAGGGCCGGCAGAAGAGTGAAATGCTCTGACAAGTCTCCTTTAATTTTGTAAAACCGTCCTAATTTAGTACTAAAGTCAAACTCAAAAACCCGGTACACATGGTATCTGTTGGGGTTCGCCTTGGAGAACGCCAACTCGTTGGCGGAGATCATAAAAGGAGTATTGGCCCCGCCACTGGTTGTTTTTACTTCGATGTATTTTGGTTCTCCGGTCAATTCGAATGACCGTATATCGTAACCTACCCCATCTCCCTCTTTTTCTGGAATGTGGACTATCTTACTTGCCAGGTCCTCTCTTCCTATTTCCCGGAGGTATTTCATCTCGCACTCTAAAATAAACATTTCGCCGGCAAGGCCTAGATCGCGGTTATCTTTTTCATTTTCTGCGTAATCAACAAACCTACCACGAAAGTCTCGTGTTGATTTACCTTTTTTTCTATTCACCCGACGAGGAGGGGCAGTTTCCACGTCCGTCTCTCGGACAACCTGAACGGCCGATCCTAAATCGATATTTGGCGTCAAATTTAGGTTCACGTTTTGTAATACATGCCAAGGAATATCCCAGTCTAATATTTGCCATTTGAAATAGACAGGGTTCTGCCTTTCTAAATCATGATCTACATATGCCAGACGACCCAAGTAGGTATATTCTTTCGTCCTCCGTTCTGTACGCAAAAACAAGTAGATGTTGTTACTTATATGGTCATGCCTGATGAATTGTCTAATCCGTCGTTCGGACAAGGTCTGAGAAGGTTGAGACTGCCATGTTAAAATGCCATTCTCAGTGATGTATTCGTCAAATGAGTGGTCGGCCTGACTTTGACCAAAGGTAACAAAGAATACGTAGTCACCATCTCGATCGGGAACCTTTACAATACCGGACTGTCCCCATGGCCCGCCCTGCGGCACAAACCTGGTCTCAGGGGAAAAAATATCATGTACCTCTTCTCGTTTGTACGAATGGTACTTTATGAGTGCTTTCATATGTCCTCCGATATTATCGAATGTCATGGAATGTCATAGGGACGGTTCTTTTGACACGCTCCATTGAACTACTTTTAATATACAACTAACTTCCCATAAAACGGCAAAAATCCTGCAAGTTTCATCCAAAACTTACAGGATTTCTATTTTATCTATTTCCGTCTACCCAAGTCGTAACCACGGTCGTTCAGAGCGTCTCCAGGTAGTTAGCTGGCCGCAAGGGTGTCCGGCGGCGTTGTGGAGGAAAGTAGGCGCTGTAGGTGAAGGACAGCCGGTAACAGCATCGTGCCCGCAACCAGGATGGTTGCGGGAGGAACTACTGAGCAGGGATGCGAATTAGTTCCGGTACGATAGCTGTCGGCCCGAGCCTTACAGCGCCTGGCTCCGGAACTTCGCCGTCCGGCACCTTTGCGGCGAAAATGAGGAAAGATATATCGAGAGGCAAGACTTCGTTGATTAAGGCAGCTGGTAACAAGCGTGAGGATTAAATTCAATTAAGAAAATCAATGCCCAAAACTTACAGCGCCAGAGGTTCTTCGCTTCGCTTAAACAAAGCGACCACATCAAAGCTAAAGACATTGATGTGGTCGCTTTCCCAGAAGCTTCACCGTCCGGCACTTTTGCAGTGAAAATGCGGAAAAATATTGGTTACAAGAAAAGCATCGTTGATAAAGTCTGAGATAAAGTGAGACCGCAAGGAAATTTGCGATTTTTAGGTTTAACTACCTTTGATTTCAAGCAGTTTCATCAACCGGCAAATATACGGTAAAGGTACTACCACTTCCCTGTTGGCTTTTAACCATTACCCGGCCATTATGAATTTCCACGATTTCTTTGACGATGGCCAGTCCGAGTCCAGAGCCGCCGCTTTTTCTGTCCCGGGAGCGGCTGGTGCGATAAAAGCGTTCAAATATATAGGGTAAATCGTCTTCAGCTATTCCTAGGCCGGTATCTTTAATGTCAATCTGTAACCAGCGATTGTTTTCCTGGCCGATTTCATACAGTGAGATTGAAATAACTCCGCCCGCGGGGGTATAGCGAAAGGCGTTCGTCAAAAGATTTTGGAAAACTTGATGAATTCTTTTGTTGTCAGCTAGGATTGGCGGTAGCGGGCCAGGATCATCATAAATTAGCTGCAGCCCTTTTTCATCTGCCAGCGGACGCAGCATTTGCACCATACGCGAAAAAAATAGGTTCATATCAACAGGCCATCTTTCCAGCTCCAGCTGTCCGGCTTCGGCCAGCGACAGGTCCTTAAGATCGCTGATCAGTTTGCTCAGATGTTCGGCTTCTTCGTGCAAAGACTGGAGTTGTTCTTCATCTTTACTGACGAGTCCGCACAGCATACCTTCCAAATTACCCTCGATGACGGTGAGTGGCGTGTTTAATTCATGCGCAATATCAGCCAAAAGCCTTTTACGCAGGCGCTGGTTTACCGCCAGAGCAGTTGTCACGCGATTGAAAGCACTGGCTAATTCGCCGATTTCATCGCGGGAGGTAACCGTAACTTTTCCATCCAGATTCCCATCTTCAAAATCCTTGACGGTGGCGCTTAGTTGCCTGAGCGAAATGGTAATGCTTCTGGCTAGCACATAGCTTGACAATAAGGCGATAATCGCACAAACCATTCCCGCCCAGACCAGAGATTGATGAAACGTAAATAGAAAATGCTGTTCGGCCGTTCCCATGGCAGTACTCAGTCCCTGCGACAGTAAATAATCGTGGAACAACCCTTCCGCCCGCTGCCTGGAATAAGAAATCAGGAAGAAGACATTCATTAGCACCAGCACAAACATTACGCCTGTTATTTTATAAGTTATGCTTCTAAAATTACGCATCGGCGGCACCCGAGAACTTATAACCTATCCCATGCACGGTTCGTATATATTCCGGCTGGTTGGGATCGCTCTCAATTTTCTTGCGCAGGTTTTTGATATGAGCATCCAGCGCCCGTTCATATCCCTCGCAATTGGCGCCCATGATGTGTGCAACTATTTTACTGCGGGGAAATACCTGCTCAGGCTGAGCCGCCAAAAGCTCCAGAATCTTAAACTCGGTTACTGTGAGGCCAATTGGTTTGCCTGAACTCAATACCAGGTGCTTTTCGGTATCAATTACCAGAGGGCCAACCCGGATAATATTTTTTGGCTCTAGATACTTATTTGCCCGGCGGATAATGGCTTTGGCCCGGGCAACAACTTCCCGAAAACCAAAAGGTTTGGTGACATAGTCATCGGCACCCATGTCCAGGCCGTTGACCCGTTCGTCGATTTCACCGCACGCTGTAAGCATTAGGATCGGAACTTCACTGCAAGACCTGATCCGCCGGCAAATTTCCCATCCATCAAGTCCGGGCAGCATAAGATCCAGTATTACGACATCAGGTGGCTCTGCCTGAAACAAATTCCAGCCAAGATCTCCATCATTGGCTAGAGTAACCTTGAAATTACTACTTTCCAGATATACTTGCAAAAGCTTGGCGATTTTCTCGTCATCTTCCACAACCAGTGCCGAATATAACAAAACAATCTCCCCCCAGCAAATCAAATAAAAGACTTACCTATAAGCTATTCGAATCATTGAAATTATATAAATTACCGCCAGCTATGGAGCCAATACGCTCCGACAGCAAAAAATCCGTAAAACACAGCTGTAAACGACATACTCTTGGCAGAAAAATTGCCGGTTTTTAAAGTCGACCATAAAAACAGTATGGAAACCATGGTGGTGGTTACGGCTATTGCCAGATAGCTGTCAAAGAGCCAGGGTGTATAGAAAATTCCCAGGGCGCTGGGAATGGTAGCCTGAACCATCATAGAGCCGCTTATATTGCTGAGCGCCAAAGGAATTTTTCCCTGACGTACCCAGATTACCGCATTCAATATTTCGGGCAATTCAGTGGCGATTGGGCTCAAAAATAGGGAGATAATATGTGGCGGAACACCCAAGCCTGTGCTCAAAAAATCCAGTTGGCTGACAAAGGCTTGTGAACCGACAAAAATCAAAGCTAAGGAAAAAAAAGTTTGCAATAAGACCCAACTTGTCTCCGGAGTTTTCTGTTTCGCGCGGAAGCTGAGTGGCGGAAGCTCTTCTTGCGGCGCCTCTGTTGCCGGAACTCGCATTTCTTTGAAGCAGTATAATCCGTAAACAGCCAGAAGCGGTAAACTGAAAAAAGCCTTGGCGGGAAAAACCGCAAAGCCCAACAGAATGTTAAAAGCAAAGATACCCAGAAACCACAACTGATCCCTGCCTAATTTAACGCCATCAACCAATAGTGTTTGAGGTGCTATTTGTTTTCTTTGGTAGGCATAAATACACCATCCGACAACGGCATAAGCAACCGTGCTCAATATCAGTGGTCCGCCAAGTGCCGCTCCGATACCAACATCCTTCTGATTGGCTGTCACCCCGAAGGCAACAGCGATAAAAGTGACAATACTCTCCGGAAGCGCAGTTCCGAAGGCGGCCAATATAGTACCAACGGCATTGTCGGCAACATTAAATTTTTGACCAACCCATTCAATGCCGTTAACAAACAATTTGCAGCTAAAATAAATTAAAAGTGCTGACAAGATAAGCACCAAGATGCTGAGCGCCATAGTACGTCCCTCCGAGCTTAGTATACACGGATGGACAAAACATAGCAAATTAACAGCAAAAACTGCACTGCACTGCTCTGCACCGGCGCGACACGACAGGTGTTTCTAAATGTTATGCGGTTTGCTATACAATAACAGTGATTTTAGAAGGATGAAAATTTATCGACCGAGTTAAGTCTAAAGCCTGCGGAAAACAAATCAACACAGGCGGCGACTACCGCTTTTTCATACACAGTTCCCTGCTTGGAGACAATTTCATTTAAAGCATAGGCCACGCCCATCATTGGTCGATACGGGCGGGCGGAAGCCATGGCTTCGACTACGTCAGCTATAGCGACAATTTTTGCCTCCAGGATAATGTCCTTTGCCGTCAGACTTTGAGGATACCCGGACCCATCTAGGCGTTCGTGATGTTGTAAAGCTGCCAAGGCAATCGGCCAAGTAAACTCAATATCTTTTAATATGTGGTACCCAATCTCGCAATGTCTCCTGACAAGCCTGACTTCGTCGATATTTAACTTGGAAGTTTTGCAAAGAATTTCCCCTGGTACGCCGATTTTGCCGATGTCATGCAGCAGTCCGGCAAAATAGATTCCTTCAACCTGATCAGGGTAGAGCAACATTTGACTGGCGATGTGTTTGGCCAGATAAGCTACTCGACGTTGATGCGAAAAAGTATACAGGTCCCTAGTCTCTGAAACACGGGCCAAGGCTTGGATAGCTTGTGTCTGGATGCGCGATTCCACTGAAAGGATTCCGGGTTGCTTAGTGTTTGGCGATTTTAACTCTCCGGCCTTTTTTTGCAGCGACTTGGTGTTAGATCCAGAACTTATCCTGGTAAGCGAATCGAAGTCAGAGTTGGCAGTGGTCTCGCTTCCGCTATTCCAGTGTGCTACGGCTTTTACTGTTAATGTTGTTGGTTGATTCGGAGACATTTTGTTTGCCCCCCTCTCTGAACTAAGATCGCTAAAATGCTCTCGCCAGTGGTCGCACGGTGCCGCTAGTCGGTCTTTACTAGGAAGTTTTATCCAACAGCCCTAACTTTTGCATTACTTGGACCAGTTTCTCGGTGTCGATGGGTTTGGCAGTATACGCTTCGCAGCCAATTTCAAAGGATTGTTGCACATATTCCGTTTCGCCTAATGCTGTAATCATGATAACTTTGGCACGGTCTTCCGGGGTGGTGCCGTTCTCTTTTTCCAGGTTGCGAATAGTTTTCAGCACTTTGACGCCATCAACTTTTGGCATCATGATATCAAGACAGACCAGATCATAGGGGGTTTTCTCCTTTAAAGCGATCAAAAAGGCATCCAGCGCTTCCAACCCATCCACAGTCAAGTCACATTCCCCATATTGGGAGAGGAATTTGCCCAGAAATTTTCTGCTGGTGAGATCGTCTTCGACAATCAAAATTTTCACTGCCTACACTCCTTTACGATATTATCCTGCTTTTCTGATAAGTCTCAATCATATGCTTGATTTGGCTTATCTGCTCTAACGCCGCTTGCGCTTTGCTGCGTCTTGCTGCAAGCTCAACCTTAAAGGCTGCGCTTTTTAATTCATCGGCGTCAATTTCGTTTGCCAAGTCTTTTATCCGGTGCGCAATTCCCTCGACAAGTATCATATCGTCGGATCCCAGCGCTAGTTCAATCTGCTGACTGAGAATGGCGATATTGTGGAAATTCTTCAGTTCATCGGCTTTCAGTTCGGTGCCTTTAGGGGCCCGCAGAACCAAGTCTCCGTCCGCCGAAACGGCCAGATTATCAACTCCGTGGGCAGCAATCTTGGCTGAAAAATCCTCCAGCAAATGAAACAGTTCACTCATTTGAAACGGTTTAGCCACATACTCATCCATTCCCACGGCCAAAAACCTTTCGCGGTCGCCAGAAAGTGCGTGGGCGGTGAGTGCGATGATCGGTAGATGGGCCTTGGTGGTTAATTCGGCTTTCCTAATCCGCTTGGTTGTTTCGACGCCATCCATCTTAGGCATTTGAATGTCCATCAGGACCAGGTCGTACTTTCGTACTTCTAGCAACGCTAAAGCTTCGACGCCATTTTCTGCGCCTTCAACGGTGTGGCTCATCTGCTGGAGCATTCGCGTGATGACCTGCCGGCCAAGGATGTCATCTTCCACCAACAATATGTTCAGCGGCTTGCTGGCGACAAAACTTTGGACTTCCTGCCGGCGCGGTATTTCAGCCGCCGTGGCAATTTTGAACTTTACTGTAAAAAAGAAAGTGCTGCCTTTACCTTTTTTGCTATCGACCCAGATCTTTCCGCCCATCATTTCCACTAGTCGCTTGGAAATAGTCAACCCCAGTCCTGTGCCGCCAAACTTTCTGGTGATTGAGCCGTCCAACTGACTGAAGGTCTGAAAGAGCTTGTTTATGTCGCCTGTCGATATACCAATACCAGTGTCGGCCACCGAAAACATCAGTTCGACCTCATCGTTAGTCCGGCTAAGTTCAGTTATCGATAAAGCCACAACCCCTTTTTCGGTAAATTTTACCCCATTATCAATAAGGTTGTTTAGAATCTGGCGGATCCGGCTCGGGTCTCCGCTGACGATACGGGGTACAGCTGGAGAAAAAATTACGCTTAGTTTCAGGCCTTTTTTTATTGCGGCCGGCGAAAGGGTTCTGAGTAACTCATCGGTCAAGTTTTTGAGATCAAAGTTGAGGTTTTCTATAACAAGTTTTCCGGCCTCCAGTTTGGAGAAATCGAGGATATCATTAATTATTCTGAGCAAGGATTTAGCGCAGGATTTGGCGGTATCCAGATTTTCTTTCTGCTCAGTTTCCAAGTTGGTCAGTAGCGTCAGATCAACCATGCCCATGATGCCGTTGATTGGTGTTCGGATTTCGTGGCTCATATTCGCCAGGAATTCGCTTTTGGCTTTATACGCCGTTTCAGCCGCTTCTTTGGCGCCCTTAAGTTCTTGCTCGGCTCGTTTGCGTTCGGAAATATCGGTCAGAATGACGACAAAATAGTATTTTTCCGGACTGTATACCGATAGCGCAAGGCACTTGTCGATGTGCGGGAAATAATACTCCTGTTCAGCTCTGCTTTGCCGGCCTAGGGCCACATCGCCGTAAAGGGCGAGTCGTTTGGCAGAAGAGGCCATGACTTCGGGAAACAGCTCGAAATAGCGGTTACCGATGACGTTCTCACGTTTTGTGCCGAACAGCTTCTCGAAGGCTTCATTTATTTCAATGAACTCAAAATCCACAGGATTTTCCGCGTCATCAAGGATGATTTTGCAGTAACCAAAGCCGCTGTGCATGTTCATAAACAGCGAGCGGTATCTGGCCTGGCTTCGCCGTACGGCAAGCTCGGCCAGTTTCCTGGCGGTGATATCCGAGGAGATGATTCCAAGGTACCCTTCCCCGGTTTCGAAAATTGCGACAGAAATCCACCGGTCCCAGCGCTGAGAATAATACTCTTCATTCTTGACCACGATATAGCCGGTTTCAACTATGCTCCGGTTGGCGTTGTCCCGTAGAAATTTAGTAAAACTGGTTGATATAGAGGAGTAGAGTTTACCGGCGACTTCTGCCGCACAACGCCGGAACATATTCTCATATGCCGTGTTAACTTCAGTGATGATGAAATCTTCTACCAGGCCAGCGGCATCTCTGACTATCTGGCAATAGGAAAAGCTATCGGTCATATTCATAAACAGGGATTGATATTTGGCCTGACTTTCACGCAGGGCGTTCTCGCCAGCCTTCCTTGCGGTAATGTCCCGGGCCAAATCCATTACTACCTCTTTGCCAAGCAGATTGAACTTATGGGCGTTGACCTCTACGGCGATTTCCTGGCCGCATTTGGTCCGGTGGACGCTTTCCATCGCACTGCGGCCGTCGCGCTGGAGGCCTTCCCGGAATTCCTGCAGCTTACCGCCGATATCAAAGTCATCGTGGCGCATTTCGAGAAGCTCGTCGTGGCTGTAACCTAGGAGCTGGCTAGTGAAGGCGTTAGCTTCGATAATGTGAGCGCCATCTTCCTTCATCTTGCTCAAAGTAATTATATCAGTAACGTTGTCAAATATCTGCCGAAATTTTTCCTCGCTGGCCCGCAGAGCAGCCTCGGCTTTCTTGCGTTCCGACATGTCTCTGATGATGCTGGCAATTACCGGCCTGCCGTCGATGGTTGCCCCCTGGGAACTTACTTCCACAGGGAAAGACGTGCCGTCCTTGCGGTAGTGAATGGTTTCAAAAAACACGCCGCCGGCAGTTGCTTGGCGCATTTGCTCGGCAACAATTTTGCTATTTCCGCCGCGCAAAGTAAAAATGGTCTGCTGCAATAATTCTTCACGGTGATAGCCGTAAGTGGCCACGGCCGCTTCATTGGCCTCGATGATGGCGCCGTCCAAGGTGATAAACATAATAATATCACAGGTTTTTTCAGACAGTAGCCGGTATCTGCTCAAGGCTTCCTCGGCGTGTTTCCGGTCGGTTATGTCGATTCCCATGCCAATAAATCCATCCGGGCTACCGTCGATATCATAATACGCCCTGTTAACGCAATACAGCCAGCGGTATTCGCCGCTATGGTGCATCACCCGCAGTTCTCTGTCGCTTTCGTATTCTTCAGACTGCTCGCCGCGGGAGGAATATTTCACCCGGTCATCGGGATGAAAGCATTCCAGCCAACCACGACCCAGACCGTCTTCCACCCGCTGGCCGGTAAACAAGTACCAGTTCTCGTTGATGTAGAGGTTATCACCATTCAGGTTACTCCGCCAGATAATAGTAGGAAAACTTTCGAAAATTTTGAGATAAAAGTCCAGTGCTGCGGTGAGAGCAATTTCCTGACGCTTTCTGGCGGTAATATCCAGCAACACCACCATGGCGTTGCTGGTGGTTTTCTCCGTGGCGAGCGGGGTTATGCTGGCCCGTAGCCATAATAATTTTTCTTTATCACGAGAATAGAAGGTGTTTTCAAACTCAATTCCTGCTGTGGTTATATTCTCGAAGGCCAGGCGTATGGCGTACCGCAGATCACAGGTCTCGCAAGCGTCGCCGTAACCGCAGCCGTGTTCGTTTCCTCGGCATCCCTGGCAACAAAAACCATTGCCGAAGGGTTGGTTGATGACGGTTTCTCTGTCGCCGTCCAGAAGATGAAGAGCAGCATCGTTTATATTAATTACCAGAAGGTCTTCGTTCAAAATCACCATCCCCACAGGGGCGTTGTTGAATATCGTTCTGAGGTTGCTTTCCTCAGTGCGGCATTTTTGTTCCAGCAGCATGTATTTGGTGATGTCCCGGAATACGATTACCACCCCGCCGAAATCCCCGGCGGGTTGCCCAATGGGTGCGCAGCTTGCTGATAGATATTTGCGGGCACCGTCTTTAGCCAGCAAAATAGAGCCGGTAGAAAGACCGATGGTCGACATGTCCGCCAGCACATGGATGATGGGATTGGAGGGTTGGTTGCTGTCGTCATCGTAGAGGTTGAGAACTTTGTCACATACCTGTCCTGCCGCTTCGCCGGCTGACCAGCCGGTGATTCCTTCGGCGGAGGCATTCATAAAAACAATCCTTCCCGCCAGGTCGGTGACAATTACCCCATCCCCGATGGAGGCCAGGGCGGCGGCGATAAATTTGCTGTTTTCGTCAATCGGACTTTTACTCATATTTTATTCCTCGAGATAAGAAAGAATTGGGTTGTCCGGATCGTGACTTTAGTCTGTTGGCGGCGAATTACATCAGCAAGGAGTGAATCATATGCGGAATGTTCTGGAGCCCGGCTTGTTTTTCCACGGCGCCGAGATTAAAGGCTACTTTGGGCATGCCGTATACTATACAGCTGGCTTCATCCTGGCCGATTGTTCTGGCGCCGTTTTTGCGCATGGCCAGCAGTCCCTTGGCACCGTCGTGGCCCATCCCGGTTAAGATGACCCCGATGGCGTGGCTAGAGGCTTCTCTGGCAACTGACTCAAACAATACATCTACTGAGGGGCAATGTCCGTTGACTTTTTCTCCTCGGAAGCACTCTACCTGATAGTCGCTGCCGATGCGCTTCAACCGCATGTGATAGTCGCCGGGGGCGAGCAGTACTTTGCCGGCCTGAACCCAGTCGCCGGTTTTGGCTTCCCTTACTTCCATTGCGCAGGACCGGTTTAAGCGGGCAGCATACATGGCAGTGAACACCGGGGGCATATGCTGGACGATTACCGTGCCAGGCATATTTGCGGGAAAGTCTCTGATTACGGCTTCAATAGCCTCGGTACCACCGGTGGAGGCACCGATGGCGATAATACAATTACTTTTGGCTAGCTTGGTTCCGGTGCTAGTCGTTCGCGTTCCCGAGCTTTTCTTGAGGTTCGAAACCTTGGCTGTTGAGGCAATCTTGATTTTTATAATGAGCTCGGTGCAGAAGGATTCCATTCCGTGACCGCTCTTATTGTCAGGTTTGGTGGCAAAGTCGATAGCGCCGGCATCCAAAGCATCAAATACGCTCTCGCTTACCGCGCTCACAACGACAACCGGGATGGGATATTGGGGTATTAGCTTCTTCAAGAATTCTATCCCGCTCATCCGCGGCATTTCAACATCCAGGGTCATAACATCAGGTTCAAATTCCAGGAGTTTATCTCTTGCCATGTAAGGGTCAGAGGCTGTGGCTACAACTTCCAGTGAAGGATCCTCGGCGATTCTTCGAGCCAAGGTCTCTCTGAACACAAGAGAATCATCTACCACCAAAACCCGGATTTTCCGCTTTACGCTATTCATAGTTGTTATCCCTTTCTGTAAATAGCAGGCGCCACCTGGGTATAGCCGCTTTCCCCACGAGTCAAGGACTCGGAATGGCCGATAAACAGATAGCCGCCCGGCTCAGTCCGGTCATAAAAGCGATTTATTAGCTCTCTTCTGGTGTCAGCATCGAAATAGATCATTACATTGCGGCAAAAAATTATATGGAATCCTTTTTTGAAGGGAAATGCTTCCTGCATCAGGTTTAACCGCCGGAAGATTACTTCTGCCCGAATTTTTTCGCTGACGACGCTGCATTCCTCGTTCAGTTTTTGAAAGTATCTTGTTCGCCAGCCGCTAGGCATAGTCTCTAGCTGGTTGTTGGGATATGCCGCTTGTTGCGCTTTTGTCAAAACAGCGGAGGAAATGTCGGTGGCCAAAATTTTGGTGTCCCAGCAAAGCTTGTCCAGCCCGAAAAAAGAGTTGATTATCATTGCCAGGGTGTACGGTTCCTCTCCTGTTGAGCAACCGGCGCTCCAGATACGGAGATCTTTTCGGGTGCCTTCGGTCTTGGCGAGATAAGGCAGCGCTACTTTTTCCAAGTATTCAAAGTGCTTTGGCTCGCGCAAAAAATAAGTATGATTGGTAGTGAGTTTATTTACCAGGACCGCACCGGCTTCACCAGAGAAGTCATTGGCAACATGCTGAAAGTAGTCGGAAAAGCTTTCGAAGCCACCCTGTTCAAGATAGTTATTCAGCCGTCCCAGAACCAGTTCTCTTTTCTCTGACAGATTGATACCGCAATACTGTTTAATAAATTGGACAAGTTCTCCAAATTCCCTGTCTGTTAGTGTTTCCATATTTTCACTTCTTCCGTAGTTGTGAAACAGCCGAATAGACTCCGATGTATGTCTGGCAAGGATTACGAGTATTTGCCGAACTCACAGTCGTCTAAAATAATTTTTCCTTTTGTTGCCAGAGTCGGTGGCTTTTTGCCGCGATTCTCTTGCCCGGCGTCCTTTTTCCTCTTATTCATTATAGCTTCCAGAGCGGCCAGGACTTCGGGACTGAATTCGTTACTGTTTTGGAATCCGTGCTGGTGCTGCTTTAACTTGAAGATGGAAACATTATGTTTCATGATCTCAGCCTGGCTGGATAATTCTTCGCTGGCGGAAGCACTTTCTTCGGCTGTGGCTGAATTGGTTTGCACTACTTGGGAGATCTGGTTAATAGCCTGATTGACCTGTGAAATGGCTGTCGCCTGCTCGGTGGAGGCGGCGGCAATGCCGCCGACCAATGTAGCCGCCTTGGAAACGCTGCCTACAATGCCTTCTAGCGCCGTCGCTGTATCAATGGCGATTTTCATGCCGGCATCGACTTTCTTGATCGAGCCTTCAATCATCGCCGTAGTTTCTTTAGCAGCATTGGCGCTTCTGGCGGCGAGGTTTCTGACCTCTTCAGCCACCACGGCGAAGCCTTTGCCGTGCTGTCCGGCCCGGGCTGCTTCCACTGCGGCATTTAGCGCAAGAATGTTGGTCTGGAAAGCGATTTCGTCAATAACTTTAATGATCTTGGAAATATTGGAGGACGATTCATTGATCTCGGTCATGGCGTTGACCATCTGCTGCATCTGCGAATTTCCCCGTACGGCCTGATCTTTGGCGGAAACAGCCAACTCGTTGGCCTGATTGGCGTTGAGCGCATTATCTTTGGTCTGGGAGGCTACCTGGGTTATAGCACTGGTGACTTCCTCAATGGAACTGGCCTGTTCAGTGGCGCCCTGGGATAGAGCCTCCCCTGAGGCGGCGATATGCTGGGCGCCGGAGGAAACTTGTTCGGCGGCGTCGTTGATACCGCTTATCGCCCGGTTGATATTTTCGGTCATGCTGTTGAAAGCCATGCCCAAATCACCGAGTTCGTCTCTGGTATTGACGGCGACTTCGACATTCAAATTACCGTCGGCTATTTGCGAAGCAACGGTGACCATTTCTTTCACCGGCCGGGAGATGGCCCGGGCGATGAAAAATCCCAGTCCTATGGCAAGAATTACTGCAGTGAATGCAAACGCGATCATCAACATTATCGCTTGATCCGCAGCGCTTTTATTGTCCTCAGCTTTTTGTTTTGCCAGGTCGACTTTCAGTTCACTGAGTTTATCGAGCGAGGCTTGCATTGTCCCGGCAATCTCCACGCCCTTGGTCTGCATTAGCTGATTCGCCTGCTCAATCTGACCGGCCTGGACCATAACAAACAGGTTTCTAGCGTAGGGCTCATATTCAGCGATGGTGTTCTGCAGAGTATTAAACACTTGTTTGCCTTGCTCGCTTACCAGCGTGGGGCCGACTTTGGCGGTTTCGTCTTTTAACGTTTGAACATTATCACCAAAACGCTTTATGCTGGCGTTGCGAATGTCAGAGTCTTTATTGAGAAAAACATCGCGGGCACTGACCCGGCTTTTTTGGTAAGCCTCGGCGGCGAGGCCCATTTGCTGCAGTGGCACGGTGTAATATTCATAAAGCTTGGTGTCTTCTTGGGCAATGCTGTACAGATTGAAGATCCCAACAGCGCCGACAATACAGGTAATGACTGCGACAATAAGAAAGGAAAGTAACAGTTTGCTCCCGACTTTGAGATTCAGAAACCATTTCATTCATTTAACTTCCTTTATTATTGCCGCATACGTCAACTGACTTCTTCCAGGTTAGCCAGTTCGTCATCACTTAACAACCGGTCGCCGTCAAGAATTAGTTTAACGTCATTGCCGACCTTGCCGATGGCCTTGGTGAAGCGTTGATGGTAGCCGCTGTTATTTAGCTGCGGCGGGGGGACAATGTCCTCTTCGCTGATGGTGAGTACTTCTGCCACGGTATCGACAATCAAGCCCACCGCGACATCTTTGATATCCACGACGACGATGCAGGTACGGTCGTCATAATCAACCGAGGGTTTTTTAAATCTTAGCCGGACGTCGATCACAGG
>Ga0364910_1135_pt1 | contig 24483 bp, 16 predicted proteins | sample SorcelJu500001C4_3_FD_206970 | JGI IMG/M metagenome (GOLD analysis project Ga0364910, IMG submission 206970) | Enriched cells from Trout Bog Lake Hypolimnion, Wisconsin, USA - BchlTB.June25.5000.01.C4 | ecosystem: Environmental > Aquatic > Freshwater > Lake > Hypolimnion/Profundal zone | place...
TAGGCAGCGATAATACCGAGCGAAGCCGCACCACACTCGGTTGCTTCCATTTGTAAGTATAGCGGTGTCTTTACGCGTGTTTTCTTTACCATGTTAATCACTCCGCAACCATTGGCTAATACTTTGCAATACTTTCACTATGGGTGCTTCACGCTTTACAATGGCGGTACCGGTACAACTCATCCCCGGTTTAATCTCGTCTTTCGAGCCTTCCACTGAGGTCCACAAATAACCGGAAGGGGTATCGGGATCCCTGATTAGCGTAACAATAACTTCCATTACTGACCCACCATTTTGTTGTATAAGCCAATTTGATAATTCACTATTTCCCGTCCAAGTGGTAATATTGGAACTCGCCACTGGAAATTCGGAAATAGAGGCAACTCTGCCAACCAACGAACCATATAGCTGGGAGTCAATCGCCCCAGGGGAAATTTGCATGGTCATGCCTGGCTTGATTTTATTGCCCTGCAGGGCCGGAACATACATTACCGCCAGCATATCTCCCCGCTTCTCATCAATCCGCACGGAATACAGGGGAGCTCCGGCGCTCACCACGTCACCGAGGTTAACATTTCTGCCGATTATAATCCCGTCGTAATCACTAACCACTTTAGATTCGCGATGCAATTGCTCCTTCAGGGAACTAATCTGGGCGGTACGGCTGCCAATTGCGGTATTGCTGAGATCTCCCTGGCTTTCTTCCTGCTGCACCAGAACATTTTGTTCCAAATCCGGCTGCTTAATTGTAGCAACAACTTGTCCTTTTCTAACCCGCTCGCCTGGCGCGATGTTTAACTCTATCACCCGGCCACCGGAAGTATGCGCAATATTGGCTACGCCGCCGGGGTCGACAATAATTCCGTTCCCGGTCACTTTATCAGCCATAATGCCAAAAATGCCCCAAATAGTTACCGAAAAAATAATGAGCGCAATAGCAATCAAGGTCAGCCAGCCAATAGGACGCACAACCGTGAAAACTTGATTTAGGGATTCATGGGTGCGCAGCTTATCTAACGCTTTTTGTTGAAAAATTTGTTTATTGTCCTCACTCATGGGTTTCCCTCACTCTTGTTCCAGCGCTTAGGCCCCGTTGGTCGGAAATAACGACAGCTTCATTCTCAGCAAGCCCTTCGCGAACTTCAATGTATTGATCATCGCTAATGCCTGTTTTTATTGCCCGCGACTGCAAGACATTATCGGCATCGACAACCCAAACGTGCGGCTCGGTATTACCACTGACCGCCTGGCAGGGTATTGATAAAACCCGGTGAGTCTTTTGTGCAACTATTCTGGCACCGCTGTACGTCGTTGGTTCCAATAACCCCATATCGTTTTGAACAAGCCAATTAACATACCGGTATTTTGAACTTATCTTCAGCTCCGGCTCAATTTCGACGGCTTTCAAGCTGATTTTATGTTCAAGCGAATGCGTCTTTAAATCAACCGGGAATGTTTTATATTCCAGTGAATAGATATCAATTTGCAGTTCAAATTCACCATCTAGCGGCATAATCTGTTTTAAATCACTATCAAGCAACACTGTTCTAAAATACAGTTGTGATAAATCACCCAATAAAATTGCGGCGTCTCCGGCGTGAATATAGTCACCCTGCTGACGGTAAACCCTTAAAACATCAGCATCCTGTGGCGCTCGGACAGCTGATTTGCCCTGACTTACCAACAAAGCTTCTTTTTGCGCCTTTGTTGATTCTAAGTTACCAACAGCTGTATCATAGCTGGCAACCGCTTCATCATATTGCTGCTGTGATATCCCATCTATATCCACTAATTTGTGAAGACGATCTAACGTTTTCTTGCTGCTGACTAAATTGGCCTGTGCCTGTGCTATTAGTCCGTCAGCTTGGGCAATTTGCGCCGGCAAATCTGGGTTTTCTACCATTAAGAGCAGTTGCCCGGCTTTAACTTTATCGCCTTGTTTGACATAAATACCTTTGATCGTTCCCTCAAGCTGGGCCTGAATGTCAACCATCCATTTAGACTTTACGTCAAGATTCAAATCACAGAGCGCGGCATGAAGTTCCCGGTATTGAACTTTGGCTACTGCCAATGAGACATACTGGGCATTTTCCATCTTGGCAACATGCGTGCGGCTGGCTGCATTAATATAGATTCCATATACGACAATCAACAAAACCACGACCACAACACCGATAATTGCCCGTTGTAAGTATTTATTTTCATCTCCCATTAGTCATCACCCACCTCTAGTGCGCTGCGTTTGATATAGCCTGTCGGCAAATTCTGTTTATCAGCGAAAACGACATTCCATCGTTTGACTGCTAATGCCAATACTTCCTGACCTATTTTCACAAGTATCTTATCCTCGACCAACTCATCAACCGCCTTAATGATTTCCGTCGGCGTAAATTTATCAGCCATTATTACCTGTAATTTGACTAAAGATAGGACCTGCTGACTAGCCTGATATATCTCTTTGTGAACCCCCTGAAGATAATGTAGCATTTTGACGGCGCAGGGCCGTAAATCCATAATTTCAATTGCGTCTTTTGTTTCCCAGTATTCCAGCCTGTCCGGATTAAATTTATCACTGGCAATCCATTTGAGCACTCTGGCGCGCACCGCCAAATAGCCTGCTCCTTTTTTCCCGATATCAGTATAGCCGGCGTCGCTATCAAACGGCTCGTACTGATAGGCGACATTCTGAGTGAAATTTGGCAGATCGGGAAAAACATAATCGTATACCGTGGCCGGTTTCAACTTTATGCCATATGACTCCGGATTGTTGAGATACACATTGTATCTTTGAAATACGATGTGCTTGAATCCGCTAGGCGCGCGCAGATGGGTAATTAACTCCATGATTTTTGCCATCTCTGAATACCACGCTTCCTCTTCCAAAGGAAAACCGCCGATTAAATTCCACGCCAGCGTAATTCCTGTCTGCTGGGCATTCTTTAAGAACTCGATATGCTTAATGGCTTTATTCCCTTTGTTCATGGTTTGCAAAACAGAATCATGCAGACTCTCAAGCCCCGGCTGCAGCCATTGAAACCCGGCCTCGTACAACTGCTGCATCTCAGCTGCGGAGATGTTCGATTTTATTTCTGCAAAGAAGATATAATCCGCCTTGCCCGCAATCAATTTAGGAATTAAATCCTTTAAATGTTCCTGACTCAAAATATTGTCGGCTAAAGCAAATTTCTTCATTTGGTACCGCTCAGCTAAGATCGCCAGTTCTGCTAAAACCCGTTCCGCTGATTTGATACGGTATTTATTAATCTGACCGTTTAAGCCGCAAAAGGTGCAGGGATGCTTCTCGCCCCACCAGCAGCCACGCGAAAATTCAACATTGAGCCCAGGTTCGATAATATTTCTTAACTGCAATTGGTCGATAGTTTCAAAGTAATCATCAAAATCGGGAATTGCTATTGTATCTAAATCTTTAGTAATCCGGCAGGGCAGATTTTGCGCATCAGCCTGAAATGCACCTTTGGCCAATACACCATACGGCAATAGAGCTTGCGGAATTTTATTACCATATTTAAGCGCAAGTTCGCAAAATTCAGCGATACATTCATCGGCTTCGCCGGAAAAAGTATAATCAATCCACGGGATATCATTTACCAGCGCTACACCTGCCGCACCGCTGCAATTGGCGCCGCCGACAATGGTCACTAAATCGGGATTCTTTTCCTTTAAACACTTTAAAACTGCAATACTACTATTAATTTGCAAGTATGTAGAAGCGCAGGCAATGACCTTGGGTTTATGGGCTAAAATCCGTTCGGTTGTGATATTCACAAATTCCTGGGCTTTTTGTTCAAGTTGCGGCAGCTCGGCGATAAACTTATCGGCAACCGCCACCGGCAGACAGTCAACATAATGATCTTGCAGCCAAGAACGATATTCTTGGCTTGTTTTTTTAGCACTTAGTCCTGTGGCCCGCAAAAACATGAATTCGCCAGCCATAGGTATGAAGTTCTGCCAGTTTTCTGCCGCCAGGGTATAATTCAAAATGCCGGTCTCTTTAAGAAAATGTAAGCCGGCATATTCGACATACGCAGGAATACCTTGTTTTTTTAGTTCAGCTTTAAATATACTTAGTGACAAACAGGGCTGGGTTACATTGCTAAACGGCATTTGTAATAAACAAATCATGCTAATCCTCTTTGCGCAATATTTAGGCTATAATCTCTTTTTGCGAACAAAATCGGCCAACTGGATAATCTGTCGGCGTAGGTTGCACATGGTCCTTCTGTTCCATTGCTAAAGCCAGTAATTCCCCGCCGATCGCAATCAGCAGTGATTGTTCCAGTAAATAGTCAATTGCGGCCTCAATTGCGGCTTGCTCAAATTCGGCTGTAAGCAAGGTGTTTAAGTGTTTCCGGCTAATTACATCACGGCAAAGTTCGTAGATTCTTTTTTGCACCCCGGTCAGGCTGTAGAACGACTGTTTGGCTATATTACGTAAATCAACAAGCTCAATACTGTCTTCACACCGCGTCATCGTCAGAATATCTTTATTAGCGGCGAAGGTTTTTTGCCACTTTTGGGCAATATCAGCCAGTTTGGCATGTTTTTCACTGATAAAATTCATGAGTAAATATGTCGACAACTGTTTCTCGTCAGTTGGTTCGAACATATAAGCTGTCCTGACAATATAATCGCCCAGCGCCGGATAAACATAGTGATATCCTTTCGCTGGCCTTAGCTCTATGTTGTATTTAGCAGAATTACGATAATACTCACTATACTTGCTATATAAAATGTGTAGACAAAGCTTCGGCGGCCTGAGATGGGTAATCTTGGGGATAACTTCCGCCATTTCTTGATACCACATTTCTTCTTCTAACGGAAATCCTGATAACAGGTGCCAGATGGCATAAATTCCTTCTTCTTCTGCATTACGCAATAATTCAATATGCTTTATCGCTCGATTGCCTTTATTCATAAGCTTAAGCGCACCATCATGCAGGCTTTCAATCCCCGGCTGAATAATGATAAATCCAGCCTGCCGCAGATCATGGAGATTTTGCCGGGTTAAATTGGATTTCACTTCGGCAAAGAAGATAAACTTCTCTGGCAGGGCAATTAATTCCGGCAACAGGGTTCGCAGATGCTCATAGCTGATAATGTTATCAGTCAGACTTATTCTATTGTTGTGATAGGTTGTGTTTAAATGCAGTAAATCGCTAATTATCTTGGCATTGGACTTTATCCGGTAATTCTTGCCTGTCCCATTTAATCCGCAGAAAGTACAAGGTTTTTTGGCATGCCACCAACAGCCGCGGGAAAATTCATAAAACAGTGCGGGAATAACGGTATTCTTTAAAGAGAAAAGTTCTAACTCCCGAAAGTAATCATGATAGTCTGGGGCGGGAATGCTATCCAGATCAGCGGTAACCCGAACGGGATATTCGTTTTTAGCCAATAGCCCTAGTGCCATGGCTTTGGAAATAGTTCCATAAGGCAGGCTCTCATCCGCCGCAGCCAAGCCGCGCTCGACCATCAACCGGCAAAGCTCGCCGAAACATTCATCGGCTTCACCAGAAAACGTATAATCAATCCAGGGTATATATTTGACAATCGCTACGCCGGCTTCTCCGGTACAATTAGCTCCCCCGATAATGGTGACAAGATCAGGCTTTTTCGCTTTCAAAACTCTGGCCAGCGCCAAGCAGGCATTATGTTGAAAGAACACTGAGGCCATGGCCACAATTTTGGGGTTGAGCGCTAAAATTTCCTCCGCCAAATCTTCCAGAAATGGTTCAGCTAAACTATGTACCCGATTTGAGGTGCACCGCATTTCTTCAATATAGCTATCATCAGCCAGCGGCGAATATTGTTTAAAGCTATGTAGATATTCTTGGAACGAATAAGTGCGCGGTAAATTCAAGCAGCTTGAAAAAATCGCTTCACCCAAAAGCGCTCCTTGATTGACTTTACTTAAGACTGCTTCATAATCCTCGGAGCCGCAGAGTTTGGCAAATCTCATATTGCCATAAAGTACCCGGGCAGCAATATTCTCGTGCTGCAGACAGGCTTGCAAAATACTCAACGAATAACTGGGTGTGGCATACGAGGAAAACGGCATTTCCACCAGACAGACGTCAACTGTATCTACAAAGGCCATAAATAATACCTGTACTTTCTGCACCTGCTGCCACAGATAGGCGAATCAGCTTCTCCAATCGCCTATCTCTAGTACTTGTAGGTTTTCGCTCTACCCTAAATAATGACCACAGCACCACCAACAACAATACCACCTTGAACCGTACCTTGAACTACAGTCGAAGAAACATCCTGGGTCACCGCATAATTATTATCACGACCGCCAACGAGGCCCGGATTCTGACCGGCTCCACCGGTAACAGCAGCCAATTCCGCCGCTGCTAATGTTTTGGGCGACGCCGGTAAAATCAGATGCCGGGTGTCTGCGGTATCCTGGATCATTCTGACTTCAAAGTCTGGTAAAATGAGCGTTTCGGTTTTTTCGCTCTGACTTAATAACAACTTTACGAATTCCTGGACGGCACTTTTGCTATTTTCATATGGCAAAACAATATATTGGACCAATTTCGGCGCTTCAATTACTTTATAACTGACTCCCTCTTCTACTGCAATTCCGGCCTCGGTCAATTTAGCTTCCGGGTCCTGGATAAATTCCTTCTTGTACGCCGCATCCTCCCAGCATTTGGCTACGATCTCGCCATAAGCAACCTGACTCTTTCCCTTATCCATCCCTATTCGCTCCTTTTATTCACCTGAAATGTTTGCTTTAAACTAATACACAGGCGCCTGCAACAACAACAACTGCTTCTGCTTCAGCAATAGTAGTCGTTGTTGTTGCCACTGTCTGGCCTTCAACAACCTGCGCAGCAACTTCCGCCTGAGCTACAGAGTTGGTACCGGTAGCTGTGGAACCGCCCCCCGTAACCATTGCCAGTTCGGCGGCAGTCAGTGTTTTAGGCGACGATGGTAAAATTAAATACCGCGTGTCTGCTGTCTCCTGGATCATTCTGATTTCAACATCAGCAGGGATAACCACATTGTTCTTTTCACTTTTATTTAAAAGTAGCTTGGCGATTTCCTGGACGGCACTTTTGGTGTTTTCAGCCGGCAAAACAATATATTGGACCATTTTCGGAGCTTCGATTACTTTATAATTGACTCCCTCTTCCAGCGCAATTCCCGCCTCGGCCAATTTAGCTTCCGGGTCTTGAATAAACTCCTTCTTGTACGCCGCATCCTCCCAGCATTTTGCTACAATCTCTCCATACGAAACCTGCATGCCTTTTTCCATTAATAATCTCTCCTCTACTTTTTTCTTTTCAGTCAGGATCTTGAATTGCCAATGCCAGATATTCATTGCCGATTTTTAACATCAAATCTTCCCGGCAAAACTCTGCCAAAACATTGATAACATCCGCCTGTTTATATTCTGCCGGAAAAGCGGCAAGAATTTTTGTTTCTTCTATCGCTTGATCGCATAAGAGATATACTGTTTTGTAAATACCGGAAAACACATGGTGATATTCTTTTGCTTGCCGGCGCAAATCATATATTTCTATTCTGTCGTCATAAACATGTAGATCAAGTCGATCGGGGTTTTGGGCAAAGCCTTGTTTCCAGGCTTCGACTGTTAGATTAAGTCGATAGAACAGGTCGTCCTTTTTGTAGTGGTGATAATAATACTTCAGTTCGCCTGCTCCTTGCGGCTCAAATAGATAACCAACCCTTTCAATAAACCCTGCCGCTTGCGGCCAAACATATGAATAGACTGTAGCCGGCTTTAGTGTTAACTGATATTTAGCTGCATTAAGCTGATACTCATTGTTGCGGTGATACATAATATGGTTGACCCCATTTGGTGCCGGCAAATGCGTAATCTTGGGAAGCAGTGCTAGTATTTCCTCGTACCAGGCTGCCTTTTCCCCAGGGAAACCGGATAAAAGATTCCAGGCAACTTTGATGCCGTACTGGCGCAAGTTCTTCAACAGTTCAATATGTTTTATGGCTCGATTACCTTTATTCATAAGCTGCAAAACCTCATCCTGCAAACTTTCAATTCCCGGCTGCAGAAAGAAAAATCCGGCTTGATGCAACTGTTTCAGCTGATTTTTGGTAATGTTTGATTTAATCTCACTACAGAATGTGTACTTGTTCGGCAAGGCTTGCAATAATTTCGGCAGCTCTATTACATGCTGCATGCTCAAGATACTGTCTGTAAAGAAGAATCGGTTCAGGCTATACTTTTCAGCTTGCTGAATAATCTCTTGCAATAGTTTCGGCGTATCTTTTTGCCGATAGTTATGTACTTGTCCATTGAGTCCACAGAACGTACAGGGCTTTTGCTTGGCCCACCAACAGCCCCGTGAGCCCTCGATCATCAACACCGGTTTGATTTTCTTGTCCAAGCCGGTTGCTTCAAGCGCTGCAAAGTAATCCTCATAATCCGGCAGCGGTAATTGATTAATGTTTTCGCTAATCCGGTAAGGAACCTTGCCGCCGTCATTTTTGCGCATTACGCCATAGGGAATCTTCGCCGCGGCAACCTGCAGTCCATCAGCCAATAATTCCTGACAAAATTCAGCGAAACACTCATCCGCTTCACCGGAAAAGGTAAAATCGAGCTCCGGAATTTGATCCACCATCGCCCGTCCGGCGTCTTGCATGCAGTTGGCCCCGCCCATTATTGTAATAAGGTTCGGATCCTTAGCCTTCAAATGCCTGAGTAGCGCAATAGCGGCATTATTTTGTTGAAACATCGAAGCCAGCCCGACAATCCTGGGCTGTTTAGCCAAAATTCTGTCGGCAGTTTCGGCAATAGATTTTTCCGCTAATCGCTGCATTTTCGCCAGGTTGTTTTTAAGTGCCGTGAGATTGGCCGGAATGTCAGCCGAGCGCAGTTGTTTAACTTCATATTCTACTTGAAGAATATTTTTCACATCTTCTTCAAACCAGGCCACGTATTCCTCAGCAGACTTGGCCCGCGGCATTCCCATTGCATCAGCAAAAATAAATTCGCCTATAAGATGTGCCTGATAGCTTCTTTCAAATGTATAGTATTTTTCAAAGTCACAGGTCGCGGCAAAATATATATTCGCATAGTCCACATAACACGAGATGTTTTTTTCGCGCAGGGTTGCTTTTAGCACACTTAGCGAGACTAGCGGCATGTCAATATATGCCCAGGGCATATTTACCAAACACACATCCATATAAATTTAGTCCTCGTTTCTACGCTTCCAACAATAAACCTGCCGCAAAAATTTCCCCTAGTATATAGAAAACATTTGCTGGATAAATATCCTGTTCTGTTGCCAATTTCTCGGCAATTTCCCGGGCCGTATATTTGCCTTCTGCCAGCAATCCGGCAATATGCAGGTAACTGCTCCCCGTTAATTCCTTACAGCTAAATTCAATTTTAAACTTATCACCGATATAAAACCTGACGCCATCTTCGATCTCTTTATACTCCACATCCGGTATCATTTTCAAAACTTGCAGCGCCGATGGCTTGTCTGGCATATGCCTGTCAATTAAGGCGTTTAACTTGGCAATAAAATCCTCGGCATCGCTAAATTCTGTTTGCGCCACAAACCGCTCGCCGGTGGGATGATTACCATCTACCCGCCAGGGTGTAACTAAACGAATTGTTTTCTCAGGCAGGTTCACTACAAATCCACTGATGCAGGCAATGGTAGCCCCTGCATCGCCATCGCCAACTTTTTCGCGGTTTTCAAAACTTCTCGCTCTACCGGCGTTGGAAAAGCGACAGGCTGGCGCCTCAACAAATTGCGGCAACAGTTCAATTTCCAGCAACTCTTCCGGAGTAAAAAAATCTAATATCTGGTGAAATTGCACTAAACTCAGCACCGAAAACCGATGTACACGGAGTACTTTTTCCTTCATTGCTTGTAATAACTGACGGGTACGATCGGGGTTGCGCATTGAAACCGCTGTGGTTACTTGGGGAAAGGTATTAAATTCGTCGTAATAATCGCTCACAAATTTTTCATAATCAGGATTATCCAGCGGTTCGGTCGCGTAATAACAGGTGCCAGTCCCCCCGGCATCACCTATCAATTCATGGGCATCCTGCAGGACTTTTATCCATAATGCGCTGTTTTCTGGGGTATAAGGGAAGTTCTTCGATAGTTTTCCGGCAGACACACCACAGAACGGGCAGCCTACCGAGCAGCCTGAAGTCAGTTCAAACATCAGCGGGGTATGAATAAGACTGGCGTTCTTGGTACCCAATTCCCACCAGCAACGATTAACCTGACGTTGCCGCCAGGCTTGGAATTTCTTGGGCTGCGGAACACATAACTGCCGCGCTAATGCGTCCCGTGAATTAAGTTTTTCTTTTATAAAGCTGCGATATCGCCTGACTGGTAAAGGAATCTCATCTTGCGGACGATTATAGTAATCCAGTGCCAGTTGCGGATCGCTAAGAATATTCATCGATAAAATATCAACTTCAAGACTGTATTTTTGCAGAGTTACTTCCGGTGCTTGGGCAAATTCTTCCCGGAAGCCAGGCTCCATAGTCCACAACTCTAGAAACCGCTTGGTCTGAGCCAGACCGGTTATATACTCTGCGCTTACGGTTTCCCTATCTTTGCCAAAGACTTCTCTTGTTTCACTGTCCATTTTGTTCCCATCCTCCGAACTATCTGCTAGTCAATTTTCCCACAATTGTCAGGACAACCATCTCTATCAAGCCTTACTTTAATTCAAGCTACAATCGCGTTCAAAATACACGCGCGAGTATTCACTCGCTTTCCTTATGGTCGTAAATATTCTCTGCCTTTTTTTGTTTTTCCTTCTTCGTAGTGGAAATTGTTGATAATTGTCACCAGCAAAATAAAAATGTCCAGAAAAAGCCACGATACGGAAGAAACTCCCAAAGCATCAGAGCTTTTGCCTTGATCTTCGCCAGAATCGCCCCTCTTTTTTTCATTATACAAAAAAGCCGGGATTAATCATCCTAGTAAGGAAAACTTGCAGGTTTTTAAGGAAAATTGACGAAAATAAAAAAGCTATGCGTCTATGTTGACACACGGCCCATAGTAAACTATCTTCTATTGGTTATGAAGAAGATTAAAAAAGCACTCCCTGGCCTTATCCTTATAGATCCGACTGATTGGTATCACCGTGCCATCTCTTAGCACAAACTTATCGCTTGCGTATTGCTCAATATATAGGAAATTGACAATATAGCTCTTGTGAGACCGGATCAACAGCTGGGACTGCTGCGGTTGTTCGAGGCTATCCAATGTAGTATAAACAGCTAATCTCTCACCCTGCGCTAAGACCACTATTACCTTATTTTTCTGACTTTCCAAGTAAAGGATATCTTTGATCAATATTCGTTGTGTTACACCACCACTGGTGAAAGCGATTCTTTCTTTAGTTACATCCTCTATCTGGCCACATGTTTTGTCCAAAACTGCAGTTAATTTATTCGTAGTTATAGGTTTTACCAGATAGGCTGTGGCATTGACTTCGTACCCCTCATAGACATAGTCAGTAGAACTGGTTAAAAATATAATCTTGACCTGCTTATCCTGCTTACGGATCAACTTCGCGCAAGTCATGCCGTCCATATCACCCATGATTATATCTAAGAAAACAATGTCAAACTTAAGCCGTTTACCCTCAAGCACTGAGTTTAGCTTTTCAGCACTGTCAAACCCGAAAACTTTCCCGTCGATACACTGGGTTTGTAAATAGGTTTCTACAGCATTACACATATGAGTTTTATCGGTATGATTGTCGTCACAAACCGCAATGATCAGCATTAATTTCCCCCCACACCCTTATGGTTGCCCGCGAACAGTTGCCCGCTTGGCGGTTGAACCTTGTTCAGCATCACCAGCAGTTATCTTAATGAGAAGGAAACCCTCTCGAATTAAACCGAACTTTGCGTTATTTTCTGCAAAATAACGGGTAGTCCTTCTTTCTCATATTTAGCATTATTATTTGCGTTACCGCAGGAACGGGGGAGCTGTATGTCAGAATCTACGATGATCTTATTTTCTTTAAGCCGCGCTGTCTTCTTAGCATCGAACATTTTGCTTGATTATTCCTTCTTAACACCGAAGCGTTCTTTATGGTTTCAGATTATAGCCTTTGCTGGCACATGGATTGTTGCGAACTTAGTGCGCGGTCTTTTGACACCAACGGGTCTCGACCCTTTTTTAATTGGCTATATGCTGACCATATTGTATCTGGTCCCAATTACGCTGGTTTTCAAGGAATCACTTCATGCTAAATTTTTTGCTCTGTTTATGGTTACTTCTTTGTCCCAGTTTAATTTCCTCATCTGTTTATTTATCGAGCTATTACTATTTCACCATATGGTTGGCGGTATAATTTTAGCAGGCCAATTGCTGGAATTATCGTCGATACCGTTAATAAAAAGATATATAACGCCCCATATAAAAAACATTCTTGAAATTATCAGTCACCAGAATCCCATTTTTACATTATTTCCTTTTCTGTCTTTCATATTACTGGCTTTCTATGGTATACAAAGGACTTATTTATTATCCGTTTTTATCCCCTTGGTGTTATCCACGATAATAATTTTCATTGCCTATTACCTGATTGCCATATCCATCGATCGGACTAAGCGACATCAACAACTTGAGAAACAATTAGCTTTGCAGCGCGATCACTATCGCAATCTAAATGACAGCATTATTACTACAAGAGCCACCCGCCACGACTTGCGTCATCATCTGGCGACAATCTTAGAGATGCTGGGCAAAAAAGATGCTGCTGCTGCGCAAGAATATTTGAACAAGTTATGTAATTATTACGATGACAATCAAATCCCCACGGTGTGTCGCAACCAATCGGTCGACGCACTGATCTGTCATTATTTAAAACTTGCTAAGCAAGAAAACATCACAATGGTTGCAAAGTTGCCTCTCCCTGACGAGCTGGGTATTGACGATCTAGACTTATGCGTTATTATTGGCAACTGTTTGGAAAACGCCCTGGAAGCTTGCCGTATGATGAATGGCGCTGAGCCGCGATTCATCGAAATAAGCACCATAATAGCCAAAGGACATCTTGTAATTAAGTTTGCCAATTCCTTTAACGGTATCGTTCAACCTCAGGGTGATGGCTTCTTTTCTGCCAAAAGCGGCACCGAACACGGAATCGGTCTTGCCAGTGTGAAAACACTAGCTGCCAAATATCACGGACACTGCTTGATTTCCTTCGATCAACGGGTTTTTAAAGCGTCCGTATCCCTTAAACTTCCGGAAGTTTTTGCAGTACCAAGCTTATTAAGTATCGGTGAATAAGATTCGGTAAAAGTCCTCCCACGCGGGAGGGCTTTTTGTTTGTCGCAGCACTAGTTGCACCTTTTAGCCATAGCATCACAAAAAGAGACTGACTAGTTGTCAGCCCCCCTTTTTTCTTTTTGCGCTCGCCCTAAATATCGTGACTATTACGAACTTATCACTTCAATGATTTCCAGGTTGGTACCTTCAAGTTCAAGATACTGACCATCCGCAGTTTCCACCACCGGTTTCGACTGTCGATTGCGATCGATATGGATCACCTTTGCCTCCCTACCATCACTAAGCAGCACCGAGTACCCGATTAACGACTCCTTCAGATTATCGATAAACAGCGTGCACGTCGCCGGGTCCAGCTTCCCGAACATATCGGCAAACAATTCCTTGAGAACGCTGAATGGCGTCAGCGCTTGTCGGTAAACCCTGGAAGAAGTCATGGCATCATACAGATCGGCGACAGCCACGATTCTCCCGAATCGCGAGATCTTATCCCCAGCCAGCCCGAAAGGATAGCCGCTGCCATCAAGTCGTTCATGATGCTCAACAATTCCAGCCAGAATTGAGTCCCCTAACCGGCTATCTTTTCGGCACATATCCCAACCCAGAATAGTATGCTTCTGCGTGATTTGCATCTCAGCTTCGGTCAGTTTGCCGGGTTTATTCAAAATTTCCAGTGGAATCTGTGTCTTGCCGAAATCATGCATCAGCCCTGCCATCACAATTTCAGTCATATTATCGTGCTTCAGCCACTTTCCGACAATACCACAAATCACAGCGACATTGACCGAGTGGTTGAAGGTATAATTATCTTTGTCCTGGATCATCTGCAGGTGATTCAGCACCCCCGGAGTATCAACCAGCGACTGGATGGAGCCGTCTGCCAGCTCTTTCATCTGCTCCACAGGAACGGTTTTGAAGTACCGGGCTTTTTGAAATATATCTTTTACCGAGTCGGCAATCTCGCCATGCGTTGTCAGAAAGTGCTGCTGAATATCCGCTAATTCCCGGACAACAACACTTTCCCGTGTTTCATAAACATCAACATAACTTACACTCGCATTAATCAGACTCTTAATCATGCCTGCAGTCAAAATGGTTTTCTCGTTGGCGATAATCGCACCGGAACCCACCACCACAGGGTTGGCCAGCTGCATGTCTGGTTTTGCGTATTTGATATTGTACCGGCGTATGTATTGCATCTCATCGCCCCTTACCTGTTGCTATCGAAAATTAGTTCATGTCAACTCGTGAACCTGATAAAACCGCCTCAATCGTTGGACACCGACAACTTTTTAACCTTACTCTTCTTCTCCGCATACATCTTATTGTCCGCCTCTACGAAGAGTTCATTAGCGCTCACCGTGCGTCCGTCCCGAACCGCACCGCCCACTGAAAGCATTACCGGCAAATCCCTGCCATTTATTGTAAGGCTCACAGCCTTGAGTGCTTCCCTGATCTTTTTCCTAATCTGCTCTGCACCGCAAGCGGAGCATCTCGGCATCAGCACCACAAACTCATCGCCCCCAATTCGGGCGACGATATCGTCCACGCGCACAGCTTGCTGCAAGATCTTGGCAACTGCCGCTATTGTTTGGTCACCATACTGATGACCAAAATGATCGTTGATAATTTTAAGGCCGTCTATATCACAGCTTATAATTGCAATCGGGTCAGCCCTTCCGCCATCAAGAAGCTGCATCTGCTCCTGGAAAAACCTGCGGTTGTAGAGTCCCGTCAATCCATCATGGAGACTCAGAAACTTTAGTTCTTCTTCCATCTGTTTTCGGGGTGAGATATCTCTGTTGCCAAAAACATACGACCCGCTCATACCGCCCGATTCCAGCTTATTTGCCAACGATTCCACCCATTTATAATTCCCCTCAGCATCCCGATATCGATAATCAACCCGTAGTTCCGTCCCTTTTTTCATGGTATTATCAAAAACATCTTGCACATGTTTCTTGTCATCCGGATGCACCAGATCGAGAAAGGGTTTCCCCGTCAATTCGTCCGCCTTATAGCCGAGTGTATTTTTCACCGAAGAGCTAACATAGCCGAATGACCCATCAAGCTTGATCTCGCAGACAAAATCGAGCATCGCGCTGTTGATCTTTTCCAGTTGATCACCCAGTCTGTCACGCTTCTCACTTATTATACCGACCAAATACCCGACGAAAACGAAAACCCCTGCTCTGAGTAACGGACGAACCGAAAAAGCATGGGTCGCGTAATAGTCGGCACTAATATGCACCAACCCCAGCAGTAAGGCCAAATAAACTGCCTTTCTGTGGAACCACAGGCCACAAATAACGATCGGGATATAGAAGAGATGAGTGTACACTATGTCTAAATTTTTATAAACATTGACATAGTACGTCAGAAATAAGCATGCCAACAGCAAGACCGAGAGCAGCGATGGATTTTTCTTAAATATCATAAGCCTTCCTTTACCGAGCTGCCACGTGAAAAAACACCTATAGCCAACTCGTCATACTTGTGACGCGCTTGGCGAATGCCTAACCAATGTTTACTAATTATTAGTTAGTTTTTCATCCAACCTGTCAAATCCTCCTTTTTTGTAAATATATGTTGAATAATGCATAATTGATATTGTGGCGGGTGCTTAAAGCCTACTTTAGCAGAATTATCCCAGCCGCTTTCCCGGCATAACCGGCTCCTCCGAAACCTCCTGTATTTCGCTGATGCTAACAGCCGAAATTCGGTTGAGGTCTAATAGCACACCATTCTCAAGGCGTACAACCGGCTTCAAGCGCAGGTCGCCATGAAGCATAACAACCTTTGCTTTTTCTCCGTTTGTCAAAAGCACAGTCCTGCCTATCAGGCAGCTGCGGATATTCTCGAGAAAGGTCAGGCATATAGCCGGGTCAAGCTTACCATACATTTCTGTAGCCAAGGTTTCAATCGCGTCAAGGGTGGTCATCTTGTCCCGATACACCCGTTGGCTGGTCATGGCGTCATAAATATCGGCAATAGCTACAATCTTGGCGTAAGAAGAAATTTTGTCATTGGTCAAGCCGGCAGGGTACCCACTGCCGTCAAGCCGTTCATGATGCTGTAAAATAGCCGTTTTGACTGCCTGTGAAATTGGCGCTTCATCCACCAATTCAAAGCCTTTCAGCGAGTGTTCCCTTATTTCGGCCATTTCCTCTGCGGTGAGCGATCCCGGCTTATTAAGTATCTCAAGCGGCGTCAGAGCTTTACCGATATCATGCAGTAACCCCGCCAGTATAAGCTCTTTACGAGTAAAGTTATCATACCCAAGCCAATTTGCTAATATGCCGGCGATAATAGCCACGTTGAGGGAATGCTCAAAAGTATACTCACTGTATTCACTGACCCTATGCAGCTTACCGATAACGCCGCTAGCGTCTACGAGTAGTTCAATATAGCTTACCAAATCTTCAAATGCGGCAACTGGCATTTCATTAAACAGCCTAACCTGCTCAAAAGCAGCGGCAATCTTAGCAAGAGTCATTGCGTAGATTTCCCGGAACCCCTCAGCCGGCGGTACAACCGCGACCCATTCAAGATGCCACTTGGCAAGATCTTTAATAATATTCCGGGTAAGTACAGCTCCTGGATCAAGCAATACCTGCCCGGCACTTGCCAGTACCGACCGCCCAATTATCATACCCGGTTTAAGTTTAGCGACTTTTAACAGTTGCATTCAGACCACTCCTTACTGGCTATATGGAATCCAAACTTCATGAAACAAATTTTTCGTATCAATTGGTTGGGGGTGTAGACTTCACAGCCGTACCTACTATAGTCCATTTAACGCGAAATACTTGTTTTCTGATAGGTTTCTATTGTCTGGCTGATACGATTTGCATAATTTATCGCTTCGTTCATATCGGACCGCCTGGCGGACAGTTCGGCCTTGAACGCCAGCGTCCTTATTTCTTCCGAGCCCGACAGGCTTGCCAAGACCTTTATCCTATGAGCAAATCCTTCAAACAGTGTCAAATTGGCGGTATATATATCAATCGTCCGATTCAGGCGGGCAATCTCGTCAATGGTTTGAGTTTGCTCAATCTGAGTCATTGCTTCCGCAGTATTTGCTCCGGCGGCTTTAACTACTCTCAACAGGGACATATCGAGGCTGGTCACACCTTCCAATTTGGCTTTAAGCTCACCAAGTTGCAGCGGCTTGGCGATATATTCATCCATACCTGCTGACAGATACTTCTCCCGGTCGCCAGCAAGGGCGTGGGCGGTAATGGCAATAATTGGAGTATACCGATCGCTGTCAGATTCTACTTCCCTAATCTTCCTTGTCGCCTCCACTCCGTCCATAACCGGCATTTGGATATCCATCAAAACGACGTCGTATTTCTTCTGGGAGAACAAAGCGAACGCCTGCTGACCATCAGCGGCGCAGTCTACCTGATGTTTGAGTTCGCGCAGATACATCTGGACAACCATTCGGCTGACCTTATCATCTTCCACCAGCAAAACAGACAGAGGTTTTCGCGACGGATGATTTTCGGCGAGTGGTTTGACAACAGCGCTTGTTTCGTAGGCACTGGCAGCAGCCTCCAAGCTTATGGTAAAAGCAAATGTGCTGCCCTTGCCTTGCTCGCTTTCTAACCAGATGCGCCCACCCATCAATTCGGCAAGTTGCTTTGAGATTACCAGGCCCAGACCGGTACCCCCGTGGCGGCGAGTAACTGAGCCATCCACCTGACTGAAAGGTTTGAATAACTTCTTCGCATCTTCCTCACTGATCCCGCTACCAGTATCGGTTACAGAAAAGGTCAGTTCAACCCTGTCGTTGGCCGCCAGCGTCCTTTTCACCGCCAGCACCACCTGGCCGCTGTCAGTGAATTTTATCGCGTTGCTGATCAGGTTGTTTAGAATCTGACGCAGGCGATTAGGATCGCCGGCAAGCATAGCAGGCACGTTCGCCGCTACCGAATAGCTGAGACCGATTCCTTTGCAAATTGCCGATGGCGAGTGCACCTTGACCACCTCGTCAAGGATATCCACACAGCAGAAGTTTACTTTATCGATAGCCAGCTTGCCGGCTTCCATCTTGGAAAAATCGAGGATATCGTTGATGATACCGAGAAGAACCTGGATACAAGATTTGGCAGTCATAAGATTGTCTTGCTGCTCGAAACTGAGGTCAGTCATCATGGTCAAATCGATCATGCCATTGATGCCGTTGATCGGCGTCCGAATCTCATGGCTCATATTGGCCAAGAACTCACTCTTGGTGCGGTAGGCCGCCTCTGCTGCATTTTTCGATGTTTCCAGCGCCTGCTGGGCCAGTCGACGCTCGGTGATATCAGTAATTATTGCCACAGCATATCCCTTTGCCGGACTGAACATTGTCACGGAAATCCACTTGCCAAGCGACTCAGAGTAATACTCGATTTCGGCCTTGTCTCTTTGCCATAAAGCAATTTCTCCGTACATGATCAGGCGGTCAGCGTAACTGGCAGGTAACTCGGGAAATAATTCCGAGAACCGTCTGCCGATTATGTCTTCACGTCCTATACCAATCATTTTTTCGTATGCTTCATTGACCTTTAAATACTCAAAATCGAAAGCAGCTTCCTGTTCATCAAAAATGAAATGCGCGTAGACAAAGGCGTTGGGCATGTTCATAAACAGCGAGTGATATTCAGCGCGGCTATCCCGCAACAGATCTTCGGCCAGCAGGCGTTCGGTAATGTCGATGCCTATGCCGATAAAACCTTCCGGGTTGCCCTGCAGGTCATGATATTGCCGGTTGACACAATGGATCCATCGGTACTCCCCGCTCCAGTGCCGCACCCGAATAACCCCATCCCTTGGCTCGTATATCGAAGGGCGCCCTCCGACCAGCGGATAATATTCTTGGAGATCCTCGGGGTGGATGCACTCCGTCCAGCCAAAGCCCCTCGCTTGCTCAGCAGTCTGCCCGGTCAGCAACTCCCAGTTACTGCTGAAATAATTGTTGTTGCCGGCCAGATCATCCCGCCAAATAATTACCGGGAAGTTCTCGAAAATCCTCAGGTAAAAGTCGCGGGCCTCGCAGGCAGCGAGTTCTTTATTCTTTTGGTCGGTAATATCCACCAAGGCAATCACCAGATTAGTCTTTCCACCGATATCCAGTGGGGTGAAATTGACCCGTAGCCAGAGCGTCACTTCTCGGCCGTCACGGATAAACGTCTTGCGGGACTCCACGCCGCTGATGGCAGTGCCTTCGAAAGCCAGCATAGCCGAGCGCCGCAGGTCGCAGTTTTGGCAATCATCGCCGAAGCCGCAGCCCCGCTCATCATCAAAACTACCTTTACAGCAAAAACCGTCACCAAAACTTTTGCCGAGTACCTGCTGTTTTTGGGCATTGACGAGTTCCAGGGCGGCCTGGTTTATTAGCACCAGCTTGACCGTCTCATCAAGAATCAACATTCCCACTGGTGCCGCATCGAATATTTTTTTGAGATTACTCTCGTCATCTTCAGTTTTTTGTTCGAGCACTTTATCGCATGTGACATCACGGAAGACCACAACAGTTCCTGAATCTCCGCCCTCCGTCGCGAGGGGAGTGCAGGTGGCAGCGAGATACTTTGTCGCTCCGGCGGGGGTTACCAACAGGGTTTGGTCCTCAAACCTCACTGCGCGGCCTGTCGCAAGGCACTGGCTTACCGGGCTGCCCACCCGCACATGGGTTATGGCACTAAGCAGCCTGACAACCTCGTCGAAGGGCTGCCCCAAGGCCAGAGCTGTTGTCCACTCAGTAATAGCGGCAGCGGACTCATTTACAAAAACTATTTTACCATCACCATCGGTGGCGATTACACCGTCACTAATCAAAGCCAAAATTTCGAAAGTTAATTTGCTGTCCTGACTTATGGAATGACTTGTGACCACCTTCATCACCCCGCAATCATAATTTTTACGTGTGCTAATGCAACGAAACAACGTCCCTTGCGAAATACCCTGCTGTTTAGGAAATAAGGCAGTCACAAATCATTATGTCGAGCGCTTACTCGCTCGCTTTAATTGTAACGTTTCAGGGTTTTTATGTCAAAGGTATTCTTGAGAAATTTTGGACGAATACCAATTATGTATAATCGACGCGCTCCACGTGCGCGCAAGCCCGCAGTACTGCATCGTCCAAAACGCCGGAAGTCCCTTCCATTCAGCCGCCATACTATCTCCCGCTTTTTCGAGTGGATCTTTCGTGCACATAAAAAAGACAGCCTATTGGCTGTCTTCAGTCCGTTGATAAACCATCAAAAAATCTTGTGAATATAATCCCGCGTTGGGACTGGCGGGGCTTGCACAAAACATTTTGTTTCGATGTGATCGCTTATGCCTGATGACTTCAGAGTCTTGAAATAGGCCTACCCCTTGTGAAGTGAACCTCAAAATCTATTTAACTAAATCTGGGGGTCCCGATCAGTTCAACAAACATCGTGGCAAGGTCTGGGTCGAACTGACTACCGGAGCAACGGATGATCTCGGCAATCGCGTCTTCCCGCGGCATTGCTTTGCGGTAAGGTCTGTCCCTAGTCATAGCGTCATAGGCATCTACTATGCCTAGCATACGGCACTGGATCGGGATTTCTCCGCCGCTAATTCCGAGGGGATAGCCATTTCCGTCCCAGTGTTCCTGGTGTTTTAAAACCCAGTCTGCTATAGGTGCCAGATCCGGTGATGACCTGGCAATCCGAAAACCAATTTCACAATGTCGCCGCATTACCGCCATTTCTTCTTCCGTCAAAGAACTCGGCTTTTTCAGAATACTGTCCGGAATACCAACTTTACCGATATCATGGAACTTGGCAAAAAGCCATAGATCTGCAATCGCACCTTGCGGAAGGGCCAACTTCCGCCCCATTGTCTCCATCAGCTCACCCATCCTTTCGGCGTGGCCTTCAGTGATATCATCTTTAGCTTCCAGGGCCTTCATCAAAGTCTGGACGATTGAGCCGCGAACACTCTGGCTCTGGTGCATTTTTTGGCGGTACATATTATGGTCAGCTTCCTTAAAGACTGCGTCAGTATCAGCACCATTCTCACTAATCGCCCAACCAATTGACAGACTGATGGGTACTTGGGGATTTATGACATTATATCGAATGACGGCGCTCTGGTAATGCTGTTCCAGTTGCTCTGCCTGCTGTCTTGTCGGATCAAGTAGTACGACCGCGAATTCGTCGCCGCCGATTCTGGCTATAAAATTCGGTTTCTGTACCCCTTCCTGTAGAAGCTCTACCACCCTTCTCAGAAGCTCGTCGCCCTGACGATGGCCGAGGGTATCGTTAATGAGTTTTAGTCCGTCAACGTCGCAGATGAAAATGCCGACACCCTGGTCCTTTTTAGTCTGGAGTCGCAGTATTTCCTCCTCAAAATAGCTCCGATTGTTGGCACCGGTCAGTGGATCGTGCAGACTGAGAAACTCAATCCTCTCCTCCATCTGCTTTCGAGACGTGATATCACGCAGTATGGCCAGGCATCGCCTTTTGCCGTTAATTATCACTGGAGATGCCTTGATTTCGAGGATAATGCGGCGACCATGGCGATCCACAGCTTCCCGTTCGTAGAGTTGAGACTCCTCATACAATGTACGCCGGATCCGGGACATTGCGTCTTCCACATGAGCAGGAGTGGAAATCAACACAATGCCTTGTTTTAGAAATTCCTCTTCCGAATAACCGAACATCTCCGTTATTTTGCGGTTTATGGCCACAATCTCGCCGGTATCGACATCGTTAACTACAAACCCGTCGGCGGCGGCGTTGAAATACTCTTCAATCGTATGATTACTTTCTGATAGTTTGGCATTGGCGTTTACTACCTCATCATAAAGGCTGCGCAGTTCTTCTTCACTAGCTGTTAACTCTTCGTAGGCTGCAGAAAGCTCATCATAACTGCCTTGGAGCAACCGGTCCTTTTCCTGTAATTCCTCCTGAGCTTTCTTCTGGTCTGTAATATCAATACCGGTGCCGACAATGAAAGCTTTTGCATCAATAACCATCTTAACGGCAGTAAAATAAAACGGAATTTTGCCTCCGCCCTTGGTCTGAAGAAACGCGTCTACCTGGGCAACGCCATCCTGGAATGCTTTTTCGACCTCTCGGAGAACACGATTAAGATTTTCTTCATCACCCTGGTACCAATCGGGCAGAGTCATTGTCGATAATTCCCCGGCGGAATAGCCGGTCATGGTTTCATGATTTTTATTCCACCGTAAAAGCCGCCCTTCGACATCATATAGATAGAAAAGCCCAGGAATGCTCTCCAAAACTGCATTGATAAAGATTCGCTCGTTATTCAGTTCGTTATAGTTGGTTCTAAGTTCTTCTTCAGCGGATATAAGGTCCTCATGCGTAATTGCCAAATGGTCATAGCTCTCCTGCAACTTCCTTTCGGCTTCGCTGTGGCGCCTGGCCTGCACCACCAAATAGCCAGCAAAATAGAGTATTAATAGACTGGCTCCGCCATGCCGCCATAAATTGCCGCTCCATACCAGCACCAGCAAAGCAGCGCAGTATAAGAGAATAGATTTATGGGGGATAATCCAACTTCGGAAAATCTGGCCGGCTTTATCCATAATGATTCCTCCAAAATAAAGGTCTGCACCAGAAGAAACCCATACCACTAACTGCTGACAACGTGCTAAAGCCACCGTAGGAGAACGGTGTTGCAAGCTCGAACCATTCAACCTAATTGAGCCCGCCCATCGCCCCTTAACAAGCTCTTAAAATTGCCGAAGTGCTAATACCGCGCGGCCTGAATCAATGCCTTTGCAAGCTGACTGCAATGTAGTCTAATAACGCACTTGCTGAACACCTTGCCTGTTTTCAAATTCTGCGTCAGCCGCGCGCTTCGCCACGGAGGAGCAATTGATCACTCGCTTATAATTGTAATGTGTAATAGTTTCTATGTCAAAGGTATTCTTGAATAATATTGGGAAATAGCCCAATTCGTGCACGAGTAACTCAATCGCGGCGCGCCCAGATGACACCATATACCCGCTTTTCAATTCCTATATCACCCTGGAAGACGGGCAGTTTCTAATATATAAGAAGACAGCCTTTGGGCTGTCTTCTTGACAAGGAATATCTCATATATAGACGAGAACTTGCACCCGCTGCACCCGCCACCCCGGTACTTCCGGGCTGCGTCCAATTGTTATTTCAACAACAGGCAGAGTACTACGAACAGCCGCGCTTTCTCCCCGTCTTTGGCACGTTTATGTGTTACTCAACAAGAACTCCAAGACCTCAGCGTTCAGTTCATGGAGAAAGCTCTCCCGATTAAAGCCGCCCGGATCCTGCGATGGAGGAAACTCAGCTGTAGTCATTGATTCGGGAAAAGGGCTCAGAAACGAGAAATGTCCGGCATTTTTAATAATCCGGTACTGAACCTTCGCGTAGTCAGGAACCCCAACCAGAATGATCTGGGCATGATAGGATGGCGTATATTCATCTTTTTCACCGACCAACATCAAAATCGGGATGTTAACCTCGCTCAACGCTCCGTCGGCCTTAAACCATACCGCTGCCGGCGCCAACAGCACCAGTGCCTTAACCCGCGGATCAGGTGTTACACTGACCTGTTTAGGTCGTTGCCCTGGTGACTCATTAGGAAACGAAGTTGGTACCCCACCTGCCAATGCCAATGCGGTGTATCCACCCATAGAATGCCCGATTATTGCAACAGTATCTGGTTTCAATAGCCCCGCAAATTTACTGCTGTCAAAAAACCAGTTGATCGCCTTCCGAATATGCCTTGGCCGATTGGCCAAATTCTCGACAGTACCTGCTAAGGTGTTGTTGTTCCGATTGTTGAAGGGGTGCTCAGGCATGCCGACTATAAAACCATTGCCTGCCAAATAATGAGCAAGCGTCCGATAAACTAACGGCGACCCACCGCTGCCGTGAGAAATCACTATCAAAGGGAAAACCCCTTCCTGGGGCGCGGCGTCTATCGAAACATCCACGCTGTATGGCCCCAGTTTTTCCGATTTGCCAGAAGCATGTGTCGGATACATGACCGACATCGGAAACACCACACCACTTTGCTCATCAACAAGCTCAACCGCACAGTAACCAACAAATTTATCCATTAAATACTCTCCATAATATAAATTCGCATAGCACTAAATTCGTCAACCTCGCATAAATATTCCTTCTATTTTCTTACAACTAAGTGCGCA
>Ga0364910_1139_pt1 | contig 23382 bp, 19 predicted proteins | sample SorcelJu500001C4_3_FD_206970 | JGI IMG/M metagenome (GOLD analysis project Ga0364910, IMG submission 206970) | Enriched cells from Trout Bog Lake Hypolimnion, Wisconsin, USA - BchlTB.June25.5000.01.C4 | ecosystem: Environmental > Aquatic > Freshwater > Lake > Hypolimnion/Profundal zone | place...
CTCCCTTAACTTTTATTTTATACGATATTCATCGTATGGTTCATCGTTTGCCTGGCAAACGACGCTTAGTTGTCAATGTGAAATTGTGAATTAAAGGTCAGTCCCATTGACGCCTCCTGTGCAAAGGTTCCCTGGAAAAGTGAGGTTCGGTACCATCTACTACATTCAATGGAATCACCCCATTCATCATTTTTAAGCCTTTTTCTGAATTTTCCAACTTCTTCTTGTCTGATTTAATTATACTGCTAAAGGCGACAAATTACAAGAGTTAACTGACGCCCATTATAAAGATGTTATCGATATGGTCACCAATACCTGGAAACCGTTTGAGGCCAATGAATTTGTTCTGCAAAAAGCGGTAGAAACTCAAGCCCTCGCCATGTACAAACAAGATCCCGAATCGGCCCGCCAGTTTCTCACATGGTATTCCAATTCTTTGGGGGAAAGAAGCTACCAGATGGCCAAGCAACTGGTCCGAGATGTCAAGACAAAAGCTTATAATGAGCAAGAGTAATAGTAACCGCTAAATCATCACTATTATAGTCTCCCTTCTTTGAAATGAAACATAAAAAAAGTTGCGGAGGCCCGGTCACCTTGACCGGGCCTTCGCTTTCACCTTCCGACCGCTCCTGCGTATTAGATACTTGTGAAGAAATGCCTCAACCCTCACTGGCCAAAACTGGGATCAATTTGGTCAAAAGGAGCTGATTGCAGTATCTACTTTTATCATTTTGGCGACCAATTCTGCCGGATCAACGACAGGAATCAACTCCTCCGCATTCATTCTTTGTTTGACACCGTCTTCCAACATCGTAATACAGTAAGGGCAATTGGCCCCAATAGCTTGCGGCTGCTTAGCAAGGGCCTGATCCACACGCATATTATTAATTCTTTCGCCAAGATGCTCTTCCATCCACATCCGACCGCCACCGGCACCACAACAGAAGCTCTTGTTATGGTTATGGTCCATTTCAACCAGCTGTACGCCATGAATCTTTCCAAATAGTTCTCTGGGCGCTTTATACTCCTCTTGGTATCGGCCCAGATAACAGGAATCATGATAAACAATTCTTTGCGGTTCCATTGCCGCATCTTGGTCCAATTTAAGTTTCCCTTCATTAAGCAACTGATTGATCAGTTGAGTATGATGGATTACCTCATATTTCCCGCCAAAATCCGGATACTCGTTTTTCAGGGTATTCAGACAATGTGGGCATGCGGTTACGATTTTCTTAACTTTATATCCATTTAAAATTTCGATATTCTCTGAGACCATTGATTGATACAAGTACTCATTGCCAACACGCCGCAAAAAATCGCCGCAACATTTTTCTTCCGTTCCCAGTATGGCGAATTTTATCCCGGCAGCTTTGAGAATACTGGTCAACGCAACCGACACTTTTCGGGCTCGGCTGTCGAAGGACCCCGCACACCCGACCCAATATAGGTACTCAAATTCCTCGGCATTTTCTACTTCGCTCAGCACTTTTACATCAATACCATTCGCCCACTCGGCGCGCTCATTCCAGCTAACCCCCCAGGGATTGTAGTTATTCTCCACATTGCGGAAGGCCAATTGCAGCTCAGAAGTAAAGTTTGATTCCATCAGAACCTGATTTCTGCGCATATCTATTATCTTGTTAACATGCTCATTGGATACCGGACATTGAACCTGGCAGGACATACAAGTCGTGCAGGACCAAATGACATCCTCGGTTACAACATCGCTGATTAAATTTTTTGCTAAAACTGCTGCAGCCTTTGGATCTTTTTCCGCCAGCTTGGTTAGTTCCTCCTGATTTTCTTCCCCTGTGGACTTTATGTTATTTGCCAACATCACGCTACCTTTTTCCAATAGGTGGCCCTTCAAGGTTCTGGCAATTAACTCCTTAGGATTCAGTGGTTTTCCTGAGAGCGACGCCGGACAGTTATTCATACAACGCCCGCATTCGCCGCAAGCGAAACTGTCGAGCAATTGTTTCCAGGTAAAGCCCTCAACGCGTGACACCCCAAATTGGGTTAGATTTTCGTCTTCCACATCCAGCGGATTAACCTGCCCGCCGATTGGTTTCAAGGTTGCAAAATAACCATTAAAAGGAGCTGCCAACAAGTGCATGTGTTTCGAATTGGGTATGTAGACCAGGAAGGAAAGTAGGACAACCACATGCATCCACCAAGATACGTCTCTTATTGTGCTCAGAGCATCTACACCCAGTTTACTAAACATAACGTTTGCCACAAAATTGTAGGCCGGATCGAGAGCATACGCTGCCAGGGTGGGTTCTAGCGCATATTTGGCTCCAGTTGACAGCCATTCCGTGATAATAACAAGCATAATAAATATTACAACCAAGGCAGCTTCCAACGTCCGGTATAATTGCGGCGGCCTGATAATCCAGCGCCTGATTAACCCCACAACAAGCCCTGCGAACACCAATATAGCAAATATATCTTTGATTAAATAAAAATAAGGATTGGTACCCAAAAATGGCACTTGATAATCCGCAAATAGTCCTCCCAATAGGTATGGTATTTCACTTATCGCAATTAATATGAATCCCCAAAATATTATAAAGTGAATTAATCCATATGGTTCATTGAGCATTTTCTTTTGGCCTAAGATATTTATAATAAAATTTCTCATACGTTTTCCTGGATTATCTGTTCTATCTTCCGGCGCGCCTAGCCTTAATATCTTGATCTTTTTGCGCAGTGCTGCCGTAAAGCATGCTCCCGCTACGGCTGCCAGCGTTAAAAAAATGATCAGCCATGATAGCCGCACTTTCGTCCCCTCCTCTTTAGTGTCAGTACCGCTTTATATTTGGCAACGTTTCAATTAAATATATGCTAATTAATTCTTTAAACTGCTAGGTCAATACGGGGAAGGATTACTTATCTTTTGACAACTTTATGATCAAATACTGTTCGTCATCAATCTCAGATTCATAGATCAAATACTTTGCGGATTCGTCGATCAAATGCTGTTCGTTCAACATGTTTTCCTCACGCTCAGATTCATCGGGTGTCTTAATTAATTCAAGCCGCTTTTGGGAGGGCATATTAACATCTCCTTTTAAGTAATTACATTATGCTTGTTAGTATCGCAATAACTATGCCACTATTAGATTTTGGGATTACCCCTTGCAATATCCTTATTAGCGACAGCCTCTAGCTATGAGATGGAGACCCTTATTATCAGTACTGTATTGTTATTGTAGTGTAATCCATACACCTGTACGGATTACACTCGAAAAAGTTACAACAAGCTCTGGACAAAAACAGCCGGATTTCTCCGGCCTAAGTGGAATTCAGCTAGCACCTTTACCTCAGCCCCTTGCAAGGTCAGGCATCAGGTGTGGATATGTGTCTAATTTCATTGTTATTTGCAGCTACTCGGGCAGAAAAAGGCCTTCAAGCAAATGCCTGAAGGCCTGATTTTACTGGAGCGGGTTACGAAATTCGAACCTAGGGCAAACGGTTGGTAATTCAATCAGAGCTGATCTTAATTGTTCTATTAAACCCGCGGATCTAGTAATAGCAAAGTTTTCATATTAGGCACTTATTAACTGTCTATCATTTCTATATGGTTTTATACCTTATTGCTTCCTATTTCTGATCTCCCACAATTTATTGTTGGTCATAACAATCCGCTTATATCGTTATCGAAATTTCCATTTCGATATACCTTGTCAAAAACGCCATCCTTAGTTCGGCGAAATTCGTTCCTGCAACAAAACCTTTGCTCTCATTCGCTCAGCTTCCCAAAGAACTTGATACCCAACGGCAATACGCGATGAGGCCTCTGCCTGCGACACCAGCATCTTGTCTTCCAATGTCATCCTTTCGCCCTTCAAAGTTTGCATTTTGTGAACCAAGTTTTTCTGCTCTTCTAGTTCTTTTTTCATGGTGCATTCGTCAATGTTTGTTTCTAAAATATCCCCTGAAGAACGTTCTTTTTCTCTTGTCAGGTGGTAGTAATAGGCATCTCGACATATTCTTACTGTTTGATGGTGTAATTTTGGTACATTATCATCAAAAAAATCGCCTGCATAATTAATTGAATACTTTCCGTGTATCAAACTCCATGCCGTGAAAGCCTCTTCTATAGTTCCGGCTGGATAATCAGTGAACCGCCCGAGTCGACCGCCACCGCCTCTCTTTGGTTCAGGAATAAGCCCCCAAATTTCATAGTTTAGGAGCGTTCTTCTTGAAACCTCAGCATCAATAGAATCTAATCCTCTGCATATTTCATCCGGTGTCATATTATCACCCTTTTAGTGTATTCGAAATTTCATTTTCGATATCATTATATCATTTACAGTATTAGCGTCAACACATTCTTTCACGGTAAAATGCATTCTACATCATCTATTCCCTTCCTGACAGAAAAAGACCGCCAAGCAAATGCCTGGAGGTCTTGATTTTACTGGAGCGGGCAACGAGATTCGAACTCGCGACCCACGGCTTGGGAAGCCTGTCTGTGCTGTTTTTTTTAGTACTGATACGTCCGATACGTCCTATCAGTACAGCACTCGCATCCAGAGGCGTCCGCCCAGTCCCGCTCAGTTCATACAGTTTCTCGGCGTTTTGTTCAGTGAAGTGTTCAGTAACTGTTCACCCAGACTATCCGCATCCTCTTTTTAAACCTGTTGCAACAGCCTATGCACTCCTGAAATTTATTACATTGTATATCGATGCCAGCATCCTGGTCAAAGGCCAGACCGGCACTTACCATTGCAAACATTTATGATACTTTCAGCCTTTTTAGCTGTCGATTAACCTCAGCAATATCAAAAAGCTGAGGATCATAACCTTCCTCCAGCCACTCCATTAAATCAGCGTCGCGTTGGTCGGTCGGCAACTTTAATTCCTCGACGAGCGTTATGTACCCAGGATAAGAACCACAGTTCTCAGGCGGGCAGGCGCGTTGTCCTCCTGTGCAAAGACAATTCTCGAATTCAGAATCTACTGTGACGATCTTCACTACTTCGATGGTGTGCTGCCAGTCGTCGCCGAAATCATAAATATATGTTATCTTCTGACCCTCAAGGCGTAATACTTCCAACAGCCTAACTATTCTTGTGTCGTGAACATTTTCACGCCTGAACCGACCTTCTTCAGTCGTTGGAACCCCGAATCGGTTCTTACCCGACCGGAACTCGTATAAATGACCTTCCCCCCAGCCCATTACTATCTGCAACACTTCGTGCAAGCGGGCAAGAGTTATTCCTCCCGGAACCTGAAACGTACGCCATATCAGCAGCTCTATATTATTAATAGTTACTTTTAATTCATAAACCGTCACTTTATTCACGCCCTCCTATTAGGTCGGCAGGCTGGTACACAACTTCACTGGAGTTGTTAAGCCCTTGTTTAGCGATGTGCAATACAGCATTAACAACTTCATATGAAGGTTTACCCGTTTTCTTCTTTAGCCATATTATAGTTTGGATAAGGTGCTTGAATTCTATAGTTTCCTCAGGACTTCGCTCCAAGCCTCTATACACGTCCTGCATGCCATCATCTCCAATACTACTCTTGAGGAAGTTCTTCTATATGCGTCCCCGTTTTCCTCTATATTTAGCCCTGCATGCTACGTTACCATCCTGGCGTTGGCAACGATTACTACGCCCCAATTTCTTGACAACCGAGCGGCAAGCTGGATAGGTTTTCAGCTTAGGAACAATCCCTCAGGCTCATCCAGAATTAAACCAGCTTCCTAGGATGCCCCATAGCTTTGTGATCATTGACAGGCAAGGCTTTTACTAGCCATCATTTTAGACGAGCCTACAGGCCTGCCAGGGCCATCAAATTACAATTTATTCCATTTGGCTGGTTGGCACAATCAGTTCCGCTATTTATCCTCGTTGCTCGGCCATTATGAACGCCACACCACAGGACTAGCTCAGCTCTTGCGCACAAGGAAAAGCACCCCCTTATCCTTCTAAGAGGTGATATCTCTCAGGCATTCGAATATCTTTGCTCATTAACATAAGCACTAGAAGTTCTCTTTTAGGGTAATATGTCTGTCTTGCGATAGGTTTCGATAATCTGGCGGATGCGATTTACATAGCTTACCGCGTCCTCCATATTGTCCCGCCTGGCGGCTGGTTCAGCCTTAAATGCCAGCGTCTTTATCTCCTCCAAGCCATACCGGTTCGCCAATAACTTTATCCTGTGAACAAAAACCTCGAATGGCACCGGGTCAGCTGTATATCTATTAATCATCTGATTTATGCTATCAATCTCGTCCATGATATTGTCCTGCTCTGTCTGAGTGACCGTAGCGGCGGTCTTTGCCTCAGCGTTGGTTATTATTCGTAACAGAGCCATATCAATGGTTGTCACCCGTTCCAGCTTGGCCTGAAGTTCGCCTATTTGCAGCGGCTTGGAAATGTATTCATCCATCCCCGCCGCCAGATATTTCTCCCGATCTCCGGCAAGTGCGTGGGCGGTAACAGCAATAATTGGGGTATGACTGTCGCTGTCGGCTTCCATTTCCCTAATCCGCTTCGTGGCCTCTACTCCATCCATAACCGGCATCTGAATATCCATCAGAACAGCATCATATTGCTTCCGGGCAAACAACTCGATCGCCTGTTGGCCGTCTGCCGCAAAGTCCACCTGATGTTTGAGCTTGCTCAAATACTTCTGAACAACCATTCGACTTACGTTATCATCTTCCACTAGCAGAACAGACAATATCTTCGGCGCGGCGGGGTGGCTTTCGACAAGTGGCGTTTTTTTGACTTCGCCTACCTTTCCATCGCCGATAGCAGGTGCAAAGAGTACAACAAAAGCGAACGTGCTGCCTTTACCTTTCTCGCTTTCTACCCACATGCTCCCACCCATCATCTCGACAAGCTGTTTTGAGATTACCAGTCCGAGTCCTGTGCCCCCGTAGCGGCGGGTAACTGATCCGTCCTCCTGGCTAAATGGTTTGAACATCTTTCCCCTAGCCTCCGCACTGATACCTATGCCGGTATCGGTTACAGACACAGTAAGTTCGACCCTGTCATTGGATGCCATCGTGCTTTTCGCCGCCAATGTAACTTGGCCGCCTTCAGTGAATTTTATCGCATTGCTGAGAAGATTATTGATGACCTGGCGCAGGCGGTTAGGATCTCCGGCAAGCACGGCAGGCACGCCGGACGCTATCGAATAGCTCAAATCAATCCCCTTATTTATCGCTTCATGTGAGTGCATCTTGACAACTTCGTCCAGTATATCATTACAGCAGAAGTTTATCTTCTCGATAGTCAGCTTGCCTGCTTCCATCTTGGAAAAATCGAGGATATCGTTGATAATGCTTAGAAGTGACTGGCTACAAGATTTTGCTGTAACTAGATTATCTTTCTGCTCAAAAGATAGGTCAGTCATAAGGGTTAATTCAATCATCCCGTTGATACCGTTAATAGGCGTCCGAATTTCATGGCTCATATTGGCCAGGAACTCACTCTTTGCCCTGTTGGCCACCTCTGCCTTTTCCTTGGCCTTCATCAGCTCTTCGTGAGCGGCCCTAAGTTCTTCGAAGTTATCCTGAAGTAGCCGTTCCTTCTCCTGCATCGCAGCCTCAGCCTTCTTCTGGTCCGTTATGTCTATGGCCATGCTGGCAAACTTTAGGGGTGCAGGGCTGTAGGCGCTTACAGCAAAATATCTGTCCAGCTCTTTCACATAGTCAAAAATATGGATTGGTTCTCCTGTCAACGCCACCTTACCGTATGTTTTGATCCATATGTCTTCGATACCCGGCAAAAGCTCGCGTACGGTCCGCCCAACAATTTCAATCCTACTGCGACCAAGTAGTCTTTCCATTGCTTCGTTGACAAGTATAAAACGATAGTCAACGGGTTCACCCTGATCATCGCAAATGATTTCATGTACGGAGAAGGCATCATGCATGTGCTGGAACAGACCCTGTAGTTCAGTTTCCTTAACGGTGAGGGTTTCGACCATAATTCCCAGTTCACTGTTCCGCTCTCGTAGCCGTTCCTCGGTAGCGACCAATTTATTATTCGTGCCGGTCAAATCTTCATAGCTTTCTTTGAGTTGCAATTCAGCTAGGCGCTGTTTGCGGGCGCGATTCATCAGCCAGCCGGTGTAACACAGTATAAAAAAGCTGCCGATGCCGGCTGCTCCAAGATAAGCATTACGGCGCTGCATCATCGGCGCGAGTGCGCTTTCTGATAAAACTCCTATCTGGACAATAAGAGGGTAATCTGTTACTGCTCTGTAGCTCATTAGCCTCTTTTTACCATCTAAAATACCAGGTGAAAAATAAAATCCCGCGGGGTTCTTTTCAAGCAAACCCCAAACATCCGACCTTGTAATGTCCTTATTTATTTCGTAGGCGATGTTACTCGCCCGAACAATGTGGTCTAGACCCGTTAGTCGAACATCATATTGATCATTTAAGTCCATATTATTATAGAATTCAGAAAAGCGCCTTGGAGACATTGAAATCATGGCGATTCCGCCAAAACTTCCATCTGGATTATTTATACGGCGGGACATCTGGATGGTCAACTTGTGAGATACTCTTCCAATCGCTGGGTTGCCGATAAATAACTTGCCGCTGTCTTTATTGACATGAACTTTAAAATGCGGTGAGTCGGAATAATTGAGGCTGAGCATTATCGGAAGGGAGCTTACCACCGCGTGACCTTTAGAATCTACAATTGTTACTATGTTAACCATCGGGTCTGCAGCAATTTGTGTGATCATTCTACGCAAAGCTGGGGTTACATTATTGCCCGACTGCTCATATTCGGTTTTCAGCATAACGAGGTATTGCTCATTCGTCTTCAGCGTTCTCCGTACCTGTTCTTCATATGCCAAGGCGAACTTGTCGTTGTCATGCCTTACTGTTTCGATGGTGGCGTTACGGTCATATTCTATCTGCCATAATGTGCCGCCCCATATCAGCACCAATATGATGGTGCAGAATAAGAGAACAGCGAGATCGGGGAGAACCCAATTGCGCAGAACTCGTACTACCTTGTTCATAATGACCCCTCACATTACACCTATATTCCTTGTAACCAGTCAAACGACTCCTACTTAGTAATTCCGCTCACAGCATTACATTATATCAACGTTCGACAATCCTTGACAAATTAACCTTTATTCGCTCAGCGAATTATTAAGACAGCGGCCCAGCATCATGTACGAAAAATAAGCTACTATATTCCGGCATTAAAATATGCCAGGCAGCATTGCCTAAAATTCATGATTAGGCGCACGTAGCCAGTGACCCCCCACCCCATATTCTCAAATATAATTATACACGGTAATACACCATCGTGTATTTAAAGATGTCCCCATGGCCATCCATAATATAACCGACCTCCCAGGATGCCCTAAAACAGAGTAATCATCATCAGGCATAAATCTATACCCCCCGCTATTTTAAACGAGCCTACGGCCCCGCAGCCGCCTTATATTTTATTCCATTTGACTCATGGTAATAATTGGGTGTTTGGCTTGGTGAACTTGGTGGGCTTGATGAGCTCAGTGATTCCCACCGCTTCCACTGACCTGCCATTATGCCTCTGGTCAGGGTTGCTGATTACGGTTACAGCGTTTAAGTGTTTACTGGTCATATCTGCATGCCAGTTGATCTTTTTAATTGACAAAGACAGCCCGCCCCCGGGCATAACGATGATTAAATTAATTGGCCGGTATTAAAATTGTTGGACGTTAGAAAGCCGCTGTACCTGGATTCACACACCAGGCACGCGGCTTCTTTTTGTTTGTCATATCACGGGTGGTACTGTCTTGGAGTTACCAGTTATTTAATTATTATTTCACTTTTAGGGTTGTCAGCACCCGTTGGGGAATGCACACCCGCCCCCGCCGAAAATAAGTTCCTCCCGAGACGCGCTTTCCTATCATTGCGGCTCCCCATCTCTAGGCCGGAAGGCCTGCCAGTGCTGAATTACAAAGAATGAGTCGTGTCAACACGCGTTTGTATCTAAAGCAGGTATAATACTATCGAAGTCAACGGTCCTAAGAATCCCAAGGGAGGTGCTGCCTGAAACTACTGAGTTTAACAAATCTTTTAAAATATAACAACGAAATGCAACGTCAATACATTGAATGCACTGATAAATAATTATAAAGCAAAGATAACAACGAACACCACGACGACAACATTCCTAACATACAGATATCGCAATACCAAAGCCCATCGATTAAATAATTATTTTGAGGTGCACCAATTTGAATACTGACTGCGATCAATCTTACCTATTTTTCAAGACGCTACATCCCACTGAGTCCCAGAACTGTATGACCGTGTGGGACGGCGCGACCAAGCGTACTTACTGGTATAACAACAACCCCGCAGGGGCCGCCAAAATGGCCTGCGCCTTGGCTAAGGAAGGTCATGACGTCTACAGCACCGTTTGTCTATTAAAGGAGCAACTGGCTAAGGGTAGAGGTACAATCGACGATGTCGCTTCACTTCCCGGAGTTTTTACCGATATCGATATCGCCGGGCCGGGTCATAACACCAAGAGTGTTTATCCCCCCGATCTGGATGCCGCGTTAGCCGTCGTCAGAAGTTTTCCCCTCACGCCAACAATGATTGTCTTTTCCGGCGGCGGCCTCCAAGTTTACTGGCTGTTCCATGAACCACTTGTCATAGCGACTAAAGCTGATCGGCACGCGGCCCAAACCCTCATGGCAGGATTCTACAATATGCTTAGCAGCAAAGCCAAGGCTATGGGTTACGAAATCGATAATGTACAAGATCTGGCCAGAGTCCTTCGCGTCCCCGGAACGCTTAACTGTAAGCTGAAGGAACTCCGCGAAGTTAAACTTCTGGAATTAAACCCCGCAGCTCTTTATTCTCCTGACGAAATTCCGGTTCTGGCTTCCGACAGGCCACTACCTACGCCACACAGGGCGCAAAGGTCTTCAGTTCCCGGGTTAGAAATTTATCCAGCTCTCGGCACTGGCGACGACACCGATATCCCTGAGGTAGTAATGACCGCCATCAGGCGTTGTCAGTTCCTCCGAGACTGCCAGGATAATGCCGCTTCCCTTCCCGAGCAAAACTGGTGGGCGATGGTCCACAACCTTGCGCCGATCGAAAGCGGCGGCCCACAAGCAGTGCACTTACTCAGCCGCCCTTATCCCAACTACACATTTGAAGAGACCCAAGGAAAGATTGAACGAGCCATTTCCGACCCCTGCCCGCATACCTGCAGATACATTAATGATCCCGCCGGCACGATCCGCTTCACCGGGTGCCCACCACAGGGTTGCGGAGTCGCCTCCCCAATCGGTCTCGCAACCTCCAAAGCCGCAATTACCCGCCTAGATTTAATGGATTTTCGGTCAGTGCTGGTATCAGCCCCGCAAAGGATTATGGATGCCGATGTCATTAGGAAACTGGCGCTGTTAAAGCAGCACTCGCTCCGCGAATATGAATCAATTATGCTGGAATTCAAACGGCTGACTAAAGGTTCCGTCACTATCAAGGACATTAAAGCGATAGTCGACGATGAGATCGGCAAGAATCAGGCACGCAATAGCGACAATACCTCTGTTAGAGCAGTGTTCCCTGATATTGAAGACGACTTGGACTTCCCGCCCGGCTACCAAGTAACCGGAAACGGTATCTTCTTCCAAACCCAGACGGGGACGGCAACGGTCTGCATCGTCCCGATTGCCTTAACCAAAAGGTTAGCAGCTATTGGCGGTAAGCAGCATGAATTAATTGAGCTCACCTTCATCCGGGACGGTCGAACCCACACTCTTCAATCTGAACGGTCAACGGTTTTCTCCCGGACGAGCATTATGCAACTGGCCGATAGTGGCTTACCCGCAACCACCGAAAATGCCTCTGGAATTGTGAAGTACCTGAACGCCTTTGAACAGGCCAACATCAATACTATTCCTGTAACACGATTCTCTGCTCAGTTGGGCTGGATAAGCAGCACCGAATTTTTACCCGGGGTCAGCCCGGCTGTCTTAATCCCCGCAGGCGGAGCGACCAGTTTTACCAGGGCTTTTGAACAAAAGGGCGAGCTGGTGGACTGGGCGGACAAAATTAGGCCGCTACGCCAATACCCTTACGCACGCTTAATCCTGGCAGCAGGCTTTGCATCGGTTATGATCTCCCAACTTGCGCAGCGCTGCATACTCCTCCACGTCTGGGGCGGCTCTCGCGGAGGCAAAACCGCCGCACAAAAAGCCGCTGCATCGATTTGGGGTCACCCAGAGAAGACCATGATCAGCTTCAATACTACGAACGTTGGTCTTGAATATCGGGCTGGGTTCCTGAATAACCTGCCGGTGGTTCTTGACGAACGCCAGGCTGCTGGCACCCGCCAAGACTTCCTGAACTCTTTGGTTTACATGTTTGGCGAGGGACAGGGCAGAGGTAGAGGTACACGCAATGGTGGCCAGGCGGAAATCCACGAATGGAACTTGCTGGGAATCAGTTCCGGCGAACACCCGATATCTACCGACAGTAGCAGCGAAGGCCTTATCACCAGATTGGTCGAGGTGTACACTCCGGCTGTGATCCCTGATCAAGCCTTGGCGAGTAGCTTACACAATATCCTCGGCGATACTTACGGCAGCGCCGGTCCCGAATTTGTACGTCAGCTGATGGACTTCCCCAATATCACCGCTTTCTATAAAGCTATACTCGCCAAAATCATCCCCATGGTGGCCACGCTGGTCGAAAGCCATACCGCCTGCCTGGCAATCCTCGTTGCGGCAGATATTTTATCAGCCCAATGGATCTTTGGTGATGACGAGGATACTGCCATCAACGGCGGGTTCCAGTTAGCCGTTGACGTCATCCCGGGGCTCAATACCCGTGAACAAGCCAACGAAGCAACTCGGGCGCTTAACTACATTATGTCGTGGGTAGCCCAGAACCCCGAACACTTTCAGCCTTACCCATTAGGTTCCACCGAGCATTATGGTTGTAAGGGCGGGGAAAGCACCTTTGTATTCCCGAATGCCCTACGCACTTCTTTAACTCTCGGCGGCTTTAATATTGAACGGGTGAAAAAGGATTTCGTCTTACGCGGTTGGCTTAAAGATCGGAACGGCGACCCTTGTCCCACCCATCGGCACGAGGGAGAATCAATCCGCAGCTATGAGTTTATCTTTCCTGTTGAAGGCACTTGTGACGCGGTGTGACGAGGGCTCGTCACGCCTCTAGCCCAGTACCCATAAGACTTTGAGAGCTTTTGTGACTGTGACGTAAAAAACATATACTATATACACATATTTTTATTTTATTAATAAGTTTTTTATAGCACTATGTTTTTCAACGTCACGTCACAAAATTAAAATATGAGGAGGCCCTGCCCAATGGATATTCTCGCTAAGATCGCGGGCTGGCAGCCGCAATCGGTCCCCCAATACCCTATCGCTGGCATCGAGGTCAACGATTCCGGCAACGACCTGTGGTCTGAACTTTTTGCTCTTTCGATGGTTAATCAAAAGCGCGACTTGGTTATCGCCGCCCGTGAGGCCGGAGCGAGGATTACGACCAATTCCAGCAGCTATCACCTCGAGCTTGAGCTTTCTGATGGCTACCCCCAGCTCTCGCTTGCTGCTGTTTATGAGATGGTTGAGCCTGAAGAGTTGCCCGCTTAGTAAACAGTGCTATAAAAATCAATTAATTAGGAGGAACCAGAATGTCTCAGTATTTCGTTATCCCGGATAAGGAGTTCTTCTCCCTGGAGGATTTGGCCAGCATCCTGAATGTGAGCCGCAGCCACGTATATAGGATGGCCCAAGAGGGTGCCATCAAAAGTCTTCGTGTTGGCAATAAAAGATTGCTGATTCCCAAGGCTTCCCTGGATGAGTATATCGACAAGCTGGAAGGCACGCCCGCCTATGCCGGGAGGGAAGTTCTATGAGCAGCTCCGCAGCTAAACTAAACCAAAAGTTTATCTCTTGTGCGCACAAGGGCGAGTGGACTGAGGCTTTCCAGCTTCTGGCCCGAGGCGCAAACGTTAATTCCCAAGATAACAAGTTCGGTTATACTGCCCTACATTATGCGGTACGTGAAGACAATATTGAATCCGTGCGCCAGCTTGCCGCCAGCTCCGCCGACCTAGATATACAGGAGTTACAGGGTCGCCCTCCGATGGCGTTTTGTAGAAGTATACAAATCCTCGAGCTTTTAGTAGAGCTTGGCTCCAATCCGTCTATCGGCTTCGAGCATGGAGCTACGCCATTTCAGTGGTTTTATGCGACAGGAAAGCATGAGCTCGCCGCCGCGTACATCGATCTTGGCTTACCGGTCATGTCTCAATTTGCCTTCTCAAAACTGTCCAGGTTTCTTCGTGACGGATGTTATGACTGGTTTAGGCTGTTGACCGGCATTGAAATATCGGCAGACGACCTGGAGATAATCCGCGCCAGACCTCGGAACCCCTTGGATAAAGCCGAGCGAAAGCAGAAATATGTGGCTGATCAATTGGTTAAGGCGATATATGCTAAGCCGCTCGTTTGGTGCCACGGCAATAAAACCTACGAAGAAATTATTCGTCAACCATAGAATCTGTACCGCACCCATTTATAAAGTATATCGGCGGGGCTGCCTATCCGGTCCCCGCTGATCCAATCACCCAAGGAGGCCAACGCCTAATGCCACAAAACCTCATTAAACCTCACGAAAAGTCCGAACCCACGCCATTGCCGGTGGGAATACCGCACCTGACGACAGAACAGCACAAAGCGGTCTATCTACTCTTGTCGGGGCACTCTGTAAACGAAACCGCGGCTCTCGTAAAGCGGACGCGTGAAACTGTGTCTCGATGGAAGGCACTTCCCCACTTCGAGGTCGCGCTCAATGCTCTCCGCCTAGAGATGTTCGACGCCCTGCGGAACAGGCTTCAGTCAATGGCCAAAAAGGCTGTGGATGTAATGGAGCAGCACCTCAACGACGGCAGTTTGACCGCCGCGGCCAACATATTACGCATTATCGACATGCCCAAGCAGCTCCCACCCCAATCCAACGAAGTTGACGCGTCGGCCATAATCAAGAATTATGTTGAGGAATTAGTCCGACGGGACAGCCGATCCAAGCCTTTTTCCGGCCAGGCTACCCCGAACGAATTTATGCGGAAGGTTGCCGACGACCTGGCTGAACAACTTCGCCTTCAATATGTGGTTGACAGCCCGCTTACAACCGCGATTTCTGAACTTAGTAATGAATCAAAATAAAATAAACCAAGGAGAGTGTCACCCATGTCATGTTCATTTAATTTCCTTAGTGCTCTGGTTTCATCCCGTCGTTCTTTGGATATTGTTCGCGCCATCGAGACAAACAATATCGACAAATTTATCGAACTTATTGCCAATGAGCCCAACGTCAACATCGGATACGGCCCAAATCCTGTTCTTTGGTATGCAGTCCTCCGGGAACGCCCGGAAATGGTCCGAATTCTAATTGCCCGCGAAGTAGACGTCGACATCCCGAATGGCGTGGGAGAAACTCCCCTGATGCGAGCCGTCATATGGGGCAATATTGAAATAGCCAAAATGCTGGTCGAGGCAGGGGCTAACATCAATACTGTTGACCCTAAAAAGGGCCGCCCGGCGGTATCCTGGGCAATCCGGGGGCGTTACCCCGAAATCGCTGCCTATTTGCTGTCACACGGTGCCCAAACTGATTTGATTGGCATGCAAGGTGAAACCCCGGTTAAATGGGCCGAATGGCATGGCATGACTGACTTGCTATCTGGCCAAACGGCGATTACCGACTGATCACTCTCTGGGATTAATATTAGGAGGTAAACTACCGCACGTCGCTTGCACCGCCAGTCCCCCGCTTCACGGTCCGAGACAAAATCAAGCGAAAATAATTAAGGCGATATCCTGATCCCGGATATCAAAGGAGACACCCATATGTCCACTATAAGGCTATCCGCCCTTGATTTGCTATTTAAATTATGACGCCACCAGCTGGAGATGCCATTATGACCGCAAAACCGATTCAATATTTGCGCTGCCATAAACAAGGCCATGTGAAGCCCTTAATGAAAAAGTAAAATGTTCGGACTGCCCATGCTCTTATACAGCCCGAAAATGCATTTACCGCATTACGAGTGAGTACAATAGCCATTTCGTTCCAGTCCCTCATTTTGGCCCAGTGGAACGCTTCCAATTCTTATATAGGTTTGCTCAAGCCCTTTCCGACCCAGTGCTTCAAGGTAATATGCTTGAGGGCTTAAAGAGTTCTAGTTGGTATCCTGAAACCCTGAACTGCGTCGCGGTTTCTGAAAAACCAAACATGATGGACGTAATGGCACTGGCTTTACGCGATACCGCCTTAGATAATATTATCTCCTGGGCTTCAACAAATGAGGTAAAGTATGATGACGAAAGATCCCCTGCCTCAGACATGTTCCTTGGCTTTGATCCCGATAATATAAACGTAATTCCGGTCCAAGGGTCGCCCAACTTATTCCCGAGTATAATCTTTGGAGGCAAATGATCGCTGTGCTGGTCTTCGTCGGGCCACTCAATGTGCTAGACATACTTAAGAACACATGCCACCGACTCCGAAAGATAGGTATCGCCAGGTTCTATTCCCAGCCCAGCCAATAAACAGGTGCGATAACAGGGCGGCCGCCTCTACGTTACGCTGCCCTGGCACCGCCGCTAATTCCTGCTTCGCCGTCCGTGACAAAATCACAGACTCGAAAATAAAATAAAACGATATCCTGACCATGGATATCAAAAGGAGCCCCCAATGTCTTTAAAACTGTCCTACCTGCTGCCGTATCTACTATCTTTCGACTCTTCCAATGATAAGAAGCATTACTTCAATCGATTAACCGAGAAAATAATCTCCCTGTCATGGGATCGCCCCTGCGACAAAGATATTGACCCGCCGACATGTGCCGATTGCCCCGAGCTTATCGATTATATCTGTAAGTACAAGCGGATAAAGCTCGATTCTCAGATGCAAAGGTTTGTACCACTGCCACAATATGATTTATTGGATTTACATGTATTGCTCGTAGATTATGCACTGGAAGTAGAAGACGTCCAAACCCGGGCAGCTCTTTTGGATAACCTGGCCAGTCTGGATTGGTTTAGTGGTGTTGGCTTTTGCATGGCTGACGCCGAAAGCAGAGGGATTATGCCCCGGAACATCTTAGATGTTTTGATGTACGAAGATGTTGTCTGTCATATCAGATGCTGGGCCGAGGAGCATGGGATTCGATATGATGATGACTCAAAGGTTATAGCTGGAATGTCAAAAGCTGCTCTTGGCGTATTTAATGCCCGACGAATGCTGAATTCCTTATGCGCTGTAAGTAAGGCCTTTCTTAAACTATATAAAAAGAATACCCAACGGAACCTATCCAGAACGGCGAGCCCTGTCTAAAAGGCACAACTGGCGGAACACAGGATCGTACATTGCAGTATGAGGCACTACCATTACACCAGACAGAACCGCCATGTAAGTAATTGGCAATACCCCAAACACTAGAGTTTATATAGCTTTGCGAGGCGTTACTTAGCAACCAAGCTCAGTCGTGAAGATACAAGAATCATATTCCTCTCAGGCAGGCGGTGACGGGCATAGTGCCAGCAATAAATCCTTGCTGGCCTATACTATACTCCGAGTTAACTAACGCCATCGCCTCAGTACGCGGATCAATTAGTTATAAACTGACAATGCAATAAAACCGGACCATCTACTTCCCAACGATGAACTATTTTATAATCATCAGTGATATTGGTGGAAGCTCGAAAATATCCATGAATAGTAACAAGATCGCCATCATGATAATTAGCCAACTCATTATTCCCTGCATCAAAAATGCATCGAATGTAACCGCCTTCGTCTCTGACAACTAATATAGTCTGACCTGTAATTTGCAATAATTTATTATCTATAGACCAAATTGACCCCTTTACTTCTATAATTTTATTATTGTAAAGAGATATATAATTAGCATTATCATTAGCTCCATAAGTATATACAGCGTAATTCCACGCATCAGTGAATACATAGTCGGCAGCACCTTTGACGCCAACATAGTCGGCAACACCTTTGACGCCACCACAACCGGCAGCCATACTCATTATGGCAAAAGTCATAATTAAAACAATAAAAAAAGAATAATTTCTTTTTTTCACAACTTCTCCTCCTTGTTAATTAGTTATGAACTGACAGTGCAGCAATATTGGGCCAACCATACAAGTACCAAACCATTGATAATCCTGATTAAGGGTATTGGAAGCTCTGTAATATCCATGAATAGTAGTCTGATCACCTTCATTATACCTACCCAAATTATCAGTATCACTGTCTACCATACACAAGACAAAGCAATCCTCATCTTTAATCATAACAATAAATTGGCCAGGAGTTGAACTGCCATTATGGAGGATACTTTTAATCTGACCGCTTACTTCAATGATCTTGTCGTTATACCTTAACGGATAATTGGCAGGATTCTCTTTGTATGTGTCTAAGACCGAGCATACCCACCTATCTGATAAAACATAATCAGCCGGTCCTTTAACTTTATTGCCGCAACCAGTGGTCATAATCATTATAACTAAAACCATAGCCATAACAACAACAGTATTACAACTTCTTTTTTTCACAACTTCTCCCCTCTACAAGCGATTAAGCCGCATGTTCATCATCTTAAGACTCTTGCTGAAACACTAACGATCTTCTTATTTCTGATTTAATTGCTGGAGATAACACGACAATGTATTAATTTAGGGCCAAAAGCAACATTCCTCACTACACAATAGTCGTCCAATATATTATGAGTCGCTACATAATAACCATGAACAACTATATGGTCATATTGAAGATAATTATTAAGATCACCGGTATTCCCGGAATCGAATATACACCAAGTGATAGTGCCTCCGCTTCTAACTCCTAAAACAGTAGCACCTGGACTGTTAGTAAAGCCATTCGCCATCGGAGTTCCCATAATTCCTTGAACTTCAACGATTTTATTATTATATGTAGATACATATTGGTCGGGGTTGGCTGCTCCTAAGTTCATAGCAGAAATTACCCAACTATCACTAATAGAATAATCAGCAGGACCAGATGCATCTGACCCACACCCAGCCAAAGCAACCAAGACAACAACAACCAAAACAATTAAAGCTAAACACTTTCTTGACAACACAATCAACGCCTTATCTTTTTATTAAGCTCGAGCAGACAAGTGGTAAGGTTAACCTTCTCATGGCTTTTGTACAAGTACACCGTCTAAGCTTCCTGAGCCTGGAATCAAAATCGCTGTAAGCATTATCGGGCAGGCTATAATTTTTGAGTTCATTTGGATCAATCCGATTCTGGTGTGTGAAGCGGTTTCCCCAGTTGTCGGCAGAGACTAAGTCATTCGTTTTGCCCTTGATGATAAAATCCACGTGGTTAGGTGGCTGCATAAACGGGTAATCACAGGCATAGTAACATGATCATGGCTAGGAATGTCTCTGATAATCTAACAGTTGACCAACTGGTCACATTTTTTAGTTGCTGGGGTACAGATTTAGACATGATCTTATCCTTTCGCTGCAAGTTTTTGAACAAACTAATAACTACCAGGAGTTAGACTAGTATTAGTCGTAACCTGGCAGTCTTGAGCCCATAAAAGGCTTTTAGATCCAAGGCTTTGCGTCCTTACCTTTCGATAAGTTTGCTAGTAGATAGCCCTATCGTGAGGATTTTGTGGCCGGACACAGAGTAGATATAATTTTGGTGTAAAATAATCCGCCTTCCTCCCTATGACTAAAACCAGGAGTATCCGGCTACGATCGGAGCTGTTAGTTGCCAACGAATGAGCAATTATCAATTTCTACCGTTACCATGTTTTTACAGGGACCGAAGGGCAGTTGAGGTGTAACACCCAAAACAGTTCCTTGAATTACCACGCTCTTTCCGTCTTTAACATTATTAATATCTTTGGCATCTCCTGTAAATATGCCAATGACGCAATATTCCCTACCACCATAAAGAGGGAGAACAATTGAGCCATCAGATTGTTGGTGCTTGCCCACTACAGTGCCACTTAAGTGTACAGTGTGACCATTATATTTGCTCGCAGCACCGCTTGGATTATTAAGATATGCATTCATAAAATCTTGCGCCGACATATCATAATCATAATCTGGCTTAGCATAATCTGGCTTAGATGTGCAGCCACCTAAAGAGAATGCTAACAAAATAACAAATATTACAAGCAATTTTTTCTTTATGGTAAAATCATCTCCAATTTTGTTTTAATGGGGTAGTCGGTTAGCTCCTCCTGGGGCATACTACTATTAATATTTCTTAATAGTGGCGGAACTACAGTGGAAGTGTCTATATAAAGACGTGGTGAATGAGCATGTCCATCTGCTTGAAACAGTAACCAGAAAGTCTCGAGTCTACTCCCTCTTTTTCGGGGGCAAAGCCATTCAGCCATGCGGACTATATTAATGATAGAATAGCATTTGATGGTGGCGAAATATGTCATATCTTGTAGAACGTTAATGATTCTTGTAACCAGCCGCTTCACCTTAGTGCACGCGGTTGCTACATTTATCACTGGTATATAAACATCGTCTTAAAATAAATATTTTCAACCGTAACACAACCACAACAAACCCCCATATTAATTTGTTATAAGAATAGCACAGCAAAGCCCGGTAGAGCATCAACTCTAGCGGGCTATTTTCATTTTATGAAAAGGTGGTGACCTAAATGGCAGCAACCCTTCTACGCCTAGTGGCCGAGTTTATCGACTATATTCTTTCCCGCCGGGTCTAAGCGGCACTTAACTATTAAACATAAGAAAGGACGTGAACTCAGATGGAATTCAAACTAGCCGAGCGCAAGCGCGCCAAGCTCCGCCTAGGCATCGCCGGACCCAGTGGTAGTGGTAAATCCTATTCCTCCCTCCTAATCGCCAGCGGCCTCGCTCCCTGGCCCAAGATCGCCGTCATCGACAGCGAGCATGGGAGCACAGAACTTTATGCACATCTCGGGCCCTATTCAGTTTTGACCCTGGAACCGCCGTACGATCCCGGCAAGTATGTTGCCGCAATCCGTCTAGCTGAGCAATCTGGCTTTGAAGTTATTATTATCGATAGCCTATCACATTGTTGGGCAGGCGAAGGCGGCATCCTCGATCAGCAGGGCAAAGCAGCGGATACAAAGTATAAAGGCAACTCATGGGCAGCGTGGCGCGAGTTTACCCCCAAACAGGCCTTGCTGCTAGAAGCAATACTGAAATCATCCTGTCACATCATCGCCACTCTGCGGACCAAGACAGAGTATGCACAAGTTACCGAGAATGGCAAAGCTGTCGTGAAGAAACTAGGCCTAAATTTTGTACAGCGTGATGGCTTAGACTATGAGCTAACGTCCTTCTTCGATCTATCAACCGACCACATAGCCACAACCAGCAAGGACCGCACTGGCATCTTTGATGGGCAGTACTTCAAGCCTGATCGCAATACAGGGATTAAGTTGCTATCCTGGCTGAACTGCTCACCGACAAGTGATCCGGTTCCTGAACCGCCTCCCGAAACCACTCAACTTCCCATTGTCGGACAACACTATCGCATCGAAACCTCCGAAGCCAAAACTAAACCTGGCGGCAAGGTATTCGCCAGGGTAACGCTGTCAGGCAGCGAAGGCCGTATAGTCGCCTGGGCAGATAAGCCAGATATTCTCGACATTGCTGCTGGAACGGCCATCAATGCAACCCTTAGTCAGCAGAATGGTGCCGTAATTATTGATTCATATACCTTGGCTGAAGGTGGCGAGGCAGCGTGATCTTCAGCTTCTCGCGCCTGCAGCTGTATTCTCACTGCCCCGCCGCTTTCTACTACAAGTACCTATTGGATCTTCCTGAACCGCCGAGCGAACCGTTAGTCCTTGGAAAAGCAGTGCATTCGGCGATCCAGCGATACCTGGGTGGGGATAATATGGAGACCGCTGTCCATTCTTCAGTTGATGATGCGGAACTGCCGCTCGACCTTGAAGAGGTGCGTAGCCTGGCAAGTCATCCAGCGGTAATGTCTGTCATGGGCGGCACCGTGGAGGATCATTTCTGCTTGCCACTGGATAACGGTGGGAACGTACTTCTCCAGGGATACATTGATTGGTGGAAAGACGACGCGAGCGGCATCCACATTTTGGACTGGAAGACCAACCGCTCCCCTTACTTACCACGGGATAATCAACAACTCGGTCTGTATGCCTGGGCGCTCGGACAACTAACCGGGGCGGACGAAGTTCATGGTGAGCTGGTCTTTCTGCGATATTCTTATTCAGCGATGCGCTACAACCACACCTACGCCCTCCAGGACATGTCTAAAGCCCGCGAGTGGGCACTGGGCTTAGCCCTGGATATAGAGGGTAAGCTAGCACAGATGAACGTTGCGGCCAATACTGTCCCCGACACTATCCTATTCCCTGACAAGCCCGGAGTCCATTGCCAGCATTGTGGTTACTCAGGAATCTGTATACGCGCTGTTACTGTCAATCCAGTTGTTATTGATGATATGCCAGCCGCTACCAAGCTCGCCCGGGAAGTAATTCGGTTAGAAGCGGCGGTATCTGATTACAAAGATCATCTAAAATCCTGGGTTAAAACTAATGGCGACGTATCTGTCGACGACAGCGTCTTTACCTTTGTTCCGTCGTCAAGTTGGCATTTTACTGACGCGAAACTGAAAGAACTGTGCACAGAACTAGATAATCGGGGCATCGACTACTGGCAGTATCTATCCATGACGGCGGCGCAGCTTAAGAAGGCCGGCCTGGGCGATGGTGAAATCAGTCTTTTCGGGGCCAAGAGGGAAACAAATACATTCCGGCTGATAAAGGCCGGATAAATAGGAGGAAATATTTATGCTTAATAATACCAAGTTTATTACACTAGAACAGGAGCTGTCCCAGTATTTTGTGGAACGCGATGATGTTATCCGAGGCCTTATAGTGGCCGCTATCGCCAAGGGGAACATTTTGATTCTTGGCCCACCTGGAACAGGTAAAACCGCCCTGGCTGAAATGTTGTCCAAACAATTGGATGGCAAGTTCTTTGCCCGGCTGCTAACCCGCGTCAGTGCACCTGAAGAGCTCTTCGGGCCGTTATCCCTGGTTGCACTGGAGAACGATCAGTATAAACGTGTTACCACCGGCAAGCTACCCGAAGCCGATATCGCGGTCATCGATGAGATATTTAAGTGCAATTCCGCCGTTCTTAATACCCTCCTCCCTATCCTGAACGAGCGTGTTTACTTCGACGATGGAAACCAAGCTAAACCGATTCCCTTGCAGGTCCTCGTCGGCCTCAGTAACGAACTGCCGGATGGGGGAACGGACGGTGAACTGGCTGCTCTCTGGGACCGGTTCGAACT
>Ga0364910_1037_pt2 | contig 22764 bp, 6 predicted proteins | sample SorcelJu500001C4_3_FD_206970 | JGI IMG/M metagenome (GOLD analysis project Ga0364910, IMG submission 206970) | Enriched cells from Trout Bog Lake Hypolimnion, Wisconsin, USA - BchlTB.June25.5000.01.C4 | ecosystem: Environmental > Aquatic > Freshwater > Lake > Hypolimnion/Profundal zone | place: USA...
CAGGCCATATCTCGCGCTCTTCCTCCAAAGCGTTGAGCGAGCGAGGAGTGTCAATCGGATACTGATTTTACCAGACAAAAAAGATTATTGAAGTTTAAGGATACTGTTTATTGCTTTATGGCGGAAATTTTGAGGCAAGAGCGTGAAGCTTGCTCCAAGTTTGGGGCGCCAGCCAAAAATTTGACATGTTTAGAAGAATCATTCAAGTTGCTGGCTGACCATATTCAAACAGGAACCGAATACTTGCGCATGAACGAAATACATGCTGCAGAAAGTTTAAACTTTTCTCTTTGGGAAGATCGTAAAGTCATTCCGGCGGCAGATATTAAGATGGATCTTCCTGACCTCGACGGCGAGCCGCCTGATAACTCAATTCAAGCCTTAGAGAAAGGGTTATTAGCCCTTCAAAATGAACCGAAATCATATGAACTCAAAGACCTCACATATGCTGTTCTCTCACTAGACACTTCCGATTTGACGAAAACCTGTCAAAAAGGAAAGTATCTTCTAGAACTAGGGAAAGTTTATTCTAATATCTCCGGGATGCCCGCATTGAACAGGGCTCTTTCCTGGACTGATCTCGCCATTGCAACGATTCAAAACCATCCGGATGCAACCCCAACAAATCGTACATTATTAGAGTGTTACGAGCATCGCGGTGTTCTTAAGTTAAAAAAGGCGGCCGAGCTTCAAAAGTTGAATAAAAGCGAGGAAACTCTTCCACGCCAACAGGTGGATGAAGGCAGCCGAGATTTCAATATCTCTTATCTCCTTGAAAAAGGAGTCAACGAGAATTTTATTCGGAAAATGCATCAAGGCAAGAGTAAGCAAAATGGGGATTTAGGGCTGAAAGATCTTGAAGAGGCCGTCGCAGGGGATATCGATTATGCAGAAGCGCGCTATCACAACTTTCTAAAAGAATTTCAAAAGTTGCAGTTTGATTCATCAAAAATGCTGCATCGCTCATTCGAGCGCTTGGCAAATGAATCAGAATCTCAGGTCATGCAAGCTTTTAAACATCTCCTCTGTCGAACTTCACATTTGCCTGAGGGAGTCATAGTCAAAATTAAATTATCCTCAGGCACCTTATTCGTTAAATGCGATTCACAAGGAATTTTGATCAATCGTGCAGACCAAAAGGTTTTGACAGAAATATTAACAAAAGGCGTCAAAAAAGTTTCCTTCCATGATCCACGAAAAGGAAAAATCTATTTCTGTCAACGAATCTCCCAGGAAGATCTTTATAAAACTGTTCTATCACTGGGGACATACAAGAAGCGATTGAGAGAAATAGAGAAAGGGATTCAGTTATTTCATTCATTTGAGATTACGTCCCTTTATAAGATGAGCTTAAAAAATGAAGAAGCGGCGCTGAATTGTGATTCCGTTCGAGATCGCCTCGATAAAGGTTTAATCCGAACTCTTTTAGATTTGGATAAGTTTGCCATAGAATCTTATCTCGATTTGGCAAAGCGTGAACAAGCAAAAGACTCAAAGAAAATTCTCGCGAACGCATTATCACACGTTTGCCGTGCGATGACCAATTGTGATCGTTTACTGGCCCATTCGGATGATCAAGAATTGAAATTGAGAAAACTCGATTTAACCATTAAAAGAGCTTTTATTTATAAGCAAATGGGGTTGTGGAAATGTCATCGAAGCGATCTAGAACAAGCTATTGTATTGGGAAAAAATGATAACCCGCGCTTTTGCCAGCCATCTGTCCACTATGCTTTAGGAATGGTGTATAGAAAGTTAAACAGGTTTGAAGAGGCCAGGGAGCAGTTCTACATCGTTAAAAACTCCTCAAAAGGGGCGAATAGAAGCTTGGGAAAAAAAGCTGCTAAGCAGTTAAATAAAATAGAAAATACACTTAGGAAATCGAGTAGGAAAACAAGTATTCCAGAGCTGAACGAAAATGAAATTTTTACAAAATTTCAAGATCAAAACATTCGCGAGGAGTGCTTGCAGATTCTCAAGGATCATTATAGAGCAAATGGCAAGGCACATTTAAATCGTGATGTTCCGTACTGGGAGTCCTTTTCCTTATCAATTGGCGCCACTACTACGATTAAGCAATTCTGCGAGGTGATTCTTTCCTCTGTCCTAGTATCTGAAAAAGTCTCCAGGCAACATCTCCTCCGAATTGCTAACCTTTCAAATGTTCACTTAGATGACCCCAAAACGCTTGATGAAATGAAAAAGTACTTGCAGGATGCAGTGAAGGCTTATGCAGAGGAGAAAAAGCAAATTGAAGATCAAGCCATTGCAGAGTTAGAAAAAACAAAAGCTGAGCATGACAGAGAAAAAGCTTTTGTTGACTTCCGAGAAAATCTAAAAATAAAACTCAAAGATGGCGAATTGTTACGGCTCGGAAGTCAAAAAAGAGAAGCAATTTCCACGTTGGCTATCGATTTGCGAGGAACAGAAATGGATCAATCGGCCATTCTTGCGAGTCTAAAAGAGATCGCCGGCGCAGATTTGGTTCCTGATTCCCTAGTTTTTACAGAGGCGCGTGTAGGTGAAATCGTTGAAATTCTTGAAGCGGCATTGGATAAAGAAATTTCTCCATTCCAGGTGAAAGACCACGTCTTGCAAATTTTTGGCAGCAATATTTTTTTAAGCGAGATCAAGGGCAAAATTGAAACAGCTCTGCGCGCCGACCCCGCAATTTATGATGTCCACATCATGGGACTTCAAGTTTATCTGGATACGAGCATTAAATTATCCGGGATCAATCTGGCTGTGGGTGGCGAGTATATCCAGTTTATGCCCTATAAGGGACTCAATGGAAGAGATAAGGCACAAAAAATTTCTTTTGATCTCAGAGGAAGCTTGGGTATTCCCGCGACTGAGCTTCATTTACCTCCTGCATCCAATGGAATAGGATTGTGTGAAAAAGGGACGGATGGGAGAGGAGGAAATGATGCGGACGGGGGAAAACCCGGCGGTGATTTTTGCATCCATGCAACAAAACAGATTGCGGGTGATGATGATGATATTATAGAGAAGATTTACCTATCCGGCGGAACTGGCGGGCAAGGAAGCCGAGGACAAGATGGCGGAAATGGACGTGATGGGCAGCAAGGCGAGGATGGGAGAGATGGTGTACGTGATGGAGATTTGGCTGACTCCTCCTGGGGATATATTGATATGCGTCATGGTAAAAGAGGATATCGAGCAGGAGATGGGGGAGAAGGAGGAACGGGGGGGAGAGGAGGCGCAGGCGGTCAGTCAGGCCGTTTCATCATCGAAAATGGGCAAGATACTCTCAAAGGAAGGGTTGAGGCAAACAGAGGAGCAGATGGCAAGGATGGAGATCCAGGGCAAGGAGGTAAAGCTGGCAAGGCAGAACGAGATGGATTAGATCGTCTATATGTTAAAGGGGGATTATTTCACTCTCGCAAAGATATCTGGGGTTGTGAGCTGGAATGTAAAAATTCTAAGAAGGATAGAGAAAAAGAATCTTGGGTTTCTCGTCTTACGATCGCAAAATCAATAGAGAGAAATCAAGGAAAAAACAAAAGCAGAGGTAAAACTGCCGAAGAGGCTGGGCGCAGAAGAAGGGAAGAGAAAAAAAATGATTTAAAGCAGCAGATGTTTAAAAAGGGTTTGGCCCATCATATTCATACTCAATCAGCAGAAAATAAAGCCGGTGCTTTTGATGAGGTAACAAATCGCTTGGCTGTTATTGCCGAAACAGAGTCCGTGATGGTTGCACAGCTCCATGCTCTGCAAAACAGAATTGGAGATATCGAAACGTTACATCAAACGACAGCCACGATCTTACAACAAACACAAGTTCAGCAAAACGCTCAAATTCAACACTCACGCCTTGCAACTTTTGCGCCTGTGGAAAAAACAAGCAATTTAAAGAAGGAAATCAATGAATTCTTTAACAGTCCTCAGAGAGACAAGGAAAATGTGCTTCCCTTGCTGGATTGTTCCCCTGTTGCGCACGATTTCAATTCTCCCCACGCCGTTGAGTGTGCGATCCATTCCGTTAACGCCACGCATGGACAAAACTGCCATGCGCTTGCGCAACTGATTGATGAAATCGCCAATCTTTCAGAGGAAGATCTTCACGAAGGGGAGAAGAGAACATCTCTTATTCACAAGCTTGCCGCGATAATTGATACAATGCCCCTAAGATATTCGGTAGATGGCTTTGCTGAATTAAATGAAGCGACCGCAAATCTCGATGATGCCGATTCTCTTAAGCAGGTGGTGAAGAAAAAAGAGGATGAGGTCAAAGCTTTTAAACGAGTGATCGAGGATGAAAGAGCATTTATAAACAGTGAATTTGAATCTCAAATTCAACAAATGAGTATCAAAGTTGGAGTCTTGAAGTTCCTATACCGGATGGTATTTCTTCTTAATAAAGAACGTGGAGATCTTGAGAAGAGAAAAAAATGGTTTGATCAAGCTCTTTACCAAAGGATTATCACTTGTGCGCATCAAGTCATCTCTGCTGATCCTTCTAAAGAGATGCTCAATGACACAATACATGATGTCCAAGCGTTGATTAGACCTTTCACAGAAAATTCAACGATTTCTTTGAAAGAATTAAGAACTCAAATTGTCTCTGAGAGGAAAGCGTTGCAAAAAAAGGTAAAAACCCTCCGCTTTCAGCAGGGGTGGATTTTAGATCATCTCAACGAGCTTTGTGAATGTCAAATATCCCCCACAAATTTGCGGAACATAAGTAGAGAAGAAGGCGCAGATCTTGAGGAGCTCTATTCGATTTGTTCTAGACATTGGGTAAATATTTCCCCAGAACCTGTGGTGAATACTGACGTTGATGAACAATCTGCCACCTCCGGCATGAAAGATGAAGAGCTGACCGATAGCATAAAATGGATGCAATCCATTCAGCAGCCGGATTGGGACTCGCAAAAAGTCATCCGCTTGGAAAGGCGAGTGAAAGAATTGAGCGCGCTGGCAGGTAAACTCGGCGATCTTCGTCATTATATGGAGCAGCTGTATCAAATCTATTTAGATCCCACTGCTCCTGAAGAATTGTCCGACGTTTTCATCACAATTCTTCAGACAGATCGAGATGCTCAAGAAAGTTTGAAATTCGTTCTAGAAATAAAAGATCTGAGCGATGGGAAAGCAATCGATGAACTCAGGAAAAAATTTCCCTGCTATTTCCACAACACGAATTTGACAGATCTAAGAGAACAAAAGCTCGCAGAGCAAATCAATCTCTATCTGCAAAAAAAGCATGTCGAACTAATAGAGAAGAAGTGTGTGGCGCAGATGAGCGAAGAATTCTCTCTCCCATCTTCGCAACAGAAAGAATTGGAAAAAATTGTTCATTCTTTATTCAAGCGAGTCAATGAATTTTATACTTTTCAGCTCTTTTTACCGGAAAAGAATTATTTAGCCGAAGCAGAGGATTTGATTCTGGAGAAGAAGAGTGAGATTATGTCTAGCCTGATGTCAAAATCTGAACAGACGGTCGATGCCTCAAATAAGGCTGAAATGCCGAGCCCGCCGGATTTAATAGATCTCATTCTCTTGCACATTGTCTCAGATAAGATCAAATTGAATAGTCTTGATGATCTTCATCCGATCATCGGGCTTTTACAATCTTCAATCTTAGAAGAAAATTTTGACGTGGTAAGAGCAAATCTATTTTTGTTGATCAACCGTGATCTTTCATATTCTCAAACACTAAAAATCATCAAAATCCTAAGCGACAAAAAAATCATTAACTTCGCTGATAAAAAACAAAAAACACTTTTGGAAACAGCACGTGAATTATTGTTGCAAAAGGCAGAAAGTCAGCAAGCAAAATTTAGGATGCAATGGCAAGCTGTCCTCGAAAAGGGAAAACAATACGATGAAAGGCGTCAGCAAGTCGATAAAGAAGATCGCGATTCCGTACAACAAATCCTAATAGATATCGCTGAAGATGCAGAACTTCTAGCATCCGATGAAAAAATCAAGATTTTAGAACAAATGATCACCATCATGAGAGGACGAGGATGTGTAACGTCTCTTTCTGAATTGCAGGCTCTAAGACATCAACAGATAGCAAAAAACGGGCTGCTGCCCGTACCTATTAGTTTTCATGAGCAGATAGATGAATATAATCATGCACTTCATGACGTCTTTCATTCGAAGGATTTGAAGCAGGGTCTTGAGACACTGCCCGACCTCTTAATGAAAGCCATAGATTTGGAAATCGACGAGAATTTTCTTTTGCCTATCTTCATTGCTATTAAACATCTTCCTTTGGAAGGTAGTCAATTGATCAATCTTATGAAAGAGATAGAACAACTAAATGTAGCGCTTCCTGAAAAAATGGAATTGAAAGAAAGATGTTTAGATAAAATTCGATCATTGCTCGTTTTGAAGGTTCGAAATAAATCTCAAGAAACATTGGATCAAACGCACAGAGTGAAAGAAGAATTGCGCAAGGCTCAATGTGATATTCTAAACAAAATTTCCCCCATCATCAAAGAAAGCGAAGTGTTGCATTCCAATCGTCATATTGCAAGATTAGAGCTATGGCTTTTACGATTGGATCATTATTTTGAAATAGAAAAAAAGAGCGATCCTACTGGAAACGATCGAAAAAACATTTATTCAAACGTTGTCAATTTTTTTATGGATACCATGCAGAAGGAGAAAACGATCGAAGAGGGGCTCGTCGTTTTTGAGCAGTGGTTGCGCACGACCTTCAATCAAAAAAAGGATTCGAGTTTTGTTGTCAATCGCGACTCAATTAAAACACTTCTCAACAATCTTGAGAATGTCTCTACTCGAAATGAAGCTGTAAAAAAATTGGAAACGTTTGATTGGAGAGGCGTTCTTCCTTATACGGATGACGATGAGCATGATTCTGTGCTTAAATATACGCAAGCAAGAAACTTTGATGCGAAAGAAAAGAACATAGCAGAGCTGCTCAAGCGCATAAAACTCAAATTCGATGATGCTATGATTCAAGAGGAATGTTGCGAGACTAAAGCTGCAATCGAAACATTTGAAATAAATCAGCAACAGGCAAGATCAGCATGGCTCAATGACGTTGAAGAATGGATCTCAAACAAAGAAACAAAAATAGAGGACATTGAGCGCGATTATTCCGACATCCAAGCATTAAAGCAAAAGGAATTGAAAAAGAATGAGGGATCAGAGGAAGGGAATCCGATTGCATTGGATGTTGAAGAAGCAAGTGTAGATTTTGATTTACGCCGTTGGTTAATGCAACGAAAGGAAAATGAAAAAGATGCCGCATTTCGAATGGATATGGTTCGCCCAAAAATTGATCAATTTCTCCAGGATTTTGAGGATGATATCGCAAATGAAGAGTTGATCCATGAGGATATCATTCTCCTTAAGAAACTTAATCAATTTGTCAGTTCATTGCATGAGGATTCCTTGCTTATCAAGATAAAAGAGGTTGAACGGCAAGTGATCGAACGCATGGATAGTCAAGAAACAGCCAAGAAAGATGCAATAGATCAATTCGTGGCACAGTTGAACACAATTAACGCTTTCAAAAAACCCATTCAACACAATAGCACCGATCCATTCGTCAATCAATATTTGAAAGATATCAAACAATTGGAAAAATCACTTGAATCATGCCGTGTTGTCATGGGAGATGAGCTGTTTTTCCTCTTTTTGGAACGAATTTCTCATCATTTCGAGGGCTATCAAGGTCGTATCAATCTCCAGATGGTCGCAAATCTTTTTTGGGTGCTGCCTCGTTTAAATGATCCAAATGCTGCATTTGAGGTCCTAAGCACACGTTTACCGGAGCACTGGACGCTTGCTTTGTTAGAACAGCATTGTCTTGAAACAGTTCTTCCGATTTTGGTGCAAAGAGAATTTTCTCCCGTGAATACTCATGGTCTGTCTGATCAGGAGAAGGAAGATCTGATCAATAAAATCGTAAATGAAAAAGATGAGCAATCTGCAGCTAACTTTGAGCAGTTTAAAGAGATTCTAAATCAACTAAAGTCATCGAAAGAAATGGGAGTTCGGGACAAGGAAACGCTGCTCCGCCTTATTGCAACTCGTCTGACAAAATCTCAGGAAACAAAGCTAGAATTTTCATTAGAAGATTTTAACTTTCTCCTTGAAAAGTACTTGCTCTCCCCTTGTGTATTAAAGAAATTAACGCTTGAATTTTCCCAACCCTCTTCAACCGTCATCACACTTCTCCTACAGCCTTCTTTTGAATCTTTCAAGTATGCTCTGACTTTAGCATGGATGCAAGGAATGCTAGAGCCCCCTCGGTTGAATCCCGCCATTCGCCAAAAGCTGTATGACAGTCTTTTTGAAATTGAATCGACGAAGAAAGTTGAAATAATGCAAAAAGTTGTCGAATCCCTTCACGGCGGCCTCATGACACCTGCAGTGGTGGAATGTGTAGCGAACTTTGCTGATAAATCATGGGAGTTGGATGAAAAAACGCTAGATATTCTAAAGAAAAGAGATTCATCGGGGACATGGTACTCCGAGATAGAAGCTCATACCAAGAGCAAAAGGTCTGAAAAGCGTGATTTAAAGAAGCTTGTTAGCCTAATGGAGCAAGAATCTGAAGGAATCAATCAATCGATTCAAGATTTGCTTGTGGGAGAAGATCCTCAACTTGTCAAGGATATTAAAGACATTGAAGCGAAGTTTAAAAGTGGAATTTGTCATAAGGATGCAGACGCAATCAAAAAATGGGCGCAAGAGAATAGAAGCACTCGTTTTCTTGAGGATCCCGAGAAATTGAAAGAGGGGATTGCGATGGTTTCTCGTGCGAACGAGTTATTTACTGAAAAGAATCAGAACGGAACTATAGAGAAGGGATATCAATTGCGCCATACCCAAATGATCGCCCTATGGCTAATGCTACGAAAGGGAAGCGGAGAACCCAAAGGGCGTATTAGTCAAATGTTTACTGGAGAAGGGAAATCGATCACCTTTGCTTCATTGGCAGTTTTAAGAGCGATGAATAAGTCAAATGTTGATGTCGTTACCACTTCTATAGATCTGGCAGAACGGGATGCTAGCGCAATGAAAGATTTCTTTGATTACTTTGATTTAACCGTATCAAATAATTGCGATCAAAAATGCGAGCAAGATGAAGAAGTCAGGAAAAGTCGCTACTTCGCTGATGGCAAACCAATCGATATCATTTATGGAGATGTTGCATCGTTTGAACGCGATTTGCTGTTGACCGAATTTCATGGCAAGGAAATTATTCATTCCGATCGGTTAGGTTCCAATCGCAGTGTGTTGGTCGATGAGGTGGATGGATTATTTTTAGATAATGCCGGAATGGTTCTCTATCTTTCGCATAGCGTGGATACTTTGCGATTTTTAGAGCGTATCTTTACCCAAGTATGGACAGTGGCGAATCAACCTTATTTTGCCACAGCCTTACCATTCGATGACAAGGCCGTTGAAGCTATTGTTAAAGTCATGAAAGGTAAGCTCGAAGCCAATGAAATCCCATTGCCCAACTATGAGCTTTCGCATGCAAAGTACATGGAAATGAAAGCAGTTATAGATAGGAAGCTTTCGACTTGGGTTCGTTCGGCCCTTTATGCGAAGATGATCTCTGTCAATAATGAATATGTGATCAATGACCGCGTGACGGGGAAAAAAGTCAAGAGAGAGATTATTGCCATGGATAAGGGGACTGGTATCGAGCAGTTTTCTTTGAAATGGAGTCAAGGATTGCATCAATTTTTGCAACTAAAACATGGCCTTGAGTTGACTCCTGATAGCCTTAAAGCAGTCTTTCTATCTAACTACTTTTTCTTCAAACGCTATTCTCAGAATATCTATGGACTTTCAGGAACGATAGGATCAGATACTGAACAAAAGTATCTGCAAAATCTCTATCAAGTCGATCTTTGCAAAATTCCTCGCTTCGCGGGAGAGAAATATATTCAATATAAAGCTGTCGTGACAGGAACTTCTGAAGAATGGATGTCACGAATTGAACAAAGCATTGATCGACAAGTCAGAGATAAAAAGAGGGCTGCCTTGGTGATCTGTGAATCTATTGAAGAGGTGGCCAGGTTGAAAGATCATCTCAAAGAGCGCTATCCTTCTACTCAGGTTTATACCAGCTACCTTGACAAACCCTCATTTGTTGCAAATGAGAATGCCTCTGAATTGGCTCCAGGAGATATCATGCTTGCGACGAACCTCGCAGGTCGAGGAACAGACCTGAAAACCACAAAGCAGTTGGAAGCGAATGGAGGCCTGCATGTGATCCTTTCCTATGTTCCTTCCAATATTCGCATTCAAGATCAGGCATTCGGACGAACCGCCAGATCAGGAAATGAAGGAAGTGGAGAATTTATTGTATTAGATTCTCAGAGGAGAGATATCAGTGAACAATGCCGCGTGAGGGATTGGGAAGAAAAGCAGCGCTTAGAGAATGTTGCAACAAAAGAAGTAAAAAAGAATGAATTTGAGCATGAACTTCTTCGAGGTTTCACATATCACGGAGAAAATAATAGCCGGACAGAAAAAATCAGCGGATTTCAGTCTATTTTAGAGTCCATTCAAGATGGCCTGAAAGGGGAAGAGCCATTTTATCGAGAAGCGCAAATTAACAGTCTAAAGAATCGCTGGGCCTTTTGGATGGATCATATGGAAGAAAAAATCAAAATGGTCCATGCAATTGGTAAAGACCTGGTTGTGGCTTCCTTTAAAGAATTTGAAAGGGGTGTTTACGCTGATTTAAATGCGGGAGGTTACAAGCTAGTTAAAGAGCCCATTGAACTGATCAAATTGGGTGGAGAATATCGTCGCCGGGAGATGTGGTCTCAAGCTCAAGCTTGTTATCATGAAGCGGCCAAAGATCCTCACTATCGTTATGTCGCCTACTATGAAGCTTCCTGTGAATTGATTCAATCTCCCTCTTCATCCCCTGACGCCAAGATGAAGTTTAAGAGACAAGCAAAAGAGGCAGTGACGACGATCAAATCAGAAATTTCTCAGCTGCAAACGTCGATCCAAAATGTGGCTCCCATTGTTGAAAAGTACAGGTTGAGAGGTCAAGCAGATCGGGGGAATCCCTATCAAACGCGAAGTCAAGAAAAAATTCAGATATGGTCAATTTTTCTCTCTGCTATTGATGCTGCAATTGGAGGTTCATTTTCCGAAGAATCCATCAAGAAAAGCTCTTTTGCCGAAGGGAACCGTCCTCGTGAAATTATCGATCTTTTAGGAGATCGCTTCAAACCGATGCGCCTCAGCAAGAAATTGACCATTGGTGAAGAAGACATCTTTTTCAATGGAAAACCTCTGTCAGTTCCAAAAATGTTTGGATCGATGCTTAAAGATTTTAAAGCAATAGAAAGCATCCAAGGGGTGAGAAAGATTGATAAACCGGGGTTGCTTAATTATTGCAGCAAGGTTGTCACGAAAGATGGTGTAAAACAATACTTAAATTGCGAAAAGACAATTTATCAATTATCTTCGATTCCTAAGAGTTTCGAAGAATGGCCAAAAGATCAGCAATATTCGGAACAAGTGAAGTTTGTCCTCTCCTCTCTCGTAGATGAGATGATTGGAGAAAGTCCATCCAACAGCTTTTCTTCACACGAGGAGATAAGAGCAAAGTTAACAGAGAAATTTGAGGAAAATTCTTTCCTTAAAGACATCACCGTCGAGTCTTTTTTTCAAACATTGGTTAAAGGAAAATTTATTGTCGATGACTTTGTCATAGACTTGTCCGATCTTATCGTACAAGTGGATAGAGCTCCCCGCAAATTCAGCAAGTTAAAAGAACTGCAAAAAGAGGGCTTTACTGAAAAGTTTAAGAATTTTCCAAAGGAACTTCAAGAGGCGATCTTTAAAGCTTCTCGTGATAAGAAAGAAGATGGATTAAGCACTGTTTGGTCATTAAAAGCGAAGATTTCTATGGGTGAATTGGCTCTTCCTCAATCAACTTCCGATGCTGCCGATATTTTGTGGACTCTTTTGGAAGAAAGAGAGGCAATTAAACCTTCAAAGATACAAATCGGTAATCACAATGTTTCAAAACAAATTGAAAAAATTAAAGAGGATGTGACCCATTTTTTAAAGCATGCTTTCCCGGATGATAAAAAACTAGAAGAGGCAGTCGATTCCATTTGCGACATTATAGAGAGTGGCATTGGAATGATCTACAAACTAGAGAATAAGAAAACGACTGCTGAATTTGCTGACATCATTCGAAAATACTTTCATGATCACAAACAACATGCTCCGGAAGGGCTGGAATTCTTCATTGAGTTGGGGCTTGAAGTCATCGCTGACCTCGTAGAGAAAAAAGATCCGCCGGCTTGGTTTGAAACTTTAGCCGTTACGGTGATGGGGGTCATTCAAATGGTTGCAGGTGTTATCATCAAAGCCTATCTACCCGTCGTCGGCGATCTGATAGGGAATGCCTTGATCAGCACCGGAATGGATGATGTGATGTTCGCTATTCACAGTGCCGTCAGCGGTCAATTTAGCTGGGATGATTATGCTGATGCAAAGGTGCAGTCTTTGAAGCGATCGATCATCTCTTCTGCTCTAAGCTGTGGCATTGCATTTGGAGTGAGTGCAATCGGCAGCGGTTCGGTGGGGGGAGCATGGGATGCACTTCAAATGACGGGTGCAGATCGTGCAGCACAGTCTGCCTCTGTTGCAGGAGGAACATTTAATCTAGGGACCCACATTTTGAAAGAAGTTGGACGTAATGTGATCAGTATGGGAATTTCCCAGCTCGCAAGCCGAGGACTTGAAGGAATGACTAAGCTGATTTCAGGCTCTTATGAAAGCAAAGTTCGAAAAGCGGTAGAAGATGGCGTTAATGCACAGTGGCATCAGGTTGTGAGTCAGGCAGATGCTCTTTATCAAAAAGTAGGAGGCGATCCGTCAGTTATCAACAACGTCGATGAGTGTTTGAATCTTTCCATCAAGAGACTAGCAGATGATAATGCCTTTGATGGAGCCATAAGGGCAAGCAAGCAGGTGATGCCTCAGGCTGCTTCTCTCATTGGAGATAAAGGGTGGAGTTCTTTCGTGAGTCATGCCCCGGATATCGCCAATCTTGGCGTCTCTATTCCGAAACTCACTCACTTGGTTGAAGATGGCGTGCGTCAATTTTCGCGTCAGATTCGGGAGACAAAGGAGCGTAAAACCGAAACTGCCTCCAACGCAAATTCGATTGCTAAAGCCTCGTTTGATAGCCAGCTTCAAGAAAAGAAAACTATCTTTATCAATAAGTTAGTGGACAGTTTTAATGGCATTCTGAACGGAGCGGTTTTTACGCCTCTCACATCAATGGGAGCCCAAGCTCTCGCGCAAGTAGGTAAGAATGCTTTGATTCCCTTGTCAGAACAAGAGAAATGGGCTCAATCACCAGATCAACTTGCAAAAATTTTAGAAGCTAAATCGAGCGGCAATGAGGCTTTGGCCGATCAACTCCTCATGGCTTGGAGAGGTGCATCTGATGAAGTGGTCAATCTTTCCCAAGAGGAGCTTCAAAAAACGCCTGTCAATGCAGGGCAAACAATTGAGGCCATGAAGGAGCAATATGGAGATCATTTGAGGGTTTATAAGGATAAAGAAGGACATTTATATGTCCAGCGGCCAAGCCGGCAAGAATATGCAGCCTCTTTGGATGCCAATCAACGAGTAAGCGAGCCGGCAATAGTGGCGTTGAGCCATGTTGTCAACAAGAAAATTGCAGTAAGATCGCCTGCCGGAACAAGCATCGTCTATTCTCCGGATGGCAGTGCTGCTCCTCTTGAGATTGAGCCAATCGTTCCTTTGGAAATTGAACGAGTAGATGATACAGAAGTTGGTCTGGAAAAACCTCTAAATTTGGATTCAACCAACATGAAAGATTTTCAAACGCTCCTTGATGCTTGTCGCTCGCAAGGCTGCATCATGGACAGCGATTCTCTGAATTTCAAAGACAAAATAGCATCAACTTTATTGGAAAATGAGGATTGCAAACGTTTCTATCACAATTGGAGCCTCGGAGAGGAGCAACATTTTGAAGAGGATCGCGGAGAGGGAGGCAATGGGTTCATGCGTCGTCTCGAAGGAATTCTTCACGGAGCTGTCGATCATGGTATTGATTCTATTCAATATTATCAAACAGTTGCGGCGCATATGGGAATTGGAAGGCCTCCGCTATCTTCAAATCCGTTAGATCCCTTCGATCATACGGTTCGGGAAGAATACAATCAGCAGTGGATTGCAGCTGTCAATAATTTGCAAGCGCATGATAAAAATTTTATCGATGAAGCAATTATGAAAGGGTTATCGATCGATCCTCAAGATTCTCTCTATCAATTCTATCGCAATGGGACTTCCAAGCTATTAGATACATTAGATACACTTGGAACGATACGCGATGCCTATCACTCAATCAAAGATGTCTTTGGCCATGGTCCGGCTTCTTCCGGAGTTGCTCATATGGCGGATTCTAAAGCAACGAGCGAGATCAAATTTTTTGACTCGATTTCTTCCCATGATCAAACAAAAATGGAACGTAAGATCTATCCGCACAGCGGTTATTGGAAACACGAAACTCAGTTTGACGGAATCCGAGTCTTTCAAAGAGACGATCTTATCGATCCGATGAGAACACATCCAAAGACGGGTGAAACGAGTCTTTCACTGATGGAGAGGGGAAAGGCCGCCATTGGGCCAGACGGTAAACCGATTGTTCTGCATCATACGATTCAGAGGCAGGGATATCCGATGGCGGAAGTATCGGGCACTTTTCATGAAAAGAATCATAGCATCATCCATGTGAATCCGTCGAAAATACCTTCTGGCATCCCTCGAAAGGTTCATGGGAACTGGCGAGATCGGTATTGGCTAGAAAGGGCAAAAGATTATAGGACGCAGCTTCCTTAAAAGAAGCTGGTTATTGTGCTTGCGTCCATCGTTCTCAATTAACTTTCTAGCTACGGTCGTTGCTACCGCAACTCATCTTTACGCGTACTCAACCCCCACGTTCCGGCCAGGCGCAAAAGCGCCTGAGCCTGCACGCGGGGCTACCCACTTAAGCGGCTACCGCCGCAAACGATAAACCCCCACCTCTCTTTGCTATGATCTCACTTTGTTTCTTGCAGCTTGAGGTTGCGTCGGTAGCCGCTTAAGTAGAAGGGGCCGGGCCTGCATAACTGCGCAACTTTGGGATATGGTTGGTCTTGAGATTTAGATTGTGTTATACAACTCAACAGATACAGGTGCATCAATAAACTAATAATATCCCAAAGTTATGCAGTTATGCAGGCCCGGCCCCCAACATTGGTTAGAAAGGGCAAAAGATTTTTGAGTCACAAGAAGTTGGAGGATCCTTATTCCTTTGTTCCTCCTCTGTGTTCTCTGTGAGCTCTGTGGTAGAAAATAACCACAGAGATCACAGAGGACACAGAGGAGGAACAAAGGGGTAACACTTAAATATGGACTATTGCTGATCTCTAATTATCGTTATCTCTTCAGGTTGTAAGTGCAATGGAAGCTTGCAATTCAGGGGAAGGGGTCAGACCACCCCGAACATAGTAAATTGCAGAATTGCAGGGCTGACCCCGAACCTAACGTCGAAAATTTGAAATTTCGACGTTTAGTTAAAATACCTATCTTCAAAACTTAACTTGGACTGTATGAGAAGTCACGGCACTCGACCCACCGTTCAAACTCATCGTTTGACCAGTAAATACCTGATTTGTGGACGTGCCCGCTGAATTCGTGACAGTAAGAGTCACTGTCAATTTATGTGGACCATGTCGTGAATAATTATGGTAGATCTCAGGGTTTGTCGTCTCTTCAGTATGGCTATCGCCAAAATCCCACTTGTAGCTAATAATATTTCCGGTAGGGGAATAAGAATCTGAAGCATGAAACTTTACAAGACCCCAGAGTACTGTTTGAGCAGTAAAAGAAGCAACAGGCGCTTGATCCGGTACAATAACAAAACTGACAGGACGAGTCCCAACGGAAATCGCTTTTGCTTCAGCTTTATTAGAAGCTATATCAATGGTGCTGATACTATTCGAAAACTCATTAACCACATAAACATGTTGATCATCAGGATTTATAGTGACTCCCGTAGGGCCTTTTCTCACTGGAACGCGCGTTTTAGGAATATTTTTCACAAGGTCGATGGGCGTGACATCATTGCTATCGCCATTTGCAACATAAGCGAGTTGTCCATCTGGTGTAATCGCAATGGATAAAGGCTTATCTCCAACCGAGATAGGCATTCTAGGCGTGTTTGTTGCGACATCTATGGGTGTGATATTATTGGAATCCTTATTGACAACATAAAGGGTTCGTCCATCTGGTGTAATCGCAAGAGAAATAGGACCTTTTCCGACTGGTATTCGCAATCCAAGTGTATTTGTAGCGATATCTATAGGGATGACATCATTCGTATCAGCATTGGCGACATAAGCTATTCGTCCATCAGGTGTAATTGCTATGGCTATAGGAGTTTCGTCTATAGGTATAACAGCAGCAAGAGTCTTAGTCTTGAGATTAATTGCGGCGACGCTATTGTCGAAGACATTTGCAACATAAGCTGTCGTTCCGTCAGGAGTAATAGCAATTCCGGTAGGACCTGACGATCCAGTTGACTCAAGTGTATCTAGTTTTTGTGTCACCCTATTAATGTGCAGAGTGGACGGAGACTGGCTGCTCGAGGTTATCACAATAGGCGGTTCAGGTGTATTTGTGATTAGATCGATAGGAATCACTTGATCATCTAGAGGACAAGTGACGTAAGCTGTGTGGCCATCTGGTGTGATAGCAATATAAAAAGGTCTAGAATCAACTGAGATAGGGGTTTCAGAAGTATTGGTGGAAAGATTTATTGGTGTAACCGTCTGATCTTGTCGATTGCAAACATAACCTACTCGATCTACAGCATAGATATCATTTGCGCAGAACATTATCCAAATGCATAAAAAACCGCATATTTTTCCTACCATATATCTCCTCCTTTATGTCCAATCTATACAATGGCACCTTTCTAGAAAATAAAAATTTTAAGCGTGTAAGTACAAAGAAAAGGGGTTAGACCTGCAATTCTGCAATTTCAAAAGCTCTTGTTTTTGCTTTCTCAATTAACTTTTGTATTTGAGGTGAATGCATATAATTCGCATAAAATCTCGAATTCAGGCTAGTTATTGTACTTCCATCTCGATTCATTAAATCTGACCCCGAACATTAAAAAGCGGTCAACTTGACTGCTGGGCGTATATCTCTTCATGTTGTAAGTGTAATGGAAGCTTGCAATTCAGGAAATCTTCTCTAATTTCAATTTTTATCAAAGGAATATCAGTTTTCTTACAAAGCGCATAGGCTTGACTATAATATTGTTTGGCAAGCTCTTCGTTATTCGTCAGTGCAGCAAAGTGTCCCATGTTCGACAAAATAAAGATATGGCATTCATCGTAATGTTGCGTAAGCTGATAGACCTCATGGATTAACGGCCGCATTTTGTCAGGCTCGCCACGATGAGCATACACCGTGCAAAGAATGTTTTGGGCCCACATGGAGGCCCAATTATGCCCGACCTCTAACACCTCTTTTAAAATGCGCTCCAGGGCATTGACCGTCACTGAAAGCTCGGTGCTTTCTGGTTTGGATTGCGGTCAGGCCTGACATTCCGACATTCGTTACTTCCTTAGTCCAACGCAAATATTCATCTGAGCAGTTCTTGCCTATTTAACTTGATTCGAAAACTCATATCGGAAAGTCGGTATGTCAGGCCTGACACCCAGACAGAACTTGCAAGTTTCAGAAGCATATTGAAGTAATAAGCAGAAGCGAGCTCGATCTCGATTGTCATCAAAGATGCTTCGCCCACCCACCCCACGGATCATAACATGGTAACAACGACCCGGACAGATGAATTTTTTTTTCTAGCCATGATCTTTAATCATAATTTTTTAGAAATTAAGATAAACGATTAAAGAATTTTTTGCTAAGTTACGCATTTATGCAGGCCCGGCCTAGGCTGGCTAATCTAACCAATTTCAGGCTCGAATTCTAAATTAATACATTTTCCATTTATTGTCCCATTTTCTTTGATACTTCTGTCTTCTTCGATCAGAGGAATCTGTCGATAAAACTCTGCCCGCTTCTTTTGAATGGTCGAGTTAAAGTAAGTATTCTCCCATTCTTGTACATCTCCAGCCCTGACACATTTCATTGCTTCAAAGACAGTTTGCTCATCAACCTTGCCAGGCAATGCAGCAGCGATCAAAAAGGAGCCCGTGAAACCTGAACGGCTCTGTGAATTGGAGTGATATTTTATGAGACCTATTAATGATTCTATAATTTCATAGCTACCAACTAAACGCTCATGCGGCCTCGACTTCGCCGACTCTTCTGTAACAAACTGAATTATTTTATCGGCAAAATGTTGAACGCGGAAATTAAGAGATAGCCCCTGAAGCATTCTGGATAGAATAACAGCAGTATCTGCTTGAATCCCAAAATTTCTAACCCAATCTCGAGTAATACTAATTATTTGCCATAACTGATAGAAGTATTCTACATCTTCACTTAAGCCATACACCCACGAAAATTCCTTAAACACAGACTCTCGATCGCTTTGAGAAAGCAAATCTTCTTGCAGGGCCATCAGAATACGATATGCCCATTTGATCAATTCTTCTAAATTAAGATATCGAGCCTTGTCGCGACGTTGAGGAGGAATGAGATAGGCGTATTCAGTCTGAAGCAGTTTGGTGCGCGCTTCCGATGCCCGCTTTGATAATTCATCCCACTTTTTATTATGCTTCAACTCATTCTGAAGAAAGTGTGCTAATTTGTGTACGATATCAGCAATGTAATCACAATCTGGATTGTCGTTTCTGAAAAGATTGATTCCTGATTTAATATCAGAACCTTCATCAGCAACCACTTGTCTTATCATTCCCACTTCGTTTTTTAAATTCTGAAGTATTTCTCGAATTTTTTGACCTGTTGAGCTTTGCATGGGCAAAAGAACTAATGGTCGTACATCGGCGAGAGTAAGACTTCGATTAAAAGGTAGCTGCGAGAATCGCAAACCCAATACAATGAATATTTTCAGTTTTCCGATTTGGATGGTGTGATCGAGAATTATTGCCCAATCACCTGCACATTCTATAGGTTGCATTAGTTTATGCAACCCAAATTTTAACAACCATAATCGAATAATTGATCGGGACGGTATACGAGAAATGTTTGGTATTACGGCAGAAAAAATTTTGAGCACTTTATGAACAGCTCGAACAGATAAGCATGCTTTAGTTAAAAGTAAAATGGCAATGTGGATAAGCCAAGCGTGATAACAATAGCCTATAGACCGTTTTTCAAAATCGATTTCGCTTTTTTTTTAGAGTCTAAAAAATCAACCGTTTTAATTTTAGTCGCGAGACTATCCCGCTCTTGTGATATTTTAGTGAGTTCGATTTGAAGCCTTATTGCACGCGCATCAGCCTCCTTCGCGAGAAGACGCCACTTATTGCGGTTAGTGCGTGCTACAGATAGACTAACTTTATATTTCTTAAGCTCATATTGTGTCGCGCGATATTTATCTCTCAAAGCTTTGTGGCTAACTGCTGCACGACTAAGCTTTTTTCTTAAGTCTCGAGGTGTTTCGTGATTTGTGGACATAATTCTTAAGTGGAGAATGGTTATGAAGTTACTAAATTTAATTGTATAAGATATTTTGGATATAGTCCATTGAAAATGGTACAAAAATAAGAAAATATTTATTTAAGTATTTTCAGCTAGATTAGCCAGCCTAGGCCCGGACCCCAACACGGCCCCCAACACCCAGGCGAAAGTCTTGAATAGGAAAGAATGTTCTTCTTTATGTTCATCTCAATTCATCGAAAAAACCTTTGTTTGCATTTGACAGATTTTTCTCCCAAAATACATATCCCTCACCATCATAGGCACCTACTATAACAAGTTCCGTTTTTAAACAAATTTCGTTAATTTTCTCTAAACTAATTGTTTTACTAACAGTTTTCAAATTAGCTGTTGTGAAAACAGATAACGAATGCCAAAATGAAGTTGACGCTCTTAAGCATTTAGAGATTACTTCCGAAGAAAGATTTTGTTGATTAATTAAGAAATATACCTGTTTTTCGTAAAATAAGGGATTACAATCAGAGAATGTAGTATAATACACTTCATTTGCAGTTCCGGTTACCTTATCAATGAAATAAGAAATTTGAGTTTCAAGCGACATTTTTTTTAAAATTAAATCATCCAATTCATTGTTTATAGAAGTTTTGATTGAATAAGTAGCCCTCTGATCCTCCACAAAATATTCGTGTATTGGATTTTGAGGGAGAATTCCTCCCCATTCAAATTTATAAATACCTTCAAAATTGGCATCATCCGGTAGTAAGGTAAAAAAATATCCATTTTTGAAATCAAGTTCTTTTAACAGTTCTATTGATAATGTATTTACTTTATCCAAATTGTCCTGAACATATTTCAGCGTAGGATCAAATTCCAATTTATATTTATTTAGTGTTTTCATTATTTTAATTTCCAACTCCCATCTAAGTATAATTCAGCTCCTTCCGGAAAATCAGGACCCACATAATCCCAATGAGGCGCTTTAGGAGGTGGGTGATGTATATCTGGATGCAGGATCTCTTCAGTTGGCAAACCATTATTTCTTACCCAACTTCCTTTTCCAGTTTCTGCCCCGCCTTTTCCTTTCCATTCAAATCCTTCACCAGGACATTTTGTAGGGTCTTTTCCTAAAGCTTTTCCATTATATCTTGGATTCTTTTCTTCTTTACTATCACTTTTGATTTCAGGCTCTTCGCCTTTGCTATTGAGATGAGTCAGAAGTTGATTGGCGCTATATATTATTGTTGCAGTAGCTATAACACCTAATGTAGGAATAATTAATGGACTTAATGCGGCTCCAAAAGTAAATTCAAGGATTGGAATTAAAAAAGGAATTGCAAATCGCCCATCAGGATCTTTGTAATAAAAAGGATTATTATGCACATAGGTATAAAGATTCAAGCCATCTGTGAATCCTAATGGATCTGCTGTTTGCCAGCGCATGAGGGTGGGGTTGTAAAATCGATGGGCAAATAGCGAGAGATTTGCAATCTCGCGTCGATTGGCGAAACGCCACGGATTCAATAGACCTTTTAGATCACCTGAAACCTGTTTTTCGCCGAAAGCCGTATAACGGGTCCACTGAGCTAAGCTTCCATCTTGCCTTTGCAAGGCGCAGAGGTTATCAAGAAAGTCTTGTATAGAAAAGAATGTTTCTCCTTTAAGTTCGACGGCAAAGGTGAGATCGTAGCGTGGTTGTGGATGAATTAAACGAAACTCTTGCAGTTCTCCATTGACAAGGCTTCCTATTTCTTGTTTACCTTGATAAAGCAGTTGCTTTGTGCTCGATGCATCTGTGATTTGTAGGCATCTTCCTAAGGCATCATACAGAAAGGTCGTTCGATTGCCCTCGTTTTCACAGCTGATTAAACGATTTAAAGCATCGTACGTGTAGTGAATCTTAGGGAAAGAGTGCGTCTCTAAATTGCCGCTTACATAGTAATCATACTCTGCTTTTCCATCTTTTTTAAGTTGGTTTAATGCATTGATGGTGTACTTTATGCCATTTTTCTTGACGCAGTTGCCTAGTGAGTCATATGAGTATTTATTGGTGGTGTGCCCGGATTCACTGATCAAATGATTGAACTGATCATAAGCAAACTCTCCTTCCCAGGTGCCGCTTGGATCTCTTTGTTTCATTTTCAACAGATTGCCCGCTGAATCAAAATGTTCAAGGCGAGACTCCCAATAGGGAGATTGGATGGCGATGGGTCGATCCAGAAGATCGTAAGTGTAGTGAATCAATCCGGCAGGGGAGCGAATTTCTAGTAAATTCCCTCTCCAGTCATAGGATGGGCACTCTATTTCATAAACTTGCTGGTTCTTTGAGTTAAAACGTTGTATTTTTCTTAAATGATAAGCGTCATAGTCGTAGCAAACATAGGATCCCCCTGGCAATTGCATTTTCTTTACCCGATCGAGCTTATCATATTCGTAATGAATGAAAATCTCAGGATGGATTTCTTCTCTTTCTAATCGATTCCAATCATCAAACCATCGATTTAGGGTCCTCTGCTGCACATCGTCTTCAATTTTGATGATGTTGTCGTGTAAATCATAGTGGTATGTATAAGAAATTGTTTTATCAGAGGAACGCACTGTTTCACGTCTGCCCAGAGAATCATAGGTATAATGCAGCGTGACATTGTCGGGCTTTGTCATTTTTTTTAGACGGTTCATGGGATCATATCGATAACTGGTCTTTTTCCCATGCGGCATTTCTTTTTCCCATTGTAAAAGGCCTCGACTGTTATAGCCCCTTTCGATCCAATACTCACGAATAATCTTCCCATCCTCCATAACGACCGCATGCTCTTTGACACAATTTCTAGAGGCGTCATAATCAAAATGTGTAGAGGCAAGCAATTTGTTGTTTTCAAAGAGCTCTTTTTTTACACAACGGCGATGGGAATCGTTGATTTCGCGAGTGGGTCTTGCCAAGGGATCGTGGGTGGTTTTGGCAAGGACAAAGTGATCCACTGTATGTGGATAATGATGGTCATAGGTGTACGTGGTGCGATGTTTAAGAGGGTTTTCTGTCCATGCAAGAGTTCCATCAGAGTGAAAGTGGGAAAGAAAAGAGGCTGTTGCAATCTGCGTATGCCATTTCGTTGTCTGGATCAAAATTCCATGAATGTCATATTCATATGCTTCCTT
>Ga0364910_1146_pt1 | contig 21447 bp, 20 predicted proteins | sample SorcelJu500001C4_3_FD_206970 | JGI IMG/M metagenome (GOLD analysis project Ga0364910, IMG submission 206970) | Enriched cells from Trout Bog Lake Hypolimnion, Wisconsin, USA - BchlTB.June25.5000.01.C4 | ecosystem: Environmental > Aquatic > Freshwater > Lake > Hypolimnion/Profundal zone | place...
TTCCGAGGGGTCATTTAAAAAGTCAATTCTGGTTAACCAGAGTTTCCTATTCTCAATAATCCCTTTTAATCCTGTATCACTTGTGTAGTGAAATAGTTTTTCAGGCAATTTTAGATCATTTACCAAATCTGTATCTAAAATCGAACGAGACATAAGATTCATTATTTCTAGTCCGTTGTTTGGAAACCGTTTTATAAAATCAACAAGTGAAGTGGTATAATCTTGTCTGTTGTGATCCCATAAGATATAACAGATATAATAAAATGGAGTACTCCAATCAGGGAAAAGTTGCGATGCCTCTTTTAAAAAACTAATGGCCTCCTTTTCACGGCCACTTTTTACCAATAGTTCACTCAGGTTAATATAGGCGTTGCCCTTATAGTTGGAAAACGAAATTGCCTTTTTATAGAACCGTATTGCGTCTTCAAGTCCAGAGACATTTTGATATGAAATACCTATCCAGAAGTCCCCATTTATTTCTTCATAAATACTTCTATTGTCTCGTGCCACATTATTCATAATACTGATAATTTCCCAAAATTCTTTACGTGCAAGAAGAATATGATTCTTTAAATCAAAGGCCCCCATGGTTGGATTGAAATCCGTCGAATTTTTTATAGAAAGTAAGGCCTCAAGGAAATTTCCAACTTTAGTTTGGTTAACCGCCTTATCAAACCAATACTGTCCTAATGCAATCTTGTCTTTTTCGTCGACTTCACTCTGTATTTTTTCGTCTTCCATCGTGTACCCCACTCTATTTATCTATTTGATCGGAGTTCAACTTTTAAAATGACAAGAAAAGGCCTAACGTCTCTAAAGGTTATTATCCTCTGAATTGGAACCATTCGCCTGCGCGGCCTTCCGGGGTCTTTCCATTACTGGGGACCATGCCAACGCATTGCCCGACGAAATCCTTTTTCCTCGGCCTCCTTAACCGTCCAGGCGTAACACTCTCCCACTTCGCCAACTTGCGTTCTATCATACTGTTGGTCAAACGGCAGATGGTAAATCTTTTCCCTCGTTTCAGGATTAATGTTGCACTTAACTAAGGGGTATTTCCCCAATTGTACTTCCTCGTGAATTTCGACTCCGAGTGTTGCGGCAAACTTCTTGGCCGTCTCTGACAAACATGTCGACGTTATTAGGACGGGGACTATGGTTCTATCGGCAATCAATCCGGGAAACAGTTCGATCTGGACTTTTGATGATGAATTCGTTTGTATGTAGTACATTATCGTTGTGCCGAGAAGTTGGTTAACGTGTTTCTCATGAATGGTTTTTTTATGGGACCAACATTTGCATTGGACTACGAAAGTCTTTTCTTTGGACCTACATATCAAATCCCTACCTAGGTCTTCATATCCGTCAATAATTCCCCGATAGTCTACGGCATACCCCTTTTGTTCATAGTTATATCCAATATACCGTTCAAAGTCCCGCCCAATTTGCCATTTTGTCTTTCTACCGGCACAGTACTTATCCAACGCCTTTTGGTATTTCTCGACGGTACTCAAACTATCGTATTCGCCTGTACTCAGGAACCTCCTTGCGGCATCTTCATTTGAATTCTCGTAGTTCGTATCTGTAATTGAGGCAATATCATCATTGTCAACATCCCGCAGTTCATTCAACCAGGGAAAAAGACTCTCGTAATATTCAATTATGTAACTCAACTTCTTGTTTTCGGTAGTAAGGTCGCGTTTTTCTAATTTAATCTGTCTAACAACCTCTGCCGCCACAGTCGCCGGATGTGACTTGGATTCTAGTTCTACTGCCAATATCTCGTCCTTAAGTGCGCAAAAATCGCCATAGGCATTTGATAACCAGGGAAATCCTTGTGTTTTCTCTTGAAACAATTTTTCGAACGCATTCCTGTGTTTATTAACCTGTTCCTCTCTTTCTATAAGTTCATTTTCCTTTTCCAAAAACATTTTATTTTTCAATTCATCTAATGATACTTCTCGTAGACTCAATTTAAGTTCTTTATCCTTCAATTCCTGTGCCTGTCTTTCAACCAACCTCATCTTACTGGCCATGGTTCCATTATTAAGTTTTTTTATATCAGACTCTAACTTTGACTTTTCAGTATTCAGAAATTCTTGGAGTATCGGTGCCGACTCCCATATCATAAGAGTTTCCTGAAATTCGGCCGACGCCTCCATTTTTTCTTCTTTGGACCGAAAGTGGATAAGTATACGTCTAACAATTTCTGATAACCCCGACGCCGTGAATAAAAATGATACTCCCCCAACCAAAACCAGAAAAAAACCAGAAGGGTTGATAACCTGAATGGCATAATATGCCACTACAAATGATACTAAAATAATTATCCATACAGATATATTATGTATTTTGGGATCTTTTTCGGAAAAATAGTGGTTAACATTGACCATCTTTCTTAGGCAATCTCTACAAAATGGTAACTTTGCAGTATCATTTCTTCCACAACGCGGGCAATCATTTGTTTGCAACATACTATAACCCTCTTGTCGGCGAATCCGCCAGTTATTATGCGTTAATTTTGTCATCAAAACAGAGTTGTTCATGTTCTGTTATCAATCCATCTATGGCCATTAAAATAACGCCAACATGCAGTTCCCTACATCGCCATTTATTACCATTACATTTTATCACGGTAACTGACAGGCCACAATTCGTTTTGTAATTTCCAGGAACAAAATGGTATAATTTGTTTAGGGCGATGTATCGTTGGATCAGGGCGGCGCATGAAAGACATCCATTGACGGCCGCGGGAGACCACTGGGGCGTCATATACAATGTTAATGGCCACCTGATCAGGTGGCCATTATGAATTACTTAGGCGAGTCCTATACTGGGGAGTCTTCCGTTGCCTCATCGAGTTCATATTCCAGATATGCCTTACACTTTCGCCCGACGGACGAGGCGTTAACGTCTCTTACTAGTCTTGCGATGATTGGAACCATCTGAATCGCACGGGACCCCGGGGGGTCTTTTTATATTAGGAGGGGGCTCGTGGCCCCCGCATTTATACTTCGTAAACTTCTACCTGCGTTCTCTTCAAATCAACCAACTCTTGTATAAACCTTTGTGCATCTTCTTGGGTTTCAAACATCTCATACGTCCGGTCGCCTTTAGGGAATTCTACAGTTGTCAGAAACATTATCCATGACTTCCTAATTTTTTGTTATCTTTCCACAATAATCGCCTGACAAACAATCTGTCAAAAGTATGCAACCCCCATATCACATGGGTTCTGAATTGTTTTCAATTGAAATTTTTATTCAACATAACCGTATCGAATCACTCCGAAAGTCTTTCGATATTATCCCACTACCTGTATCAAAAAAAAGAAGGCCATCTCGGCCCTCTACAGATTAAGGTTGATGTAGACCTCGTCCATTTGATCCTGAGTTATCCCCATATAACGCAAAGTCACTGCAGGAGATGAGTGGTTAAGTAACTTTTGGAGGAGTGAGATGTCATATCCATTCTTATAGGCATGATAGGCAAATGTTTTCCGGAGACTATGAGTTCCAATAGTGTCTTTAATTCCAACGTTCGCCGCCGCCGCATTAAGTATCTTATACGCCTGCACTCTTTTTATTGCCTCATTCCCCTTCCGAGATGGAAATAGGGGTCCTTTAGTAACTCCGGTCGCATTCAAATACTCTGCAAGTACTGTCTTACAGTTATCAGACAGTGGGAAATTCTTCCCCTTCTTCGTCTTCCCTTCTCGAAGTACAATGCGGTCTTTGTCTTTAACATCTTCAATTTGCAGACTTAACAAGTCAGATATACGAAGTCCCGAATTAATTCCTAACGTAAATAAGACGTAATCCCTTAAATTTTTCTTTTTAAGATGCCTTTTCATTGCATCTATTTTTTTTACATCCCGAATCGGATCAACAAACTCCATCAATATCCCTCCAAAGAAACATAATTGTAATTATTATAATAGTTGTGTTTCTTATAATTTGCAAGATTATTTTTTACTCAAAATATAAATGGCGATGAGACCTTATTCTATCTGGTCTTACCGCCACTACGAGTTAGGATACACAATTTCTATTTTGTTTCATTCAGAGTTACCTGAATTGTCTTTTTGACCCCTATAATACAGTATAAATTTTTGAAAGTAATTATCGAATGACTCTATTCTCCCACAATCAAAAAGATCAATACATTCTTTCAATCCCTCTAGAAAGTACATCAACCCAGTAAATACAACTATTCCAAGTTTATCCAATTCAGGCGACTTGACATTTATGTTTGTAAGGATGTCATCCTCCCGTTCCATGTACCTCAAAAGAGATTTTGGTGTGGCATGGGCATCAATTGATAAATGACCATATACAAAATCATAATCTTTCCTCAGACCTAATCTTTCGGCAATAATATTGGTCTTACCTTGTGGTAATTTTCCTTCCTCAATTTTTTTCTCTATATTTTGCCCCAATTCCTGGGCATTTTCACTCGTATAGGAACTAACTTCAGGGGGACTAACCTCTAAAAAGAATTCTTCGTGCCTTTTTATTGATTTCAGAAACATTTTACCCTCGTGCAAATCATAACCAACGTATTCAAGATAATAATCTTCAAACTGACAAATTGCCCTTAGTCTTATAATTGTCTCAAATATAGACCGACATAGTACTCTACAATCTGATTCTAAACCTTTTTCCGCGAGAATAACCATGGACTCAATTGTATTCATTGCCTTAATTAGGAGACACATTGCCAAGACTCTTCTTTTTGTTTCAGATGAGGCCTCCTCCATATCTATGGGCAATAACGGATATAGTTTATTATCAAAACGCAAAAAAACGTCGTCTAGAATCTCAGATAGTACTTCGACAAAAACAAAAAGTTCTAGGTTACTTTCTCGAACCATCTGTGCAATCTGTTCGTTGTTGACCAATTTTAGAATTCCAACCTTATCAAACATTAGATCCCGCCCTTTACAAAACTATGACTACATTGTACCACACTCGTTGGCATTTTCTGTATCTGCGCCCTCAACATACTGCGGAATCATATTGATAGTGCCTGCCTGAATACGTTCGGCCAAGATGGCCCTCGCCCTCTCCGTGACATCTAAGTCCTTTGCATTGGCCGAAATGTTTAGTTCACTCTTATCCACGGGTTTCAGTCCTGCACGATCCAAGATCTCTTTTGCGGCATTTACTCTCACTGCGGGAGGGGTATTAGGATCGGCCGACAAATCAAATAAAGTCTGGGCGGCCTCATCTGCCTTGTTGAGAAACTTCTCTCTTATTTCCGCAGTTCGTTCTTCAATTGCAACCCTAATGTCAGGTTTCCTCAGGTTCTCATAACCTATTTCCCCTGCAGTCTTTTCAGAATATCCTGCCGTTCTTGCCGCCTCTGAGGCATTTTGTGTTATGGCAAAGGCCTCAACAAACCTTTCCTGTTTACCTGTCATCATAATCCCCCTGATAATTTGGTCCCCAACTTGCGACCTCTCTACTTATTACAAGTAACCACTGGTTTCTCGCCTCGTTCACAGGGTAAACCTTTCCCAGACTATCTCCATAGATATCCCACAGTGCCCTTAATTGGGCGGTCGATTTTAATATGATATCTCCATTGTCTTCAAAGAAGAAAACCATGTAGTGACTATCCCGCCAGGCGGGAACAAATTTATCTCCAACCTTGTGCCCCTCAATGCCAAAATCATGATACCTCGACGATCGCCATTTAACTTGAACATAGATTTCTGACCCGTCCGGGAAACTTATTACTACGTCAATACCGGCGACCTGCATCTGCCTTGACACTTCGTCCTCATTCCAGTCTACCCAGGTAACAGTCGCATCCTGTCCGAAATAATCTTTCAAAAAGGACGTAGTCAATTTTTCGAATACCTCTCCTTGTTGCAGATCCTCTTTTTTCGTCGAATCCAATCCATAACATCTACTCGAATACATAAAATACCTCCCTGATTACTCCTAAATCGATAGACATCTACTGCGGAAAATAATTCGTTCTTTGCCGCATCGCGGCACTGCCTTCGGCAGATTTTTTATGAAACAATGGTTCGTGCAGAATTTCATATCCGTCTCTCTATTTCTGACACTTCCAGGTTCTGTCGAAGGGTTTGTTGATCCTGGCCTAATGCCTTGGCCAACCCCGCCAACAGATATGATGGACAAGGGGCCTTCCCCGTTTCGATCAGACTAACATACTCCCTTGACACTCCGAGTCTTGCGGCCAATTGGTCCTGCGTAATGTCTAAGGCCCTTCTGGTCTTACGCAACATGTAATACCTCCTCCTTACCAAATGTGAATCCCTGGGCAAATAAAAAAGGCGAGTACGCCTCGCCTGAAATGCCCCTCTACCCTTATCGAAAAATCAGGGCAATTTATTACATTTTGTGATCAATCTTTTTTAAGAATCTATTTTATCATTGGCCAACTGGTAGTCAGAGATCGCGATCATAGATGAAACTTCTTTCTTATTGGTCAGAATTGACGCAAAATCTCTTATGGTCATTCGTTCAAGGGTAACCCTATGGTCGGCCATCTCTGCGGGCAGGGCATTATATCTGTAATAATTCCAGTGTGGGATAGATGGATGGGGTTGAGACAGTCTTTTGACTAAATTTCCCGCCTCGCCCACGTACAGAAGGCGGTTGACGGTATCAATGAGTATGTACAAGACATTGTCTGCCCCGACCTCGAAGTCAAGTTGATCTCTTGCCCTCCAGTCTTGTTTATGAATACGGGCAGATTCCTTTTTTTCAAGTTCGTCGTCAATGCGTTTAACTACGGGAGAATCAATAATGCGCCGAAACAACTCTGGAAAGGTCGGCAGTTGAGTATAGTGTGGAGTAAAGTAAAATGTCCGGGTTACCCTATCAAACTCAATGTCGAGAAACTCCCAAAATGGAATATCTTTCTCAACATCTGTCTCACTACCGTTCTTTTCCCGCAGTTTTGCCTCCAAGTCTCTCATAAATGTCATCAAATAGGCCTTTTTCAGTTCCCAGAGAAGTTCCTCATTAAACCAAAGGCGATATTGATCATTGGCCCTTTGTGTCTTGTTTGATACCGTAATCCAACCATCATAAGGTTGCCCTTGAAAACGAATTACTATCTTCGCATCAGAGTTCTTCCGACTATCAACATGATGAAAATCGTCAATAAGACCCCATATCGAACAGACCCAATTGGGAACGACGGTACCTTTATGATGAAACAAGGACCCGTCGACTTTTTTTCTCCAAAGAGGAAAATCAACTTTAGATCGTTCAATTTTACCGCGCATCTGAACCTCCTGATACTAAAACTGGAGTCGCATAAAAAAATGCGCCTATATACTATCTTTTCTTATCTTTCTTTTGTTTAATAATTCATCCTTCTTTTGGAGTACATAATTCCTTATCACGTCTCTCCCAGTGTCTTGTTGTCCGGCACACAATATCTCTTCTAACTTGAACACTGCGTTGGCAAATAACCATGCATCTGTCTGAAAGAATTCATTCTTAATGTTATCTGCCCGTCCCTTTAAATACTGTTCAATCTCTTCCGGAAATGGTTTACCTTGATTACTGATGATTTTTTCCTTGAAGTACAGTTCCTTCGACAGGCAATAATCCAGGCCATTTCTTGCCCAACCGTATTCTTCAATCAAATCCAGATTAGGAGGAATGTAATTAAATTCGCCATGGAACAACGGTTTGAGAACAGGTAAGGAAAATAGACTTGCCTCGCCAACTTCAGGATTTAAAAATTCCTCAAACTCGCCTATGGCCTGCGGAACTTGCAATTTTTCTAGTTCTTGCGGCAATAATTCCTGCCGTAGTGTTGTCAATTCATTCACTGGAATACCCCGGAAGGGCCGATGTAGTACACTGTCCTCCAGTTTTACCAACTGTCTCTTAATGGTACTGACGTGTTTACCGAGACATCTGGCCAGATAGTCCGTAGACAGATAGAAATAACCATCTTGATGTCCCAGTTTCGCCAGTTGATAGGCAAGGGCGAACACTTCCCGGACACTTTTCTTCTGAAGATTGATAATGGCCTTATCGAAATCAGTCAGTTTCGTATCCCGAAGAGTAAGGTTTCTTTTAAATACATTATCTACCGTCGCCCCGATATCTGTCCATGCCTTTTCCGCAGAATCCTTGGTTCGGCCCTCACTGTACTCCCGGTCAGTGAAAGAATATAATTGTTGTTTGACCTCATCCGGCCCCAGTCCCTGTACCTTTAACCAGATCGCCAACAGAAATGTATACCTGTTCCTATGTCCCGGCCCGGGTAGACCATTTTCCCATACGTACGACAAGTTATCTTTGTCTGCCGTAGTAAAGAGGTCGACTTTTTCAGTGTGTTTCCTTGGGGTCGCCTTCTTTTCCTTGGGCGGTTCTTCTGAAATTTCATAGTTAATCCACGGCACTCGCCTAATGTCAGATAAATAACCATACTGGTCCTCTAGGGGATCAAAGGTCGTTTTATCTAAGAAGGTGCACTGATTGCCGGTCCTTGGATGGATACCGAGGGGTAATTTGATCCCTTTTCCTCTGGCACTCTCCGGCCGAAGTTCAATGTTCACATCCACGTTGCCCGCATTGAACGACGAAACTTCTTTTGCAAAGGCAATTAACGCATCTGTAGGCACGAGTTTGTCAAAAAACATCCAGATGTGATAACCCTTGTTCCCGGAGAATTCCAAATGAATATCCCCCGGTGCAAAGTACTCTTCCAGTTCTTGAATTAAATCCCGGGCGATGTTCTTGGTCTGGGCGTACCCTGCCTCAGTGGAGGCATCGATATCAAAACATAGAAACTTGGATTGACCCTCGAGAAACATTACTATCGGGACATCTCCGCCTCGCAGATGGCGTTCAATATCTTTATCTGTCAGTGGCCTGTCCCAAAATGGGGTTTTCGAAGTGGTTCGCCTCTCGGCGTTATTTGTTCGAATTCCAACCGCGCCTTCAACCCGTTTATCAGTATAATATAGGCCCCACTTTTTCCTCGTAGTAATGAACAGGTCGTTGATCTTCTCGATTACTGCATCCAGGGGACGAAGTTGTCCATATTGTTTCCTATATTCATCCGGGGAAAGACCGTGACCCCTAACATGTCTACCTAATTTGGTAAATACTCTGCCGCATATTTTGCACTCTATCAACTTCTCCATCCCTTGCCTCCTACAACCGACCATTACTTCTTATTACTACGCGGCATAAGGACTATCCTTTTTTGCGAATCCGCCAAAAAGTTCTTTAATGGACTGCAGGCCATATGACTTGTCATGACATCGGTTGTGGCCACATTGACGTACTTTCTTGTCATCTCAAGGGTCGAGTGGCCCATAATCGCCTGAAGACTAAAGGCACTGCCCCCATTGCGAATGTAAGTTACCGCGAAGGTATGGCGAAGGTCATAGAGGGTTATCGTAGTACCTAGTTTCCCTGAATACTCACGCATACGTATTTGCATTGATTTTGGCGACATTCGTTGGCCCGTGTAGGCACAGAATATTGTCCCGTTTTTGTCCCAAGATTCGTGACGGGCGTTGATTAACTTTTTAATCGCCAAATACGTAGTTTTGGATATAGGTACGTACCGTTCTGTCCTAGTTTTACTGACCTCGGCGCGAATTCTGATAGTATAGTCTTGCATGTCGGTTATCCGCAGTTGTTGGGCCTCATAAGGGCGAATCCCGTTGTCTAGGATGGTCATTATCAAAAGATAGTCACGGTATCCGGAAAAGGATTTTTGATTGGGTAATTTCAGTAAATCCCTGATGGACTCTTCGTTATGATCAACAATCCTACTGGTCTCCGTCTTGTACTTAAATCCCTCACAGGGGTTTTGTTCCATTGCCCCAAGTCCCATACAGTGTTTAAAGAACTGACTAAGGATTGACAGTCTTTTATTGTAGTAGGCATGCCCGATGTTTTTGGCGTTTAGAAATTCCAATACCGACTTACGTAGTGCAATGCCCGGTAAGTCGCCTCCGCAATAATTGAGAAATCTCCCTAAAGAGTACTCTATGGCCTCTATCCCGAATTGGCCGAGTCCCTGGAGTTTTTTTGTTTCAACGAAGTCGGTTACAAGTTCCTTAGGGTCCAATTGTACTTTCATCTTCCTTATCCCTTTACGCATAAAAATACCTCCCACCGGTCAGGCAAGAGGTAATTTCGAATACTCCATCCAGAAGTTGTTTTTCGCAGTCTCCCCACGTTCGGATAATCTTCATCCAAATCCCCCCTAAACCCCCGCCAATCACAGTTCCTTGACCAGTGGTATCTCATCGCAATTGGGGAATTTGGAACAATTGATGCAGTCTTTCCAGACCTTGTGCGGCAGTTTTTCCTTGGGTATCTCGGTAAAGCCCATCCTGGCGAAGAATTCTGGCCGGTAGGTAAGGGTAAACAGTGTTTTTACCCCCAGCTCCTGGGCTTCCTCAGTCAGCTTCGTGACAATCTGGCTGCCGATTCCTTTGCCCGAATGCTCCGGCTCCACCGCCAGCGCCCGGATTTCGCCGAGTTCATCCCACAGAAGATGCAGTCCGCCGACGCCCAGGATTACTCCGTCCTCTTCCGCTATAGTCACATCCCGCAGAGTCTCATATACAATGCTGCGCGAGCGCGGCAACATCAATCCTTTTTCGGCATAATCGTTTACCAGCTTAAAAATCGTTTCCGCATCTTTGAATGTAGCCTTGCGTAAAATCATCTGCAATCCCTCCGTCGTATAATTATACTCAATATATTATATTTATGCAATATTTTTTCAGATTACAAAAAAGACCCCGCAGAGGCGTGGTCGCAAAATATCGATAGCCAATCAGGCCATAACGCGTCTCCCCCATGCAGTTAACTGGCCGCAAGGGTGTCCGGCGGCGTTGCGTAAGGGGCTCCGTTTTGCGGTTGCTTATGTTTATAAAGGCTAATGCGGTCGGATGATCTGCGACACGCAGGAGATGAATCAGAGCACGAAGTGGTTTCCTTAGACGCTGTTGGTTAAAGGCCGGTAACAGCATCGTGCCCGCAACCAGGACGGTTGCGGGAAGAGCTATTGAGCAGGGATGCGAATTAGCTCTGCTACGATAGCTGTCGGCCCAAACCTTACAGCGCCTTACTCCGGAGCTCCGCCGTCCGGCACTCTTGCGGCGAAAATGCGGAAAAATTTCTAAGCAAAGAAACCAACATCGTTGATAGCAGAGAAGATCCCTATATTAGTCGGGAGGTTATCAAGCGGTCTAAGCCATATCAAGTTTTATTAGCACTAGGACACAGCTCCCCCAGCGCACACTCACCGCAAAGCGGCTGCCGAGCCTTACAAACTTTTCGTCCATGCCAGATTAGCCAGTGATGGGCAGTTCCCCAGTCAGCCCGGGGGATGGCCTTCATCAGCCCCTCCTCCACCGCCAGCGGAGTATCGCCAACCGCCAGTCCCAGGCGATTGGCCACCCGGAAAACATGAGTATACACCGCAATCGCCGGAACGGCAAATGCCTGGCTCAGCACAACATTAGCAGTCTTTCGGCCCACGCCGGGAAATTTGACCAGCTCGTCAAAGTCGCCGGGAACGTTACCGTCATAGTTTGCGCATAATAGCCCACAAGTTGCGATAATATTTTTGGCCTTGCCCCGGAACAAGCCGCAATCACGAATAAGCTCTGTCAGCCGCTCTTCCCCCAGCGCCAGCATCTTAGCTGCAGTGTTGTACTCAGGGAAAAGCCTGGTGGTCGTGATATTTACCCGGACATCGGTGCACTGGGCCGACAAAATCACGGCAATCAACAATTCGAAAGTCGAGGAATAATTCAATGCGGTAGTTACATCACCATAGACTCTAGCCAAAATAGCCAACATCTCTCGCTTATGGGCTTTAGTTATCCGCAATGCCAGCTCCCTCCTCCGTTCACCAGCAAACTAATTAGTCAGACTGCGAATCGGCGCGGGAATACGCCCGCCGCGGGCAATAAAGTCGTCTGACCTGAAGGAATTCACCTTCATAATGGGACTATGCCCCAGTAGCCCGCCAAACTCCACCTGGTCGCCGACCTTTTTGCCGGGAACGGGGATAATGCGCACTGCGGTAGTCTTATTATTAATCATGCCGATAGCCGCCTCGTCGGCGATAATCGCCGAAATAGTAGCAGCAGACGTATCGCCAGGCACGGCGATCATATCCAGGCCGACCGAACACACACAAGTCATGGCCTCCAATTTTTCGAGCGTCAAACTGCCGCGTTCCACAGCCGCGATCATCCCGGCGTCCTCGCTTACCGGAATAAATGCCCCGCTCAGTCCGCCGACAAAAGACGAAGCCATCAGCCCGCCCTTTTTGACAGCATCATTAAGAATCGCCAGCGCCGCAGTCGTGCCAGGCGCCCCGCAGCTTTCCAGGCCCATCTCTTCCAAAATATAAGCTACACTGTCGCCCACCGCCGGAGTCGGCGCCAGTGACAAATCGATAATTCCAAAGGGAACGCCCAGCCGCCGCGAAGCCTCCTGAGCCACCAGCTGCCCGACGCGGGTAATCTTGAAAGCCGTCCGTTTTATCGTTTCTGCCACAGCGCCGAAATCCTGGCCCCGCACTTCCTCCAGCGCCCGTTTGACAACCCCCGGGCCGCTGACCCCGACATTGATCGTAGTTTCCGCTTCGCCCACGCCGTGAAAAGCTCCGGCCATAAAAGGATTGTCCTCCGGAACATTAGTAAACACCACCAGCTTAGCGCAGCCAATCGCGTCCCGGTCGCTGGTCAATTCCGCGATACGTTTGATGATATGCCCCATCTCGCGGACACAATTCATATTGATGCCAGCCTTAGTAGACCCTAAATTTACCGACGAACAAACCCGTTCTGTCCTGGCTAACGCCTCAGGGATAGACCGGATCAAAATCTCGTCGCCTTTAGTATACCCTTTTTCAACCAAAGCCGAGAATCCACCGATAAAATTAACCCCCACCGTTTTTGCGGCGGCATCCATCGCTTCGGCCACTGCCACATAACTGTCTGTGCGGCAGCTTTCAGCTACAATCGCTATTGGCGTCACCGCGATCCTCTTATTAATGATCGGGATGCCGTACTCAGCCTCGATATCCTCGCCGGTTTGCACCAGCCGCTCGGCAGCGCGGGTTATCTTCTCATAAATATTACGGCAAAATATCTTTACATCAGGATGGCCGCAATCACGCAAACTGATACCCATCGTAATTGTCCGCACATCAAGATTATTCTCGGCAATCATCCGGTTAGTCTCTAAAATATCCTGAACCGATAACATGAAAAACCTCCTCTAACGGCCTGTGGCCGATGCTATACTGTGTGCATAATCTTAAAAATATCCTCATGCTGCACCTTGATCTCCAGCCCCATCGGCTCGGCCTTCGCCTTGAGCAATTGCTGCAAATCCTTCAAACTGATACCAGCCCCAGCCATATCAGCAATCATAACCATATTAAAAAAACCATTGATGATATTCTGATTGATATCCAGAATATTGACACTATGCTGGGCCAGAGCCGTGCTGACCATGGCCACAATACCCACCTGGTCATGTCCGATAATTGTGATGACCACTCTCATATACATTAGCCTCCAGTTCATTATTCACGACACCACTGCCGCTTCAGACGATATTGAATATATTATACTTGTTTTTCAACAAAAAACCAAAGGGGTAACCCTACTTTTCGCTTTTTCCCCGGCAAACGCCTGCATTTTTCGATATTTCCACAAAATAACAACGCCCGCGAAAGCGAGCGTTCAAAATGTAGAGACCCATGCCGCTGGAGAAATCCCCAGATGCATGTTCTGATTTCGCCAGTGAAGTAGAGATAACAGTACTAAATAAGGCTTTCAGGAGTGTCAAACATACACACTCACCGTGCATGGAGGGGAGCTTAAAAAGCAGACGGCTCATCGCCAAGGGCGTTAACAGTCTGCTCCCAATAACGTAGTTTGTTACAGTTAGAGGATATCAGGCAATATTATTGAAATATCAATGATATTAATTATAATGCTCCTGGTATGAGACCTATATTACGCAATCGACAACTAATAGCAAACTATACAACGAGGTGATCTTTTTGCAATTAACCTATGATAATTTCTACCAGCTTCTTAATCTAGATCACTCGGATTTATTGCTGTTAAAAAACCTTTTTTCGTCCGAAGAAAAAAAAGCCGAAACCTGCAATAGTTTTCTGGAATCTGTTGTTATCGGCGACGCAGATAGCGAAATCCAGGCATTAATGCCCTTCTTTCTCCACCGAAACATTCAGGCCTATTTTGATTCCGGTCGCCAAATTCGGCTTAAAGACATTTTTAGACAGGTGATGGGCAACAACAGCATGAATGTATCGGAGGTACTTCCGCTTATCAAGGCATTCAATCAGGTTAATATTCCTGTTCTACTGTTGAAAGGATTAGCGTTGGGACATGTTTATTATAAAGGGCTGGCGTTGCGAGCCATGGGGGATGTTGATATCGCAGTACCGGTCAACCACTTTGACAAAGGGTTGCAGATCGCAAGAAGTATAGGTGCAAAACAGGTCAAATCTTCCTTACATTCCGTCGATTTTATATTAGGTCGCAACGTTGCCCTGGATTTTCATTGTAGTGTTTTCAAAGAGAACTATGAGCAAGAAAAAAGAGAAACCATACTGTGGGAAAGAGCACGCCAAATAGACTTCTATGGTGCTTCCGCGTTCGTCCTGTGCCCGGAGCACTTATTGCTAGGAATTCTGATCAATGCATTTATTGATACTATCCATGAGACGACGGGAAAAACCCGGATGATAAAATGGATTGTTGATCTGGCTGTTATATTGGAACAAAAACCCGATTTCGATTTGGACCTATTTATTCAAGACTGTTACCACTTTCGTTTGATGCCGCAGGTTATTTGTCTATTGCGAGCTTATCAGACTACTTTCTGCTATAAGCTTGGCGATTACCTGGTTGATGATATCGTTCGACGACTGGAGAACGAAAAAGAATATAATCAAGCCAGAATGAAGCTGTTTGATAAACTTGGCACCTGTTACCGGAATCCACCGCTTTTCTCTATTAGAAAAAAATTTTTAGATTACCTGTATTTATCGGACAATCAGACAAGCAACCTTACCAGTTTCAAGATATTTATTTATAAAAAGTACCATGCAGAAAACTTCTGCCAATATTTGCGAGCCACTTGGAGCAGGGCGATAAATAACCTGAAAAACAAACATAATAATGGAGGTTCTGTAAGCTAGTTTCATCTCTGGCAAGAATAATTGAGGCGGACGGGCAACGCTACTATGCGTTGATGTGTTCTAAAAAACAACACTGACAAGCGGCATTTGCGCTAGTCAGTGTTGTTTTGAATATGGATTCGGGCAGAGAACTACATCGAAGCCTCAATGCAAATAACCATTTTATTAAAGGTACCGCTTACGTTACCCCGCTGATCGGTATTCCCGTTACTGCGATAAGCTCTTCATAAACCATAAGTTCGGGTTTTTCGTATTCCTTTTTCACTTTATCACCCCTTTTTTCTTGAAAAGTGACTCACATTGCCGCAGGAAGGTACCTTGGCTATCTGGATAAGGACGAGACTGATTGTCCTCCCCATTCGTGAATTAAAGCGGCAAACCGAGACATGTCTGTACCAAAGCTCAATCGATAACATTCCAGATTATTCAGCATATCCGTAACAAAATGAAACTTTGCAGTTCTTCTTTGTACATCAGGATCAGCCAGGGTTACTGGAAATACCGACCCCACCACGGACAGCGGTGATACTCGCTCCAACCGGCTTTCCGGCCTACCCGACTGCTCAATGGTTAATATGGCTTCAAGAGCTACTTGCCCCGCGGTATCGGTCTTTGCCGCTAAAGGGAAATAGGTTTCATCCTCTAGCGTAAAACCGCGTACCGAAGCCGGCAACCCCGGGAAAAAATTTTCTATTGATTTTTGCCGCACTTTAATTATGTTTGTCAAAGCAACCGCCACATACCCTTGCTTTTTCCCAACATAGACAATATCGTCAGCCATAACCGACATACCGTGTTGCATAAGAGCATATGTTGCTGTGGACTTACCGGCGCCGCTCGGCCCGGTAAGCAATACTCCCTTGCCTCCTACCAGCACACAGCCGGCGTGAATTGCACAAAAGTCCGGCCAAATAATCCGCCCCAAAACGCGTTCGGCCAGGAGTATGATTTTTAATACTAAAGGTGCACTTTGTTCTGTTAATAGTACGACCTCGGCTCGCCTGGCACTCAGGTCTATATATGCCCTCCCAAGGCCATTCCAATCGTACCACTGGGCATTTTCCTTACAATATATGGAGTACTCCAATGAAATTGGCTCCTGAATATGCAATTTACAAGTCCTGCAAGACTCTGCAGGCAGCGGCAAAAGGTCATCAATTTTGTCGCTGCCTGCTTCACGGTACCGTATATCCCAATTTGGACTTTGAGTCGCTGAAATCCTTTGAAGTGGTATAAATTGTTCGATGGCAGCAAGCCAATCAGCGCTGTCGCTTTGAATTCGTATGGACTTACCACATAAATCAATATATTGAGAATACGGAACAACACCGTCGTAGAACATCATTTATCCCTTCAGCATCAGTGTATACTGTGCAATACTAGATTTATCTTCATGGAAAGGAAGGCCCTCCAGGATCAGCCAAGCATGACCCTTTAATCCTGTGGCAGTCTTATATACGCCAATTGCCACCTCCCCATCGAGCCCATGCTCACGGCACCACCGGTAAAGAAGCAACGACCTAATTAAACATGGCCTGGAACTCCGAAAGACTCTCTTTAAAATGAAATTTACAATCCGCCATATTCTGTCCAGTTCAGCCCGCTCATTGCCTCGCTTGCCTGAAATAGCGCAACACCTGCTTAATCCGGCGAGAATATCAGGCATCGGCCTATTTCTAATCAGTAGTGAGTAATAAGGCAACCAGACCAACACCCAAATGAAAGGCGGTAAATGAGCAACAATTTTGGCGGCCCGAAATTTCATTATCCTGCAACCTTTCACCATAACTAGTTATTCCAGGATAACAACTCATTTTGTTCCATTAAACTGATTAGTTCTTCCAAATCATTACTTAACTGACCACGTTCTACCTCATACTCATTTAATAACGTCTCAATGATGTTGTTTATTGCGGTTTTACCATCTACAAGTTGCCAAAAAGAGCGTCCAACCTGGTTAAGACCGAAATATTTACCTGTCAACGGCTCAAGCAACACTGCTTCTCTCCCCATCTCTTCATAAATAATATTAGGGTTTTTACAAGGTGTTCTTTTATCCATTTTCTCCTCCAACTATTCATCATAAAGTGCTTTATTTTGCTGCTTACAAAACTGCACTATAGTTTCCATATTAAACGCTATGATCACCAAAACGATTAATTAACTAAGATAGCAACAAAGCTCAGTATAAATAGAGGCAGTCTACATACGCGCCAAAATTGTATTAATATAAAAAAACATCAAAATATAGCAACAACTATGTTACTTTAATGGACAGGCCCTCAATGACAAGTTGAATAGCCGATGCTTAGACATACTGGTTTATTTTCCCTTGCGACTTTGGCGAACGCCTCCTCGCCTAGGGGTACCAATCCGCCGGGTTGTGGGCGTGCTGGAGAATACTAGGGTTATTTGGCAAATCACTCCGATGTCCCAGAAAACCAGTGCTTACCTTACCTTGTAGACAACAGGAGTGAGCGGTTACTCATTTTTTATTATGTAACGCCTCGCAAATTTTGTCAAGCTCATTTCCTAGCATGGGTTGAAGGTTCATTCCTCCGGGCGCTGGGTATATCCCGCCCCCCCAAAAAAACAAAGAGCGCCTTCGTTTCCGATGACGCTCTCATGAAAATCCTGTACTTGCCTACGATGATTATTCCGAAAACTTATCAATGGCACTATTTAGTGCTTTCGCTACAGTCGACAGCTGATTGCTATCCTCGGAGATGGTCTTCATCGACTCAGTTACTTCCTCCGAGGTCGCAGCTATTTCCTGACTGGCAGCGGCATTTTGCTGAGAAATCGCTGACATATTGGAAAATACGTCGATAACTGTTGCACTTCCATTGGTAAGTTTCTTGCCGGAGTTATTAAGAAAAGCAATGTTTTCTTCCGTATTGGCAATAGCTTTAGCAATCTCGTCAAATTTTTCACCTGTTAGATTGACGCTTGCTGCTTGTTCCTGCGCAATCTGGGCACTTATATTCATTATTTCCACGGCCTTTTGCGAATTTTGTTGCAGTTCCTGTACCACCTCGTTAATCCCCTTGGCAGAAACACTAGACTGCTCGGCAAGCTTGCGGATCTCTTCCGCGACCACAGCGAATCCCCGTCCAGCTTCCCCGGCCCTGGCCGCTTCGATGGCGGCATTTAAGGCCAGCAAATTGGTTTGGGACGCGATATCCTGAATAACCTGGCTGGCCGAATTGATTTTTTCGGCGCTGGCATTGGTATTTTCAATACCCTGTTTTATATTTTCATCAAAAGTTTCCCGTTTCTGCGTGCGGCTGATCAGTTCCCTCACGGCGGCGCTGCCATCGTCGCGCATCTGCTCCACAACCTTAGTCGCATCATTCAATTGTTGCAACATAACTTGGTCCTGTTCGACTATCTCGCCGAACTGATGGATCATCGCACTTCCCTGTTGCGTGTTTGCTGCCTGCGCACCTGTACTTCTGGCAAGCTCATCGATAGTTCTTGCTACAGCGCTAGAAGCATTAAACGAGGTGCTCGCAGCATTCTTGAGCTTGTCTGAGATTCTTGAAACTTGTTCTGATGTTTGCAATAAGCCATTTAAAATTTCCTTTTGATTATTGCTTGACGCTTTTATTGCTTGACCCAGAATACCGAACACGCCAGGATAGGAAGAAATATTCCGCTGGACATTGTCCAGGGAAAGATGAGCATAGCGATTTTTGTAGAGAATAACTTCATCATAGATTTCTTTAATATCTTTTAACTGAATATCCACATATACAAAGCCAATAAAACGTTTGCCGCAAGCTATCCTAACGGCAGCTGACGTCATTTTAATCGTTACGCCTTTTCCTTCTATTTCCCAGTCATAAGGTTTAAGTATCGTGGTTGCGTTTTTACTGCGTGAATAGGTGTAATAATCTTCTTTGTGGGGTTCACCGTATAGAGACTCAAAACTAATGGTTCCGTCATCATTGTAGTAATAGTACGGGATTAAACAGCCGTTGGCGTCATGACCCGCTGCATTTCGATAGCGTTCATCCGCGCCGTCCAGTGCATTTGGCTCAATTACCATCGATGTCCCGATGAATTCCGGATGATCAGCCAACATCTTTTTCTGCATGGCCAAGATTTCCGCACGATCGACTCGTCCTGACTTTACGGCATTTTCGACGAAGTGCGCAAAATCCCTGCCAATTTTCAGGGCTTCACTTAAAGCACGATAATCTCCAAGGATTCCTCGCTTTAAGTATTCAAATGACATCTCTGCCTTTTTTAGGTTGTTGTTGGAATCATAAATTAAAAATCCAAATAATAGCGTTGCTAGAGCTCCGGCAATTAAAGTTCCGGTAAGCGAACTGCTGAAATATGTTATTACCGCAATCAGCGCAGCCCAACAAATTATTAGCACTATATTTCGCAAATTAAGCAGAGACATCTGTACCCCTCCTCATGATGTGAAATGTTTTTCGACAAAGAGTCAAACTGTGATTAACCAAGATTCCACGTTAAAAGTTATTCGCAGCCAAATCGTTACATTTTACGACGCGCTTGGCCATTCACAGTACATTTTACCACTACGCCCACCTCATTTCCAGTAGTTTGTGCGTTTGGCGTAGAAATACCTAGCCGCAAGCCCGCAGTTGCTTGTCTATATTGTCACGTGCCATCTGCTCATGATTTTGGTTCATTTACTCACCCCGATACAGTCTACAAAGTAGCAGAGAACCCCAAATAATATTATACACTATTAATTTACCAATAGTGTAGCAACCAGGTTATTTCCAGACATTTGCTCCCCAGATCGCTACCCAAAAGAAAAATCCTCCGGAGTTAAGTCTCCGAAGGTGCAGTATTACTGGATTGACGCTGTACAGTTTTGCCGTGGCCCACGGCTTTTAAATTCATTTTCGGTCGTTTTACAGTGTTCATCAAATCCACGAAGCCAAAAAATGTCATGGGGACGGTTCTTTAAAAAGTCACAGGGACGGTTCTTTCGACACACTCCATGATCCACTTCCATTTTAGAACTTCCCATAAAACGACAAAAATCCTGCAAGTTCCACCCAGAACTTACAGGATTTCTATTTTTCTCTATTTCCGTCTATCCAAGTCGTCACCCCGAGGCCGTTCAGAGCGTCTCCGGTAGTTAACTGGCCGCAAGAGTGTCCGGCGGCGTTGCGTAGGGGGCTCCGTTTTGCGGTTGCTTATGTTATGTTATAAAGGCTAATGCGGTCGGATGATCTGCGACACGCAGGAGATGAATCAGAGCACGAAGTGGTTTCCTTAGACGTGTTGGTAAAAGGCCGGTAACAGCCTCGTGCCCGCAACCAGGACGGTTGCGGGAGGCGCTACTGAGCAGGGATGCGAATTAGCGGTTCGCGCACCTAGGTGGAGATTAATTTGCAAATGACTCTTGCGGCGGATAAAACTATGAAATCAGAACGTATACGATAGCTGTCGGCTTAGACCTTACAGCGTCTTACTCCGGAGCTTCGCCGTCCGGCACCCTTGCGGCGAAAATGCGGAAAGAACTCTAACCAGAGAAAAGACTTCGTTGATAATAGAGATATTCCCTGTGATTATCGCCAGCCGGCCTAATGTTTAAAGAAAAGATATTCGTAAACTCCAAGTGCCGCCTTCGCCCCATCTCCAGCAGCGATAATAATTTGCTTATCCGGCCCGCTGGTCACATCCCCGGCTGCAAACAGCCCCGGGATTCCTGTGCTGGCCCGACAGTCGACGACGACCTCACCCCTGGAATTGAGTTTTACAGTATCACGAACAAACTCTGTATTGGGATCAAGACCAATCTCTATAAATACGCCTTCCACCGCGATGCTTCTGGGTTCTCCGCCATCACTAACCGCAATCTTTTCCACGTTCTGCCCACCCTGAATCTCCTTGATCCGGTACCCGGTCAGCACCTCCAGGTTATTACAAGATCTAAGTTTATCCACAACGACCGGATCAGCCCGAAAACTGCCGCGGGCCACCAGATACACCTTTGAGGCGATGCCGCAAAGCTCAATGGCCGCCTGCAGCGCAGAATTGCCGCCGCCAACCACCGCCACCGATTTTTCGGCGTACAGCGGGCCGTCACAAGTGGCGCAATAACCGACCCCTTTGCCGGTAAATTCCTCTTCCCCGGGAACATTAAGCCGGCGCGGACGTTTACCTGAGGCGATAATCACCGCTTTACTGTGGTAAGACTCTTCACCAGCCTGTACCGAGAAACTGCCATCC
>Ga0364910_1149_pt1 | contig 20867 bp, 20 predicted proteins | sample SorcelJu500001C4_3_FD_206970 | JGI IMG/M metagenome (GOLD analysis project Ga0364910, IMG submission 206970) | Enriched cells from Trout Bog Lake Hypolimnion, Wisconsin, USA - BchlTB.June25.5000.01.C4 | ecosystem: Environmental > Aquatic > Freshwater > Lake > Hypolimnion/Profundal zone | place...
GAGCACATATTGCACTTAAGATTGCAGCCGCTAAAAATTTCAACCATTACGTGTTGTAACACCGCGTTTTACCTCCAAGGCCTTTATAGTTACCACTAATACAATAACATATACGACAAAATTGCCCAACCCTAGGTATTCTAGAGCCCCGCTCGCTAAAAGATAGTATGAGATTAAAACCTTTGCCATCAGTGCCACCGCCCATGCCACAGGATAATAAAAACTGTTTCCTTCGGCTGCCAGAAGCTGAGCATAGGCATTAGTAAATGGCAGGGGAATCAATCCTAAAAGTAACCACTGCAATATAGGCACAGCAGGCAAAAAAGCTTTCCCATATAAGCCGGTAATAAGATATCTCCCTATTAGCTCTAGAGCAATAATGATCATTGTCATTATAATACACGAATATATGGCTGTTTGCTTTGTAGCTCGAAGCTTTTCCATTACATCATCTTTAAAGGATAATTTGGGAAACAAAATACTACCGATAGTAACGATAACCATTGACGGTAAATCAGCAATCGTAGATGCTATTGAATAATATCCTACAAATTCCGGTCCTCTAAAGCTGTTGATCAGAATCAAGTCGGCCCTGGTCGAAATTAATGCGAAAAGCGAAGCCACATATGGTTTTATGCCATATGATAAATTTTGTCTGAACAATACCCAAGAAGGTGAATAAATTATATCAAAGTGGGACTTTAGCCACCAAAGTATCCAGGCTGTACCAGCACACAATACTATTATACTTGTAGTAAAAACCGTTTCGACGTTGACAATCTTTACGACAATTAGCAATACCAGCAACCCAGCTCCTAATATCTTCGCAGCAATCTCAAGAAGGTTGTATCTGCGAACTTCCTGTATTCCTAATAGCAAGTTTTGCAGAAGCGAGTAAGCAAGCCCAAGAGGAACATAAATTAATGATAATAGAAGCAATATCCCGCTAATGGGTGCAACAGCAGGACAGATGAGGAACACGCCCCAACAGATACAGACCAAAACCGTGGCAAATATGAAACTGACAACAATTGAATTACTTACAAGAGTCGATAACAAAGTTCGATCTTTGGCGACATAATAAATATTAGATGCAGGAAGCCCGAAATTTAACAGTTGAATCCCAATAGCTCCTACTGTAAGTGCTAAAGCATATTCACCTCGGCCCACTGGCCCCAAAATCCTAGAAATAACAACCGAAACGAGAAGACCTAACCCTATCAAAAAAAACTTTGTAACTATTGTTCCGAAAACTTTTTTCACAAAATCAGAATGACTAAATCGATTAATGGTCTCTACAAAAAAGTTCTTCGCTTGCTCTATATAAATCATAATGAAATCATTTAAACGCTCCTTTAAATTTTTTCTAAAGGATATTTACCATAAGCAATATTAGCTTAATCATTTCGACAAAAATACTTATTACCAATTAATCAATTTTTTAATCAATTTTACCCATCAATAAATTCCTTCCACCACAGGGCAAAATTCAACAAATACCAAACCTGCGGGCCGTTGCCGCTGTCGATCAGCCGCATGACCTCGTCTTTATTCAAAAAGTCAGTTTTATCGCAGAAAGCGTCCAACTCACTACGGGTCTGCGCGCCAAGTCGGTCAAAGAACCATTCGTATATCGGTACTCCGAAACCTTGTTTCTTGCGGTCGATGATATTGTCGGGGATTATCCCGCGGACCGACTTCTTGAGGATATGCTTGAGAGTGCCGTTTCGCATTTTTACGGCGGAGGGGATGCTCATGGCCAATTCCACAAATTTATGATCCAAAAATGGAACCCGTCCCTCTAGACTGACACCCATGCTCATTTTGTCGACCCGCATCAGGAGCAGCTCAGGAAGTCGGAGGTTAAGGTCCAGATAAGTCATCCAGTTGAGGGTCGATTTTTCCCAGGCTTTCTCTTCGAACCGTTGCCGTATAGGTTTTAGTCCTTCCCATGAGGAAAACCCAGCAAAATCTTTACTCAGGCGAGGCGATAACAGTGCTGCCTTATGAGTCTCGGTAAAAGCCTCCGCTCCGCCCCAAAAAACAGGCAGTCCTTCTGTTCCCCGCCGCAGCCATTCATATTCGAACGAATATTGTCTGCCCATCCTTTTGGCGAGACTCAGGCCGGCCTTTTTAAGCAGCCTGGGTACCGGCAGACGGTTATATTCTTCAAGCATCACTGACGTTTTCCAGCTAGGGTATCCCCAGAACAGCTCGTCCGCCCCTTCCCCAACCTGACAGACAGTAACGCCGTTGTCGCGGGCCAGTTTAGAGACATAATACACCGGCACACATACTGGATCGGCTATGGGTTCGTCCTGGAGATGAACCATCTGCGGTAAAAAATCAAGCAGGTCGTCGATGTTTAGCAGCCGCTCGTGGTGCTCGGCTCCGACCAGTTTAGCGACCTGTCGCGCATACTGGAGCTCGTTCTGATAACTTTGGTACTCACCTTCGTAACCGATAGAAAACGTTTTTACCGGGTTGCCTTCCCCCTCGGAGAATAGGGCTGCGTTAGTGCTCGAGTCGATCCCGCCTGACAAAAAAACGCCCACCGGCACGTCGCTTACCTTTCTCAGTTTGACGGCGATGCGGAGCTCCTCCAGAATCATCTGCGCAATCTCTTCTTCGCTGGCACCTGTCAGTGGATCGGTATGATCCCAGACATCCCAGTACTTGTTCTCTCTTATCGTGCCGTCGGCTTTGACGCGCAGCCAAGTGCCCCCTGGCAGTTTCTTGATTCCTGCAAACAAGGTATCCGGTGCTGGGGTGGTCAAAAACGATAAATAATGATAAAACGCCTGCTCGTTGACTGCCCGCTTCTGTGCGGGGTCCTTCAGCAAAGCCTTGATTTCCGAAGCAAAGACGATGCGCCCGTCATGAATGGTGTAATATAGAGGTTTGATGCCTATTCGGTCCCTGATGAGCCACAATTCGCGGTTGTTGGCATCCCAAAGGCCGATGGCGAACATCCCCCGAAATCGGTGAAGACAATCAATGCCCCATTCTTCAAAAGAATGTAAGATAACTTCCGTATCGGAATGATCGGTCTTCCACTTGTGCCGCCCCGTCTTTTCCAGTTCGGCGCGGATTTCTGCGTGATTATATATCTCGCCATTAAACGCTATCCAAAGACTGCCGTCCTCGTTGCACATCGGCTGAGTTGCGACAGCTGACAAATCGATGATTGACAGACGACGGTGCCCTAAGCCAACATTGCGCTGTTCCGACACCCACGTTCCCGCACCGTCCGGTCCCCGATGCTCCATGGTATCACGCATCTGATCAATGTACTCGGTGGTTATTGGAAATCGGGAATCATTAAATGTCAAAGCTCCTACAATTCCGCACATTAACAGTTTCCTCCGAGCTCGGCTTCAACTGCAAAAGCGATCTCCATGGCTTGCACCTGCTGCCAAAGAGGGATCGGCCATTCGCCGCCGTTTTTAATTACCTGAGCTACTGCCGCAATCTCTTCTTTTTGCCCTTTTTCGCTAACACGCGAATTGAGTGCTCTCAGTTCTACACCATAACCGCTCAACTTTTTGTAATCATCCATCACAATGGTTTTGCCATCGCAATGGATCACCATATTTTCTTTGGGATAAGCGACTGACCCCATTGCCGTGTATGTCAACGTAGCGACTGAGCCGTCCTCAAAAGTTATTGTGGCAACAAAATTGTCCCGCGGGCTGTAGTAACCGGTCGCGGGGGTAATCGAATGGGCAGTCACCGTTTTGAGTTTGCTGCCTGTAAGGTAGGTGAATAAATCATATATATGGCAGGCTTCGCCAACATTACGCCCCCCGCCTTCGGCGGTGTGCACCCAATGATCTAGCGCCAGATAGCCGGCATTCATGCTATAGTTGATGACCATTGGATTCCCTCGCTTGGCCACCACCTCATGGACACCGCGAGCACAAGGGGAGAATCGACGATTGAAGCCAGTGGTCATACTGGAAGCCAGCCCGCCGGCTTGAGCAAAATAGTCGGTTATCAAAGTCAGTTCCTGCCGGTTTAGCGCCAGCGGTTTTTCCACCAATACATGCTTTCCGGCTTGTAGCGCCTGAAGGGCCATTGCCGTATGCAAATCGTGGCGAGTTGCAATCACCACCAAGTCGATGTCCCGGTCGTTCAAAATTTCCTGAAAGTCGGTTGTAGCATATTCGGCCGCAAACTGACTAGCTGCCGCCTGAGCGTTATGCCCAGTCCTACTCATAATAGCCCTCAAGTGATATAACTGCGGCAATGCTTGAATATTTGGCAGGTGCATCCCTCTGGCAAACCCGCCGGCTCCGACCAAAGCGACTCGAATCTTGGCCCCACCGGAAGGGATAGCTGAAGGGTTGGACACTCTACGGACAGGATCGGTTGTGTGCTGAGGATAAGACAACAACACCATCAGCGGCTTGTCCTGGATATTTTTTAGTCGATTATAAGCCTCGCTCGCCTGATCTATAGGATATACCGCCTGGATTAGCGATTCCAGACGGATTTTATTTTCTGCGACCAGTCGCAGGTATTCTCCCATGTTGCGATTTTCGGTCCAGCGCACATAACCGATGGGGTAGTCTAGGCCTTTTTCTTCATAATTGTTGTCGTAGCGCCCCGGCCCATATGATGATGAAATAAAAAAGTCCAACTCTTTTTCATAAAAGTCGGCCCTGTTCAGGTGTAACCCTACATCTCCGACCAGTACAACCCTTCCCTTTTTTCGGCAGACATTAAACGCCGTCGCCACAACCTTGTCCGATGGCGTCGCCGCGGTGATGATTACGCCGTCAGCGCCGAATCCGTCAGTAAGTCTATCTACCTGTTCCGCAACTGACTCATCGTTAGAAGAAATGCCAAAGTCTAGGCCCAGTTTTAGCGACAAGTCAATCCGATTGGGGTCCAAATCCACGCCGATCGCGCGGCAGCCATTGGCTTTAAGCATTTGCACCGTCAATTGGCCGAGAATTCCCAAGCCGATAACCACGAAGACTTCTCCCAATGTTGGCTTGGCCCGACGGACCCCTTGCATAGCAATCGACCCTAATGTAACCGTGCTAGCTTTATCTAACGCTACACCGTCAGGAATTTTAACTGCCAAATTGCGAGGAACGGCAATATACTCGGCATGAAACGAGCACTGCGCTCCGGCGCAGGCTACCCGGTCCCCGACCTTCAGATCATCCACTCCCGCGCCCACTTCGATTACAATACCAGCAGCCGAATAGCCGGTAGGATTGCCAACCGACAGTTTGCCTTCAACCAAGCTCCTGGTTTTGCTGATACCCTGACTTGCCACCATCTGAAATACTTTTTTCACCTTGTCAGGTTGTTGCAGCGCTTTTTTCCAGAGTGGCACACCACTGCTGCGGACGCCGCTTAATTCTGTGCCAGCGGAAATGCAGGAATGATCGACCCGGACCAGAATTCTCCCGGGTTCAGCCTGCGGAACCGGAATGTCTTCCACCAGCACCTGACCTTGTCTAATTAATACCTGTTTCATCGCCACATGCCCCTCGTATCAACAATTACTTTGTCTTGTATAAGTTCCCTGTTAATGTCCATAAACACTTTGTGATTAACCAACAAAACGATAATGTCCGCTTGCCGTATTGCGGCTGACCAATCAGAAAACCGGATGTTGTTCAGGCTGCCAATGCTTTCAGGCAAGCGGTCGATATGCGGTTCCACCGCCAAAACAGTAATATCGCCGTCTTCAGCCAGCTCTCTGACAATTTCCAGAGCCGGGCTTTCACGCAAATCGTCAACATCGGGTTTGAAGGCTAGTCCCAGGCAAGCAATAACCGGTGCCCGAAATTTGCTAGCATATGAACGAATTTTTTCCACAATATGCTGTGACTTATAATCATTAACTTCCCTGGCAGTACGAATAAGCCTCGCCTTGTCAGGGGCGGCATCAACTATAAACCAAGGATCAACTGCGATACAATGGCCTCCCACTCCCGGCCCCGGTTGCAATATGTTCACCCGGGGATGTCTATTGGCAAGCTCAATCAGTTCCCATACGTTTATCTCTAAAGAATCACAAATAATCGATAGTTCGTTGGCAAAAGCGATATTCACATCCCTAAATGAATTCTCAGCAAGCTTAGCCAACTCGGCGGTACGTGCATTGGTAATATAGATTTTGCCATGAACAAATTTTTGATAGAATTGCACCGCAACTTGGGCAGACTCTTTGTTTAATCCGCCGACTATACGATCATTGTCAATAAGTTCCCTTAATATCTGTCCCGGCAATACCCGTTCGGGGCAATGGGCGAAATATACCCTTTGATCTGCTCCACTCTTTGTTGTGTCACCAAAAATAGAAAGTTCCGGCCGGAGTTTAGCTATCCATTCGGCAATTATTTCGGTGGTACCCACCGGGCTGGTGGACTCCAGTATAACCAGGTTGCCCGGTCGTATAAAGGAAGCAATAGCCTTGGTAGCCGCTTCAACATAAGACAAGTCGGGGATATGATTATCTTTAAACGGAGTCGGAACTGCGATAATAAACACATCAGCCTCTTCAGGTTGAGCCCCTGCTTTTAGAAGGCCGCTGTTAACAGCTGATCTAACCAATATATCCAAATCAGGTTCAAAAAAATGTATTTTCCCTTGGTTAATGGTGTCTACAACTTCTCTCAGACAATCAACCCCACAAACCAGGAACCCTTTAGTTGCCAGCAGACTGGCTGTCGGCAACCCGATATAACCCAACCCCATGACACATACTTTTTCCATTAGTTAACTCCTCAAATATATTAATAAGCCCCTCTTCCTTTTAACACAACTTTTACCGTCTTAACCAGTAGCGCTATATCCTGCCATAACGACCAGTTTCGCACATACCAAGAATCGAGTTGTACACGTTCGTTGTAGTCGATGTCATTTCGACCGCTGGTCTGCCACATGCCGGTGATACCGGGCCTGACAAGGTAGTAATCGGTGATGTACTTACCATATTTGGCTACTTCTTCAGCGACAATCGGTCTTGGTCCCACCAGACTCATTTCGCCTCTTAGCACATTAAAAAGCTGCGGCAACTCATCCAAACTTGTTCTGCGCAAAAACGCCCCCACTTTGGTAATTCGTGGATCACTCTTGAGCTTGAAATCCCGGTCCCATTCTTCCCCGGCCTCAGGGTTATTTTTGAGGTGTTCCTCCAGTATAGCCTGGGCATCAGTCACCATGGAACGGAATTTATAGCAGGGAAAAACTTCTCCGCCTCGTCCGATACGATTATGGGCAAAAATCACCGGGCCCGGACTGTCGAGGTAAATACATAAAGTAATTATGGCAGTGAGCGGCAAGATGACAACGAGGCCAAGCAGGCTGCAGATTATATCAAAGCTGTGCTTGAGCACCCGATTATTGACGTTGGTCAGATTGTTACGAATTCGAAGCAGTACGGTCTTTTCGTTGAACAACGTATCAAGTTCCATATCTCCTACTGGCACGCCAAAAAGATCAGGAACAAAGGTAATATTGTCGACGTGGGGCTGAAGCCGGTAAATCATATTTAAAAGATCTTCTCTATTCAATCCAGGCACGGCGATGAGTACGTCTTTGACTCCGGTGCGAGCCACCGCTTTCTCAGCCTGATCAAAAGTACCAATTACAGGATATCTTTTGCGCAGAGCCACCTGTTTATCCTCCACTAGTCCGACTATTTTGTAGCCTAATCCACAATCGGCTTCTAAGGAGCTAAGCAGAAGTTCCGCTGTTTTTCCGGCTCCAATTATAACTACCGGAATTTTCCAAAAACCGGAGGCGGTTAAAACTTTTTTTGCAAAATACTGACTGATAATCAAATAGATAAAACTTATCAGCCAAACACTTACCAGAAAAACTCGTGAGATTTCGCCTGCGGTGTGATTAATGTACATCAGTACTAAGACAATTAGCATAGCGTAAATACTTACCTTAAAAAGTTTCTCGGTTTGCTGCCAAAATAGTAGCCGTCTGGTATATAGGTGGTCGTAATGAATAAAAAATATAAATGCGAAGGGAATGATAAAAAATAGATAAGGCCGGGAAACATCAAAAGAGTACGGCAACTGGATAAACAAAGGAAGAATGTCACTCCTAAAAAAATAGGCAGTCCAAACTGCGGCCAAAATAGCGCTGTAATCAACTGCCATTAATAATATTGGCAGTAAAAACCGTCGTAACCTAATACCCATGGGTTTATAGGTGATTATGTTTCCCTCGTCAAATGTCGTGAGAACTTTGGCTTCGGACACCGAGATCACCCCTGTCGGCGAAATTTAACTTTATTTCGGCATAAACAAGCTATATTTCAGTTATTTCGACAAAATTCCATTCAATCCTGCAAATAAGGTATCGTCTGCCGTTTTTATGTCAGCCTCTTTATGGCAAAAAAAAGCCTTCTCCTCACCCACGATCCGCTCGGAGAAGCCCTACAGTTTCAAACCCGATTGGTTAACTGATGACCAAAATATTGTTACATCACAATATCACAGGTGGTCAAGGGGAGCTACGCAAGGTTTTGGAGCCTGCCTGTTCCTTCTTTAAAATCAATAGCCGCAAGTCCGAGCAAAAACCAGTACATCCGAATTACAGTCGAATCACCGAAATTAAACTCTGTCAAGCCTTGAATTAAAAATGCTATTGTTGCTAAAAAGACCGCTAAAGCCAGCGGGTTTTTCCTGCCAATGCCTCGCTTGTATAGATAAACCAGAATGTACCCGAACATGACAATAAATCCGCCAAACCCAACAATGCCGTTTTCTGCTAAAATTTGCAAAAAACTGTTATGGGCATGTCCTAAATGTTCCTTAGCCTTTGGCGACATATAGCTACTATGATAAACATTCTCAAAATTCCCAGGCCCTACACCGACAATGGGGTGATCGACAAACATCCGCCAGGCGCCTTGCCACACCAACAACCTTCCGGTATTTTTCCCGCTTATGGAAATATCGACGATAGATTTCGCCCGGTGTTGCAATGTGGGAAAGTTGTATATAGATCCAGCAGACACCACTAACAGTAAACATAGAATTAAAGCCATTTTTGGCCTGGACCGGAGACTTAACACACCATAAATAACGATGGCGACCAAAACAGCCAGCCACGCCCCGCGGGTAAGGGTAAAAATTAAGGCGATCACTGAAAATATCCCAATAATGCCAAAGTAGATCCTACTATTTCGGCTCAGATCCACAGACTCCATAGCCAGGACGAATAGCACCGGTATCAGTTGAAGTAGACAGCCGGACAGCACCATATAATTGGCAAAAGCCCCGGCCCGAATGCCGTGAAAGCCTTGCCATACAGCATAGAAGTCGGAAATGGTGATTGAGATTGTCATTACAATAAGAACGTCGAATATTCTTTTCCTTGAGTCAATAAAACAAACCGCCAAAAACAACGGTAAAGCACGACTAATATACGCCCACAACTTATTGATGGCAATACCCTGATCATGGGTAGCCAGCGCAGAGATCAAGATCGTCACCCAAAAGAAAAAAATGGCTTGCACTAGTCGCTGGTCAGCTCGAAAGCTTATCGGCCCCTTTATCCGCCTTATAATTGTGAACAATATGGCCAAGGAGATAGCGACGTTGGATGCGGCAATTGAAAGGCTGGAGGCCAAGGCATATAGTAACAATAAATAATAAATAATATTGTCAATCGTTTTTACTGACATCTATTTTTCCTCTCAACCAAATATTCACCCGTTTCGTCACCAGATTATCGCGGTAACAGCAGTATACATGATTTGCCCAGAGAAAGCCAGGGATTCGAAAAGTCCGCATTTTTTTATTCGTCGGTCTCTCTTTTACGCAACAATTATATCTTATTTCGCGCTAGCTAAAGCCAGTTCCGCTTCCAGCTTGTCGTTCAGGCTTTAGCCTCGGTTGCCACCAAAGCCGATCAGTCGGCTGACAAATACAGCTGCTGAAAAAGCGCTGTTAGCCCTAATAAGTTCTTGCTCATATAAATCGGCATTCTGCCGGTAACTATTCACAAACTGCTCCAACGCAACCTGTAATGTAGGACAATCCGAGCTGGGGAAAGTTGTCCCGAAGTTGTATTCGTTCAGAACTTCCGGATTAATGCTGGAACTGGCCACTACAGGCTTATAATAGCCGATCGCGGTAAACAGCATCGCCGACCAATGATAACGATACCGTTCGGCGGCGTAGGGCATGATCAGTCCGTCAAGCCCGGCGATCGCCTCCTGCCATTCCAAGCCGATAAGGCCTCTGTGCCAGAAAGTTATATGTCTGTAGTCACTATATTTTTCGCTGATGCGTTCAAAATCAGCGGCGTCATCCGGGTGAACCGTCGCGCCCTGAATCGTGAGTTCTACCGGTTCGCTAAACCGACAGGACAGAAAAGTATCGAGAAATTGGTCAAGGTTTTTTTCCCGCCGGTACTGGCCGAAAAATCCCAGTTTTAATGTTCCCTGCTTTTTGATTGTCGGGTTATAATCCAGATCACGGGCAGTATACACCGGCGGCCGGATACAATCCACATTGGGGAATGTGCGGCCAAATATGCTGTCAGCAAAAGTCAATACAGCCACACGGATATTCGGATAATCTCGCAACTTTTTCACTTCTTTAAAGAAGCTAGCTACTTCCTTGGGGTTTAAGCCGTGAACAATGAAGATTACCGGTACTGGCGACTTTCTGAGGACGTTGAAATTCAAAGCCCGCAAATAACGATAAGTCGAAGTCGGGATAATAATCGCATCAAATTCGCTGTGCTCAGCCCTCTTAAACATGTCACTGTACCACCGTTGCCGGTTAAGTTCTTTCCTGACCGAGCCGAATATTTTGCGCAATCCCTTTAACCCCGTGTAGGAAACACCCTCCCCAGGAAGGTATTGAACAGGCACATTATAATCATGCTGCAGTGTAAACTTCTCGGGAACATAGAGAATAACTTCATGCCCAAGCGACTGGAATTCTTCCACCAAAATTCGGTCAAAATCGGTTTCATGTCCGCCTGAGGTCAAAATGGATTCCATTATCGCTATTTTCATTTGGCGGACCACTCTTCCTGAAAATAATACAATTTCACATATTTGGCCATAGTATAAAAATAATGAAACACCGAGAGAATAAAACCAATTTTGCCGTCACGCCAGCCTGACAGCAAAATATATACCCGGAAAAAGGCCCACATCGGTCGGAAGATAATATGAATCATACTGGAACGCTTGCCTTGCTGCCACATCTTCTCCGCCATCAAGCTGGTATAGCTGTTAAATTTATTAAAGTAACGGTTCCAATCTGTATATGTATAATGAAGCAGTATCTTCTTCAGCTTGCATTTCGGAACAGACACCAGCGCCTCTTCGTGTACAGTGCCGGACCAGGATACAGCGGCACGGGGATATAGGCGGAGTGAAAAATCAGGTCTAAATCCCCCGTGCAGGATCTGTTGCCCGAAAGCGTAATTATGCCTCAGCAGCTCATAAGCAAAGGGCAGATCTTTATTTACCGCTTCTCTGACTTCCAGTGCCAGTTCCGGCGTTATCCGTTCATCGGCATCGAGGTATAGCACCCATTCTGCATCGGTTTGGGATAAAGCGAAGTTTCGCTGCGGCCCAAAGCCATCAATCATCGCCCGGGTCGCCACCTTAGCTCCCAGGCTCCGGGCAATCTCCACCGTCCGGTCACTGCTTCCGCTGTCGATAACCACGATTTCGTCGGCAAATCTGGCGGAATGGATACATTCAGCGATTTGTTTCTCTTCGTTATAGGTTAGTATCAACACTGCTATCTTCTGCATTGGTTAATCATTCCCAACTTTTAGGTTAATACGATTGCTTTGTCTGTGTTCACCGAACTTGTACACAAAGAATAATTCTGGGCGTACTTACCTAGCAAAGAATATTATCTCGAGTCAGGGGTTGCTAAGTAAACGATATATATTGGTGCGATATCCACCATCACCAAAGCAGTGGACAATGCACTCACCACCTCGTGTATCGTCTCCCCTCTGGCGCATTTGGTAAAAATGTGCCAGAGGGGCAGATTATTGGGGTGAATAACCCTATATATTATTCTACAGTATTTAACATATTCTACTCACACTATTTAATATGAGGCGTGTCATAAGGATTCAGCACGCTCAAGGGTGCGCTACCTTTCCTCTGGGTAAATCCAGCGTTAATTTACTGGCCTTGTAGTTTCCCATTAACTTTGGCTATCTTTTGCTACCGGCTATTTTTCTTCTCTTTTGCGCCAAACACAAAGAATATGGGGCGCAGAAACACTCTCACAACTTTAAGAAAGCTTACGGCTGCCCCGATTATCGCAAACAGTAGGTAGTATCCCCCCATACTCATATCATATTTGAACCATTCTTTCAGCCCTTCAATGATGACGTGATCAATTTTAATGAAGGTAAATATGTAGGCTACAACCAGCCCAGTGATAAAGCCGCCAATCATTACCCGCGATATTCCGCCCACAATGCCCAGCAGCAGATAGAACCCGCTATGGCCGATGTCGATTCTAATAATGTCCTTTATTCCAGCGATAATGGCTTGATCGACATGAAATAAGGTAAGCAGATAAGCCAAGCCTATCCCGATTAAGAATCCTGAAATCATTATTATCCCATCCTTCCGAGCCAGCGAAAGACTCAGATTGTACTCTTTAAGTATACTTTCTATGGCTGATAGCGTCTACCCTGTAATGGCGGTAATTTAATTACCTCAGGCTAATCCGGCTTGCGCAGGGTCTTGCAAATAGGGATTTTGCCAATAAGGCTTTACGACCGCTGATTATGTAAATGTTATCAGAAAAATTTGAGACATAAAAAAGGCGACCTTTTCGGTCGCACAATTTTCCCCGCTTACCATTGGTTTATAAATTCAGCCAGCAGGCAATTAAATCTCTCCATTTCGTCGTAGAATAGTCCATGGCCGCTAAAATCAAAAGGAATTATTACTGATTTTTTGATATGGCGGTGCATTTCCTCGGCCGACGGAAATGGCACAATCTGATCGTGAACACCGTGGAAAATACCTGTCGGCACCTCAATCTGGGGCGCATCTTCTCTCAAATCTTCATCCCGTAGCGATATAGCCGTCATTGCGGTGGCATGGCCCGACGCCTCTAAACCTATACCGTTGAACCATTGTCTGAACTCGTGACTTACTTTGCTGGCGAAAAATTTTTCGCCGAAATCGCTTATCATACGAGGACGATCGGTGTAGGTTTGCCAAATTATTCTATCGACCTCCTGTTTAGGTATACCAAAGGGATAGTCTCTGCGGTGGGTGAATACCGGGGCTGCGGCAGACACCAGCGCGAGTTTCGTCACGCCGCGGCCCGAATGACGAGCCATATATCTTATGGCAATGGCTCCTCCCATCGAAAATCCCACCAATGTGATGTTCTCCAGACAGAGGGCTTCAATAACCGCGAGAATATCATCCGCTAATCGGTCGTAGCAATACCCTTCCCAAGGTTTATCCGATTTGCCAAAACCTCTAATATCCATACGAATACAGCGCAAACCACTTTGGGGAAGTTGGTTGTACTGATACTCAAACATCCTATGATCCACCGGCCAGCCGTGAATAAAAAGAACCGGTTTTCCGTCAGTTTTCGGATCCTCAACGAAAACCCTGATTCCTTCCTCGACTTTAATATACATTGCCGCTTTACCTCACTTTTCTTGATCTTTCTATATTGTATGAATGCTTACACATAATGCTACCTGCGGCAATGTGGAAGGCTTTTTTATACTTTCTGATATACATAAAACATACCGCAAAGACTTTTCGGGACATAGTTTCTGCTGCAACGCTTTTCCGACCCGAGATTTACTGGACACTTTTTCTTTAATTCGCTCCGCCCGGCGCAAATATTTGACAGTAACGCTTTACTTCCGTTGGCATATTATGTACTAAGTAGACCCTCTCCCCGATTATTGTAGAAGGAGGTATATTTATGTCTCAAAAATCCAAACGCACTTGGGAAGACCCTGAATTTATGGATTGGAATAATGAAATGTTTGATCGCCAGGAGGCCTGCACGCCAAACTGCAACCCGAGCTGTGCACCTTTCTGCATACCATCCTGCCCGCCATCCTGCGTTCCATCTTGCGTGCCGTCTGTTCCAGTTTGTTACCCCTCTCAGAGTTATGGTGGTGGTTACTGTTATCCCAGCCAGTCGTGCCGGCCGCGTTATGGCGGTGGATATGGCGGTGGATATGGCGGTGGATATGGCGGCGGCTGTACGCCCCGTCCTCGGTAATACCTGACAACTTGGCATCCGTGGATTGTACACACTTTGAAAGGCTGGTTCTTTGGCATCAGCTACTAAAGGCACATATTTTAGGGCCATATCAATTTGATGTGACCCATGAATTTTTACCAGATACTGTTCAACATTCTTTCCCGGCAAAAAAATCCCCGTTACGGGGATTTTTTGCTGTGGAAAGTTGCTTATTAGATGTCATGGTTCTGAGGATTTAATGATGTTCCTCCGCCATATTGCATTTACATTTTTGCCAGAACCAGTAAGAGCGGTTCAAGGCATCATCAAGTTTCCTTTCGATCTCCAGAACCTCGGGGTCTACTTTGCTTTTGTCCTTCATGCCCCGAAGTTGCTCTTTTAAGGCTTCGGCTTGATTGCAAAGCTCCTGTAATTCGGTCTGACCCGGGAATTCAGCGTTCTCCCTGGCGGTACAGTGATCATCTTGTTTGGCGGTCAATCGCCTGATTGATTCAGTCACCGTTGCGGCAAGCAGCCGAATTTCATCAATGTCCGGCATATAACCCCCCCTCTCTTGCGGTTAGTTTAGGTTTCCCTGTCCAACGTCAAATAATTACCACTACAACCCGAAAATACAAACCAGTCCAAACCCTAGAATAATCAGCCCTGCTAGATGATTGATTCTCTTTAGCCGCTGATAGTTCATTCTTGCAAATAAGAAGGTGGCGGTTCCTGTTAATACCAGCCACCACAACGCCGACCCGCAAAATACCCCGACAATTAAAATAGCTGCAGAAAACCCGCCACCAGACGTCACCCCGATCCCCAGCCCGGCAAACACAGCGGCAAACGCTAATATAGTCATCGGATTAGCCAGCGTAAGCAAGAAAGCGGCGCCATAGGCTGCGAGAAGGTCCTTGGCCGGTGCCATAACTGCCTGTACTGCAGGCTCAGCGCGAAAGATCGAAATTCCCAGATAACATAAAAATCCCCCGCCTGCTAGTCGAATATAGGGCTGATAGTCCAGCAACAACCCGGTAACCGCAGTGACGCCGAAAGCTGCCAGTGCTCCATACAATGCATCGGCGGTAGCCGTACCCAGGCCAAAAACAAACCCGCTGAGCCTTCCTGTTGACAAGGTACGACGAATGCACAAAAGGCCGATCGGCCCAATGGGTGCTGCAATAGAAAAACCCAAGATCAGCCCTTTCAGTAAAATAGCTATTTCCATGCCATCACCTACATACACACAGGAACTGACATAGTTTCCTTCGCCGTGGACAAAACTACCGTAGTCCGTGTCCTGACAACTCCTGGCACCGACTTTATTGCCTCACTGATCAGCTTTTCCAGTTCACGAGTGCCGCCGCACCTCACCTTGAGAAGATAATCCTCATCGCCAGCAGTATGATGGCATTCCTGGATCTGGGGCGTATTTTGCACGGTTTCCAGAAACATCTGGCGATGCTTTGGCTTAGCCAGACTGACGGCGATAAACGCGGCCAACCCAGCTCCCACCACATCCGGCTCAATTAGCGCCGTATAACCTTTGATTACACCGCGTTCTTCCAATTTACGCACCCTGTCGGCAGCGGCGGGTGCCGACAGGCCCAAATGGTCACCAAGTTCTGCCCAGGTTATCCGGCCCTGATTTATTAATTTGGCAATCGCCTTCGAATCAATGCTGTCCAGCATGTTTTTTACCTCTTTATAATGTTTTATATAATTATACTTTCCAATCGTAGATAATACGACAAAAATAATTCAGCTAAACGACTTATTTTACGTTGTCGTTCAGCTGAATTTGTTCAAGCTATTTCTAATAACCGGGCCTTCCCGAGAGTGTCTTCTTAACCTTCTGTCTTGTCAACGGTCGGCTCAGCCAAGAGATCCAGTTTACGGGCCAGCCACTTGGTGGTACTGGCCTGGATAACCAGCGTCGCCAGTATTGCCATGAAAGTGATCGCCGCAATGATATCGGCGTGCTTTACCCCCATGCCGATGAGCATCCCGGACAGGGCTGCGGGAATAACGCCGGTTTCCCTGGTCCAGAACATAAACAGTATTTCGTTTTTAGTCCAGGCTGCTTTGCGGTCAGGCAGCACACAGGCCAACACTGCCAGCGGCCGGGCAATGAATATGAATACAACCAAAATCGCACACCCCGGCAAAAAATACTGCCAAATGACAGCGAAGTTCACATGGGTCCCCAGCAAAATAAAGATGATCATTCTGAGAAGCAGCGACCCGTTATTGATAAACCCCTGCAAAATATTATGATGTTCGTAGTGCATCTCCCATCCAAAAAAATCGATGTTGCCGTAAATCAGCCCAGCGGCGAAGACAGCCATGAATCCACTGGCGCCAAAATGATCGGCAGTCATGTAGGCAAGGATGATCAACGGCAGCAACATGACCTGAGCGTATTCACCAAAAAAATGGTTGCATTTATCGGCGATCAGAAAAGCGGAAATCAATCCGAAAGCAACGCCAACTAAAATTCCGCCGCCGGCCATTACCACAAACTTCACCAGACTTCCAACCAGCGATACCTGGCCCATGTTCATAATACCCAGGACGGTAAAGGTGACAATCGCCCCGGTGGCATCGTTAAAGGCTGACTCGCTTAGTACCGTCTGAGCCACTTTGTCTTTGATCTTTACCGCCAAGAATATCGGCACCAGTGTCGCCGGGTCGGTGGAAGCAAGTACGGCGCCAAGCAGCATCGCACTGATCAGGCTTATTCCCAGGGCGAAATGAGCTGCATAGCCCACGACAAATACCATGACCAGCACCGCCAAAGTGGATAACAATGTCAGCGTCAGCCAAACCTGCCGCAATACCTTGAAAGTAACGCCGGTACCGCCATGAAATAAGAGGAAAGACGCGCCCAGAATCAGCATTAGCTGATTCAGCGCCGACTCAGCCGGCACAACAACCAGCCCCAATCCCGGCGGGCCGGCGACAATTCCGATGAGCAGGAACAGCACCACATCAGGTACTTTTAAAAGGTCGGCTAATTTTGCCGCCAAGGCTCCCGCCAAAAACAAAAAAGCGAAGGTGATCAAGACGCTTTGCGCCGCCTGAATTGCTCCGGATTCCATCAACATTACTCCGTTTCATAAATCTCTGTTTTACAATGATCATGTATTCTTCCATTATTGTATTAAACCATGATCGCCAAAATCCTCCACGTTGCTCTAGTTATTAACAGCAGTTTACTCTGGTTTTCCGGAGGCCCGACCTGAACAAATAGTTTATCGTCACGGGACTATCGACAGTAACAGATATTGCACGTCCAGTGGGCGGAAAATGCGCGGCGCCCAGATAATTTTTAAACTGCCTTGGGGGCCAAGCCCCCAAGGCAGTTTAAATTCTTAACTGTTCAATTTAAATGGGTTACCCTCACGTCGTTCTATTCGTCACAATTGTCATTTAAAGTACTCTCAAAAGTGTCCAGAATGTCTGCATGATGGTCTTCCAGTACATCATTGATCAGTCTGAGAACTGCATTGGTCTGTTCTTCCGGCAACCCCATAGCCACGATGACATCTGTTAGGCGATCTTCGAGGATGTCGATATCTTCTGTGAACAAAACCGGTATTTCCTCTGACACATCCACTACTTGGTCATCACACATAATACACTCTCCTTTGTCACATTTCGCTTATTCAGCCATGCGTATGACATTCTGCGATTTATAACGTCACGCCTGTCCATAATTATCATAGCATGCATTGGCGATCTTGTCTCGTAAATACTTTGTTAATATATTTCACCACTATATAGCGACCTGATCATATTCGCGGCGGATCATTTCTGAGCAGTCGGACACATGAACCGCCCAATCATCGCGGCCGCCGCTACACTCAGGAAATTTCTGCGCAAACATTAAACCTCCCTAGGTTATTTATTCTTGCCTATTTTATCCGTTTCTATTCTCTTAGTGAAAAGCAGCGGCAAATTTTTCGTTCGCCACTGCCCTCCAGTCTATTAGCTTTTCTTTGGATACATTTGATCGAAGTCAATAATGCTCAACCAATTCCGCAGGCGAAAACGGCGGAAACGAATTCCGCGCCATAAGCAATAAACGACCCGGCTACGGCATAGCTACCGTCAGTTCCCCTAAACACACCATCATCAAATAGACTATAATGCTTCCACAAGCAAAATCCAAAGCTGCCGAAGGCCCACCTTATTGATGATATAGCCACTTCCTAAGAAATAAGCTGACCCGATGATTCCACCAAGAGCTACCAATTTAACCTGGTGCTTTTTTAGACCTCTTTTTAATGAAACCTCTTGGTTTGTTGCTAATACTTGATTAGCATTCATCTGGTTCACACTCCTTATTTATACAGATTGCAAACCCCATATTGTAACCAACGAGCACGAGCCGCTTCACTTATTTTTTATGCGACCCGTGCCGCCGGCCAAAACCGTTCTACCCTTTGTCATTCAAGCAGCCGAATACTTCATAGATAACCTTCAAGGCCGCCCAGGAAGTGATGTCTGCATGATCCAACGTGGGAGAGACTTCAACAATATCCATAGCCCGCACTGGAAGGTTCGCGACGATCAGTTTTACCAACTCAAGCAATTCCCGGCTGGTAAGCCCGCCGGCCTCCGGTGTACCAGTGCCAGGTGCAAAGGCTGGATCCAAAACATCAATGTCGAGAGTAAAATAGATCGCATCATAATTCTCGTAACGTGCTGCCAACTTCTGATAGGCTGCCAGATACCCATCCATAAATACATCGCGAGCTTTGATAACCATCACTTCCGGGTGATCTTGCAAGTAGTCGAGTTCCTCACTTTCCCAGGAACGAATGCCTAAGAATGACAGATCGCCAGGTTCGATAACGTCTTCCAGGGTACGGCGCTCTGTGCAGGCATGGGACCATTTGTGATTGTCATAGGTATCACAAATATCACAATGTGAATCAAAATGAATAACACCGATCTTCTTTTGTTTACCCTTATACTGATGTCCAAAAGCTTTGTGCAGCGGAATTGTTACCGAGTGGTCGCCGCCAAGGAACAAGCAAAATTTATCCGAGGCTAACAATTTATGCGCTTCATCCTCCACAGCTTTAAAGTACCTTTGCCAGTCGAGGTCCGTGGGGACATCTCCGGCGTCGTAAACTTTCAGTTGATTAATAACATTTCCGGTTTCCGTCACTGCCGGAAGATAGCGCGACAATAGGCGCATCCTCTCTGGTGCGAGGGCTGCTCCCTTGCCGACACTGACCGCACCGTCGAAGGCCACTCCCATTATACAAATTCCAGCCTCACTCAACTCTTGTGTATTAAGCTCACCCCATGGTTTTAAATCAATCATTCTATGTTTCCTCCTCCTTGTTATAGCAATTCACTCGGATTATTTGCCTATTGTTATTCTATTGTTATTTGAAAACATTACAATTGTACATTAGTGGAGATTGTGGGACGGTAGACTAAAGTAGTAGATCAACAGCAACAAAAAAATAGTCCCCTTTCTGCAGTGGCGCACCCTAGTTCACTTGCCCGGTCGCACAATCTGCTACCTGTAAATGGACTGCGCCCCGCACGAAATTAACGGACTGTATCTCATAAGTTCACTATTGAATTAGCTGCCATCCGGCAATAATGCTATTGCGATACCACTTGCGGCATCAATATCTTAATCAATTGCGTTCTACTTTTAACGCCAAACTTATCAAAAATGTTGGAGAGATGCTTTTTGACCGTTGATTCTGTCACAAATATTTTTTCCCCAATTTCAACATTATTTAACCCTTCTAACAATAGATCAATCACTTCATGCTCTCGCTCTGTCAGATGATATTTTAAGATAATACCGGTGTCACTTGCAGCATTGTGATAATTTTTATAATTGATGCCTTTGGGAAATAGCTGAAATAATCGGCTTGCTAAATGCTGATTGAGAATATTCAGCACAAACAGCTCTTTTTTAGTAAAATCGATACTGTTCTTTGCTCTGAACAATGCCACCGATCCCAGAATAATTCCATTCCGGCTTATGCTGGACACGCTCCCGAAATGGACTCCCAGGGGTTTCATCCAATCATTGTATATTTCTGTTTTCTCCCGAACGGAATCTTTCATTAAATCAGTATCACGATATACATTATTCCGAGACTGGGAAAAGAACAGATGAACATAGTCAATTTGCTGAAACCGCGAATAATATTGGTTTATGAATCCATCGCCGATATTTATGCAAACCGCATCAAAAAAATGCCATTGATTAAATTCGTTTGTTTTGGCGAAATCAAACATTGCGCTATCATAAGGAATGATTCCCTTAATATTGTCCAAGAATGTTGTTCTCATACTCTTCAAATCTCTAACTGAGTATATTGGAACAATCGCATCACTAATTAACGCAACATCTTTTTCTGAAAACGCCATTTTATCACCTTCCTTCGCTGCCGCGTAAGCATTTAACTCCTATGGGGCTTATAGTGCTATCCCTTTAAAATGATAATTTACTTATCTAATTAGCTAATATACTTCATATCCCTTTTTTCCCCTTGTATACAACTCAATTTATTAAGCGGCCGATAAGACGTTTCTTTCGATATTCCGCAGTATTGAGTCGTCATTTTCCGCAGGCAGGGAATTATCCTCAATATAGCAATTGCTTCGCTCATCACG
>Ga0364910_1012_pt2 | contig 20390 bp, 14 predicted proteins | sample SorcelJu500001C4_3_FD_206970 | JGI IMG/M metagenome (GOLD analysis project Ga0364910, IMG submission 206970) | Enriched cells from Trout Bog Lake Hypolimnion, Wisconsin, USA - BchlTB.June25.5000.01.C4 | ecosystem: Environmental > Aquatic > Freshwater > Lake > Hypolimnion/Profundal zone | place...
GATCACGTCGCTGCCCGCGTCGCCGTCAATGGTGTCGTTGCCCGCGCCGCCATAAAGGATATTGGCCATGCTATTGCCGATAAGAACATCGTCGCCTGAGCCGCCTTTTGCGTTTTCGATGTCGGTGTGGACTGTTTTCAGGTCGATGCTCAACGCTGTCGTCATCGCATGGGCGTCCAGAGTGTCGATGCCATTTCCCCCGGATATAACGCTGTCGGCCGCATCATAGACGATAAGGTCATTGCCGTCACCGCCGTAAACGGCGTCCGCTCCAGCCCCGCCGACCAAAGTATCATTGCCCGCCCCGCCAATCAGAGTGTCGTCGCCGGCTCCACCGGAGAGAGAGTCACTCCCCGCGCCGCCGGAAAGCACGTTGACGGCATCCGAGCCAGCGAGCGTGTCGTTGCCCGACCCACCGACAATATTTTCAAAGTCTGTGTATTGTTTGGTAAGGTTAATATTGAGTTTGCCGGTATATGTATGGGCGTCCAGAGTGTCGGTGCCTGCTCCGCCCTTGACATTGGCTGGGTTGTCCGTCGCATCGTAGATAACGGTGTCGTCGCCTTCACCCGCGTCGATGTAGTCGTTGCCAGCCCCGCCGTCGATGGTGTCGTCGCCACCAAAGCCGTGGATGGTGTCATTGCCAGCCCCGCCAGCGAGAATGTTGGCCACATCCGAGCCGGTCAAGCTGTCTTTGCCGCTGCCGCCAATGACGTTTTCAATGTCGGTGTAGACTGTTTTCAGGTCAATAGTCACAGCCACCGTCGCCGCATGGGCGTCCAGGGTATCGTTGCCCGTCCCGCCGGATATGACGCTGTCGGCTGCATCATAGATGATGAGGTCGTTGCCGTCGCCGCCGTATATGGCGTCTGCTCCCACACCGCCATCCAAGGTATCATTGCCGGCATCGCCGTCCAAGGTATCATTGCCGACCCCGCCGATAAGGTAATCGTTGCCTTCCCCGCCGCTTAAATAATCGTCGCCTGCTCTCCCGTTTATAGTGTCATTTCCAGCGAACCCGAACAGGAAATCTGCGGCTGCCCCGCCTAACAAGCTATCATTACCAGTGGTGCTGGCCGGTGCCCAAACAGGGCCAGTGCCGTATTCCTCGTTCTTCGACAGCCGGGTTTGACCGGAACCGTCGGAGTTCATCACATAAAGCTGACTGTTATCGCACCAGGCTATTTTGCTGCCGTCCGCCGACCACGAGATCTCTTCATCGTCATTGTCATTATGAGTCAGGACGCGTTTCCCCGACCCGTCGGCATTCATCACGCATATCTCTTTATCCCCGTCGCCGATAGTACTGGTATATGCTATTTTTGTGCCGTCCGGCGACCATATCGGTTCACCTTCATCGTAGATCCCATCGCTCACATATTGCAAATCCGTCCCGTCGGTGTTGACCGTAAAGATCCTCCCGCCATGTAAGGATACTAGCTTGTCGCCTGACGGAGACAAATTGAAATACGGTGAATCTTCCAGCTCCAATCCGTTAGACTGGCTGTAAAGCGTTATACTTTGCTCGCCCGACCCGTCAGCGTTGAAGTAAGTCAAAACAAAACTTTGACCCTCTTCAGAGGATTGACTGTCAAGATAAACCACCTTGCTCCCGTCCGGTGTCCATTTAAAATATTCCGACCCGCGACCCAAAAACGTTGAGCCCGTTCCGTCCGGGTTCACCACCCATATATCCATGTTACTCGAAGCGCCAGGAGCGGGATAGTCGGATAGGAAGGCAATTTTACTGCCGTCGGGCGACCATACGGGGTCGACATTCCACGCGGAATTATGGGTAATATTTATGCAGCCGCTGCCGTCAGCGTTCATGACGCATACGTCCCATTTGCCATTGCCCATGTCGCTAGTAAATACCACCTTGCTGCCGTCAGGCGACCAGGACGCCGAAGCCTCATCATAACCCGGCGTATTGGTAATGTTCACCTTGCCTGTTCCATCTTTGTTCATAATGTAAATATCGTCCATCGAATCACCGCCCAGGTAAAGCAACCGGTTTTTTCCCATCTTAATTCACAGCCCCCTCAAATCGACATTCATTCCCCGAGAACCATCCTATTTTTATGCAAAATAAAGCAAGTACAAGAAATACACTCTACGAAACTATAAAACAGCACTTAGAAATTAAGACATTTACCAAGAAATGCTGTTGGCCGAGCCAAGCTATTATCTCTATTGTTATATTAGTAAGTTCAACCCACTTTAGGGATTGGTATTCGACTTCCTCTTCTGACAAATATTTGATATTCATTTATTTGTTCGCCACTATCCATTATTTACCTCTGAAAAAATAACCATTTTGGAAAATATTATATTTTTTTAGTGATAACACTAAATTAACAGCTCAATGGCAAAACAACGAACTATAAATGCCTCTTTTATTCCGATTACCCGGACAAAACGGTCCCAATATTAATTACGAAGCCTTACGTAAAAGTTGCCGGTACTGAGCACTGAAATCAGCCATTGTTATCCCAAAAGCCTGTTTAAAAGCGGCCTCTGGGTCATTGCCTTTGCCCAATTCCACAAAATAGTCCAGCACCTGTCGCTGTCCATAGCGTTCAGTAAGTATCAGGACAGCCAAACCGGCAGTCTTATAGGTTGGCGTCGATCCATAACGGGAAATTGATCCTGACCAACCGTCAGAAGTTGTCAGATCAGTTAGCTCGGGCTTATTTGGCATCGCTGTCAGACCCTGCCGCCAGTTCTCCTGATACTGTTCCAGCCGCCAATAGCCTTGGCTGGCAACCACCTGAGCACCAGCTGCTTCAGCCATGCCCTCCAACAGCCATTTTACTTCTCCGTCCCGGCTTCCTGCCAACTGGTCCTGATAATGATGCGTCAATTCATGGGCGATCAGAAAGGTTTCCCGCCGGACTGAAGGAACACCACTGACATTTACCACGATCAAGCTGCCGCCTGAAAGAGCGTCAGTCCCCCGCGCCGCCCGCTGCGCCTCCAGTTCACTTACCCCGAATCTGGCGACAACCTCGGCCAGGTAAGACTTCCGATCCGGCGTCAGCACTATCGTTACCGGTTTTTCCAAAACCAGTCCATCATTAGTGGCATAAAATCGGCAGGTAGCATCCGCTGCCGTCCGTATTTCCCCCGCCGCTTTATCGCTAACCCCTGCCAGAGATTCGATGACTACCGAATTGCTGGCTGTTGCAACATTAGGGCTGCTTGCCCCCAGTGATACAACGGCAGCGCCAATTAACAACAACGAAACTACCAACATACCCGCGATCAGCTTTACCCTCATGCCCATAGCTTACCTCCCTTACCGCAATACCGCCCAAGGCATATCCCGGGCTGTCCTGCTGGCCTCCCAATCTTTCTATTTCTGCAATTCAACATCTAGTTCCACTAAGATTTTCGCCAACCGGGCCTTATATTCTCCCTTCGTTAATGGAATTTGGTATTGATAGCAATCAAGAATATCAGCATCCTTTACTATCTCCTCCAGGTCAGTTCCCACTTCCGCCTTATTACTGTGATTCTTCGTCGTCACCGACAGCATTTCAATTTCAGCGGCACTGAAATAACCGCTTTCGGCTAAAAAAACCTTCAACGGTTCATAGCCTGCGGCGGCGTGACCCTGCTGCTGCCCGGTTATAATCCGCCCATAGTCGTGCACCGAACAAGCTATGGCGGCCATTTCGACGTCCACCCCGCGCTTCAGTGCCAGAAAGTAGCCATTCCTGGCACAACTAACCAGATGTATTCTCTCCCAGCTCAAAGACGTATCTCGCGCCAAACCAAGCTGCTCGTATTCGGCGATTTTCTCCAGCATTTTGTATTGGGTCTTATATACCCTATTCATATTACAAGCCCCCTATCACCAAATTGAGTCGTTAAACGAGATCCGGCAGGTCGCCCAGCCTGTTATATATAAACTCACAGTATCACTATTCTATCATCTGTGCCCATTTTCCTGGATTTTCACCAGACATTTCCCTCAACATATAAAAAGGACATTCCTCAAGAACGGCGAAGTTATTTGTAAAATATTACCATAACGGAGTTGAAATTATGCAAAAACGAGTTGCCCTCATACTAGGCATGCTTCTGTTCACCTTACTAACAACCAACGCCAGCATCTCGACCGCCAATGGTTCCACTGAAGCGTCCACAATAACCACGGCTGAACAAAAAGCAGACCTTCGTCCCGGTATAAATAAGTTGGTATATGATAGCGAATATATATTTTCGAGCCCCACGCGCTGGGACAAGTCTGATTGGGACCAATTTCTATTATCTGCTGGCGGGACTTATCTAATCTATGAAAATGACAAGCATATACAGCACTGGTTCCAAGCAAAACGTAATTGCAGCAGTAATAGAGTCGCCCGGGTAGGCAATGCCCTCCCGGCGGCGGGAATGATTTACCTCGGGGGAAGTTATCTGCTGGGCAACGACATAACCCGCACCAAGGCCGCGATCGGCCTTGAAAGTACAGGCATTTCCCTGGCTGTTGCCGAAACATTGAAAGTGATCGTCCATCGCCATAGACCAGGCTGTAATGATGAAACCGATTCATTTCCTTCAGCCCATACTGCAGTTGCATTTTCTCTGGCCACGGTTATATCACAAGAATATAGCGATAGTAAATCAATAACCCCGCTTTGCTTTGGCCTGGCAACCATCACCGGAATTTCCCGTCTGAATGACAACCGTCACTGGGCTTCTGACATAATCGCCGGTGGTCTGATAGGTTATTACGTCACCAAAACAGTTATCAGATTAAATACTGACCCAAAAGCAGATCTAAAGTTACAGCCTTTCGCCACCACAGACAGCGCAGGAATCCTCATAATTAAAAGATATTAACGGAAATAGATGCTATATACTAGCCGCAAACCACTATTCCTTCAGTTGACCCCGTACACAACAGAAAAGGCACTCACCTTAATTACTAGGCGAGTGCCACACCGTTTTGGGCCTGAGAACAGATTGAACCTTACCGTTTCATTGCTTTGGCTAAAAACAGGCTATACTTTTGGTCAATTTGCAGAATATGACTTACCAGCCATTCTTGTAACACCTTCATCAATTGCACCGCCTGCAGAGTTTTACTATTTAGCTGCTCTTTATACACACCAACCTTTTGAACGAATTCATCATGTGCTTTTTTATGATTGGCATAATCGGGATATCGATACTTCACCATCAGCATCTCCTCATGCGCAAAATGCTTCAAGGCGTATTCGGCCGCGTAATCCAGCGTTTGCGGCAATATATCTTTGCCCTTTCCGGTTTTCATCGCATCATGGAGAGAATTAATCATTATTACAAGTTTTTTGTGTTCTTCATCAAGTTCCGGAACGAGTACACTGAATTTTTCGTCCCATTCAAGCAATGCCACAGCAAATTCCTCCCCAACCATTTTTCTGTTTTAAATATTCCGCAACTCACAAATTTTATCCTCCATGCGAAAAGTATAACCTTTACAAGGCAATAACCAGCACTCACCTTATCTATTGCTAAGTTCAGTTTCAAGGTAGAGAATAGCAAAAGGCACTTTTCTCTATTCATGAAAAGTGCCTATCGAGACTGTTCAAATATTTAAGCAACAACCCTGGCCTAACTTAAACATATTCTTTGGCTACATAAGGCGAGATCATCGCCGGGACCAGCGCGTTATACTGCAGGGTGAAACCCACAACATCACCCACAGCTATAGTCTCCGGGCTGTCACTGACATCCAGCAGCAGGTGATCACTACTTCCTCCCAAAACCTCAATGCCCGCTTGCAAAGGGAGTATGCCCTGAATAGCTACATCCTGCCGTCCGATGGCGGCAATCGCCCGCCGGCGGATTCCTTTATCCACAAAGGTCGGACGCCGACCAAAAGCATCCTGCCCGGTCTGACCGAACGGAACGGAGGGTTTATCCTGCACTTCAATGATTTCAACATGGAGAGTAAAAGCATCCTGACTGGTACCGGGTATGACCTTGCGATCAATCGTTTCCCTGCCGAGCAGAATAGCCTCGCCAATTCGCAGGTTGGAAATCCCTTTCGGCTGTAGTCCGGCTGCGAGCATATTGATATTGGCGGAATTGCCGCCTGATATTAACGGCAATTCCACATCAAGGGCGGCTCGAACAGTATCGACCAGCTGAAGCAGCGACGCCATCGTGGCTGGTGTGGGGATAAGTCCGCCGAAGCAGGCAAAGTTGCTGCCTAACCCGACCAACTCAATTCCCGGCAGCCGCAAAATATCGCGCGCCTGGGGCAAAACTTTTTGCGCCAACAAGCCTTCGCGCAGGTCGCCCATGTCGACCATCTGGATAATCTTGTGCCGCTTGCCGATTCTTGCCGCAGCTTGGCCAAGAGCCGCAGCGCTACTCAGTTCCGATACCAGACTGATGTCAACAACTGATACTATATCCTCAATCTCGCTAAGCATCGGAATGCGCAAAAGCATTAAAGGTGCTTCAATTCCGCCTGCTTTTAGGCGTTTAAGGTTCTGCAGCCGCGAATCACCGAGCATGACTGCCCCTCCGGCTAACATGGTCTTAGCCACCGCAATATCGGCGCAGGTTGCTTTAGTCACCCCGGTCAGTGTGACCCCATGGCGACGGCATAATCCGGCGATAACTTCAGTATTTGCGCTGACTTTAGCCAAATCAATTTTAACAACAGGATATCCCATGAAATCACCTCTTATCATTTACCTAATATAACTTGCAAGACTAATGCCAACACAAGCACCGTTCACCAAGTTTGCGCAATAAATATCTATTTATCCCGCGACCACATCGCCGCTGAAAGGGAGCGCAAGTAAAATTAAAGCCCACAGATCAAATCTATCTGTGGGCCCTGGCTTATAATCTTTAACTTTAATTTACCGCACGGGTTGGTCCAGTTCCGCTTTGTATTTTTTGAGCTTGTACTGTAGAAGCTGGCGGGTCAGTCCCAGGGACTGCGCCGCGCGGGTAATATTGCCTTCCGCGGCGGCCAACGCCGAACATATCATGTTTTTCTCGACCGCATCCCGCTGCTGGGTTAGGCTGGCAGATTCAGCCGCCTTAAAACTGCCCTTAGCCTTTTGCGCTTCCGCCAGAACGGACTTGAACAACACTGGCAGATGATGACTCTTTATCTGATGTTCGGACACAATAAGATTCATGGAGCCCTCGATGGCGTGCTGGAGTTGCCGAATATTGCCTGGCCAGGAATACTTCTGGAAAGCTTCCCACACATCAGGAGCCAAGCCTTCTACCTTTAGCCCCATGACTTCATTATAGATATTGATGAAATGGGTAATGTACAACGGAAGATCCTCAATATGTTCTTTAAGCGGTGGTATCTTAAGCGTTACCACGCCAAGGCGGTAAAACAAGTCTTCCCGCAATTGTTTATTGCTAATAGCTTCATAAGGATCAACATTGATTGCGGCGATAACCCGCACATCTACCGGTATTTCGTTTACAGCCCCTACCCGGCGAAGGGAATGTTCCTGCAGCACCCGCAGCAGCTTGGCCTGTAAATCAAAGTGCAAAGAGTTGATTTCATCAAGCAGCAGTGTGCCGCCGTTAGCCTGTTCAAACAGGCCGGGCCGGTCGATCGCTCCAGTGAAGCCACCTTTGGTAGTGCCAAACAACAGGCCCTCCAACAAATGCTCCGGCAGAGCCGCACAATTTACGGCGATAAACGGCCGTTCCTTACGGGGACTGGCACTATGCAGACTTTGGGCAAATAGCTCTTTGCCAGTTCCGGTTGCGCCGAAGATCAGCACATTGGACGCCGACTTCGCGGCCCGCTCCGCCGCTGCCTTGGCAGCCACAATGGGTTCACTTTCACCGATGATATCGCCGAACGTATAGCGGGCAGCAAAAGGCGGCGCTACAGTGCCGCCTTTCTGGCGAGCGGCAAGATTCTGATGGAGATCGGCAATCTTTTCGGCCAGAGTCTGAATATACGTTATGTCTTTGGCGATTTCTAAAGCACCGACAAGGTCTTCGCCGACATAGAGCGGAATAGTACTATTTACAGTAACAACCTGTTTGCCTTGGGCATTAATATAGGTTTGACGCCGGTCATCAAGCGGTTGTCCCGCATGAAGCACCGCTAACAGCGTGCTATTTCCCGCCTGCAGAAAAGGCATGGCCTCCAGTAGTTTTTTATTCAACACATTACCCGGGTCCTGGGTTTCCAGCTTGCCCATCATGGCGTTATAAACGATAGTGCTTTCCTGGCGATTAACGACATGAATCCCGACGTCCAGCCGGTCAAAAATCATTTCATACAGCAGTATTTTTTGTTCCGCCAGGGTCAGGCGACAACTCAGGTCCTTATTATCCATTTCCAATTGTTTGACCTCGCCAGGCATATACGCTCCCCCAATTAAGTTTTTTCCCGGACCGTTTGGCAACTATTGCGGCGCGATTTGAACAAGTCAGACTTTACTAGTGCAATCTGCCGCAAAAAAATTTGCGCCGACATTTATTTTGCGGTTTATAGCTTATCCTTAATTAAGCAGCAAAAATATTTTTTTGTTTACTGACTATCCGAAGTCGTCTGCCCCCGGGGCTGTCAGAATATCATACCCACCCCGTGGCGCTGAAACCTGGCACGATATTTGCGAGTTATAAGGGCTAAAGCATATCAACCCAGAAGATCGAGAAACATAAAATAAGCATTACACCGCTACAAGTAGATACATCCATTATACATTTATTCGACTGTACCATATACATAAGGAGGAATAACAATGCACAAAGTATTTGAGCAAAACGTCTTAAGTTCAAAAAGTGGTCATCTTCACCTCGACGGAGTCGATTTGGTTGGGCTTGCTAAGGAATACGGCACCCCGTTATACGTCTTCTCCGAACGCCGGTTAAAGGAAAATGTCCAGGAAATCCTGAGCGCCTTTAGAAACTATCACCCCAAGACCTCGCTGCATTATGCGTCAAAATGCGAATCTACCATCGCCAACCTGCAGGTTATTTTAGAAAGCGGCAGCGATCTTGAAGTAAACTCCGGCGGAGAACTATACAAAGTTCTCTATGCCGGCGCCAAAGGCTCGCAGATAGTATACAACGGAGTCGGCAAATCCGTACGGGAAATCGAGTACGCGATTACCAACGAAATTAAATCAATCAATGTAGACTCGGAATTTGAACTACAAAGAATTGTTCAGGCGGCTAAGAAGCTTGGCAAGAAAGCCAATGTTACCATCAGGATGGTACCGGAAGTATCAACCGGCGTGGTTAAGGGCAACGAGACAGGAACCCATGAATCAAAATTTGGCATCACCCTGGATAAAATAGTCGAAGTTTTTCAATATGCCACAAATAGCAGCGAACTTAATGTAAAAGGCTATCATTTCCACATCGGTACCCAAACCTATGATCTTCAATCGTTTGTCGCCGCATTTATCGTAATGCTTAAAACTGCTATCAAGGTTTATAACGCCACCGGATTCAAGCCGGAAACATTAAATATCGGGGGAGGATTACCTGTTCCTCACCATATTGACGTGACCGCCAGCCAGTATATGCCAAAAAATATCTTCTTCATGCTGCGGGGCGATCTAAGTACCGATGAAATCGCCAAAGCAGTCACCGCTGAGCTTAAACCAGATAAAGTTGCAGCCTGGGCAGGTGAAAGCTATCAGGATTTCTTCCAAAATTGCGAACTCATTGTCGAGGCCGGGCGGAAAGTGGTTGCCGACGCCGCAGTGCTGCTCTCCACAGTGGAAAACAAGAAAACCCGCGAAATGCTTGATGAATACTGGATTACCATCGATGCCGGCTTTAACACACTAATGGAAGTAAAAACATATTTTTGGTATTACCACATGGTGTGCGCCAACAAGATCGACGAAGGCCACGCCAAGGATTTCAAAGTGGCCGGGCCTTGCTGCGATTCGGGGGATGTCTACTTTGACATCGATTCCCACATCAATCTCCCCGATTACCGGCGGCTTCCAGAGTCAACCGAACCCGGGGATATTATCGCCATGCTGAATGTCGGCGCCTACGGAACACCCAATATGTCAAATTACAACGGCCGTCCTAAAGCAGGCATTCTGCTGGTTCAGGAAGACGGAACCGTATCGGTGAGCAAACCTGCTGAAAAATACGAAGATTTGGTCAGCACAGAACGTCCGCTCAAAGAAATGCGCAAATAGCTGACGGTTTACTTATTGCCTTGAGCTTTATTTCCACTTCCTGGCCACTTGGCCAGGAAGTTTTTATGAGTATAGATTGCAACCATCGATGGAAATCTTTTTCCCTATAAATCATATTTTTTTAATTTGCGATATAGTGTCGACAAATTAATTTTTAGCTTCTCAGCGATCTGCTTCTTGGCTTCCAGCGAATTGCCGATTGTCTGCAAGGCTTCTGCCAAAAGCTGCTTTTCCTGCAGCTTAAGCTTGTCCTTATAATTATCACTATTAGCAGCATCTTCATCGGCACTCAACAGCCAGCGCGGCAAACAATTCTCTTCAATGATTTCTCCATCCACAGAATAATTAACGGCATATTCTATCGCGTTCTCCAGTTCCCTGACGTTACCGGGCCAATTATAGTCTAACATAATCCGCACTGTTTCTTTTGACAAGCCACGAATATTTCTACTTAAAATCACCGAAAACTTTTGGCAGAGATAATCAAGCAACAGCGGAATGTCTTCGCGTCGTTCCCTCAGCGGCGGAATATTTATGGGAATAACATTTAGCCGGTAATATAGGTCCTCCCTGAATAGTCTGTTGGCGATAAGCTCCTTCAAATTTTGATGCGTCGCGGCGATAACCCGAACATCAATCGCAATGCTTTTTGTTCCCCCCAGCCTCTGGATCGTTTTATCTTGCAGAACCCTTAATATTTTAACCTGTAGCGGTAAAGGCATATCGCCAATTTCGTCAAGAAAAATTGTGCCACCCTTGACTAATTCGAACATACCAGGTTTGCCTTCATTTCTTGCGCCGGTGAAAGCGCCTCGTTCATAGCCAAAAAGTTCACTTTCCAATAAAGAATCCGGAATAGCACTACAGTTTACGGCGATAAAGGGATTCTTAGCCCTTAAACTTGAATTATGAATAGCTTTGGCGAAGAGTTCCTTTCCAGTTCCACTTTCTCCGGTAATCAGCACTGTCGAGGGGCTTTGGGCAATATTCAGGGCATTTTGCTTGGTATCTCTAATAACTCTACTATTGCCAATTATTTTATCAAATGACATTGTACAGTCTTCGCGCAACAACCGGTGAACAACCCGAAACAAACTTTCCTCGGTGGTAAAAGATTCCACCCCACCAATAATTGCATCTCCGTCTTTGATAATGGTTGCGTTAGAAATTAAACGTATTGTCTCGCCCCAAGCGTTCTTGCACTCAATATTTTTTTCATGAACGGATTTGCCTTCAGTGAGCGCTGCGTTAAGCAACGAATTGGGAACAACCTTCGAAATATGTTTGCCCACGGCTTCGTGCTTTGGTATGCCGAACTTTTGCTCGGCCGTGCGATTAAAACAAGTAATCAGTCCACTACCATCACAGGAGATAATCCCCTCATAAACAGACGTAATGATCGTTTCCAAATATTCATTTGCCCGGTTTAGCTCTTCCATCGACATTAATTCCTGAATCTTAGTTGCCAGTAGATCAGCCATTTTTCCCGTAAAGTCCATAAACGCATTTTGGTTGGCGATTATAATATCCTTTTGGCTTTCGTTAAAGCCGATTAAACTTATTACCCCATAGCAGTCCCCTTTGACGATTATCGGATAATAGAGGCCCACTGTATAATAGCACTCAGCTTTGTCTGAACAGCCAGTACAAAGCTGATGCTTCCCGGGATCTGTCAAAACAAACGGTCGCTTGTGTTCCAGAACATGGCGGGTAATAAAGGAATTGTTAACCGCCGGAGTAAGCAGGAACCCTTTGAGAATGTGGCTGGTAGCACCTATTACGATTAAATCATCATCAATTATTTCCGTCTCAACCTTAAGGGCCGCGGATATGACCTCCGCGAAACTTTGAACATCCTTTTGAATTTTATATAAATATCCCATTCGGTGTTACTCACTTTCATTCAGAACTATTAATAGCAACAGTTCTTCGCACAATTGCGAATTCCTGCTGCTATATTTTTTCGCCCCAACTTATCTTTATTTAAAGCTGAGCAGTCAGCCCCATATCGCTTTCAAGGCTTATCCCTGGCGGCAGCTTATCTCCCAATTATTTTATAGCAGGCAGAAAACGCAACAGTTTGCCCATTCGCAAAGCAGAGAATTAATTCGCTAATACGCAAATCATTTTAAACAATTCAGAGCCTGTTTATGGTACACATTGCCGATATTATTAGGCATTTAAGCTCATGTCCCAGGACGCCGGCATTGGCATACATTGTGCAATATCTATTCATGACCCAATGCCAGGCTACTGATAGGGTTGAGCAAATTTTTAGACAGGAGCGGAATAATCATGGATAATACCACAAAGTATTTTACCCGCATGGGCGATGGTTCCGGCATCTTCCTGAGCGCAGATGCCATCCGGCGCGATCTGGCGGCAGGAACCCAGGACGCTGCCAAACGCGGCAAAATTCCCGAGCTATCAAAAGAAGAATTGGAATACATCTTTGAAATCATCATCATACCAGCTAATGTTATCGGTGTTAACCGGGGGAGGGAAGTTGTCACGACATCTGATTCCGGTTGCTTCAAACTGAACTATCAGGCTCATATTCCCATGGACCGGGCAACCGCCGCATTGGTCAACGAAAGGGTACTCAGCCTGGACTCTGTTGACATCGGCAATATAGACTACAGCTATAAAGCGGTGAAACCAATTCTGCACGACGAAGCCAAAGTAATGGAAATGGCTCAAGCTCAGACCGTTATACCAGTCCTGTATGGAGGCATGCCTGATCTGGGACGATACACCAAGCCGGACGGACCTGTAGACAACTGGTCGGAGTTATTGCCGCAAGGAAAAATCAAAGAGGCCTACGCCGCTCAGGAAGAGGCCGTTGAATATGCTGTAAAAGATTTGGTATATATCGCCGAGGGAATGTATGAAGCTGGTGCTGACGGCATGAACTTCGACACCTGCGGCGCAGCCGGCGACGCCGACTTCCTGGCAGCTTTAAAAGCCGTCGAAATCATAAAACAAAAACACCCTGATTTCGGGGTAGAAATCGGCATGGCCGGTGAGTTTATCCTTGGCATGCATGGCAAACTGGAATACGACGGCGTGCGGCTGGCCGGTTTATATCCCCACATGCAGGCCAAACTTGCCGCCAAGGCTGGCGCAAATATTTTCGGCCCGGTTGTAAACACCAATAGCAATATGACGCTTCCCTGGAATATCGCCAGGGCGGTAACCTTTATCAAAGCCTGTTCTGAAGCCTCAGACATACCGGTACACGCCAACGTCGGAATGGGCGTGGGCGGTACGCCGATGTCAACCGTCCCACCAGTTGATGCCGTGTCCCGGGCAGTTAAGGCGGTGGTGGAAATCGGCAAAGCAGACGGACTCTAGATTGGCTCAGGTGATCCGTTTGGTAATGAAGCAACCCAGGAAGTCACTGCGGGCATGAGCGGGATTCGTACTGCCGGAGATCTGGTATTACGGATGCAATTGTCCCACAGCATGAGAATCAACGAAGCGAAACAGTACGTGGCGGAAAAACTAAACGTCACTCCGTTTGAGCTAAGCGACTGTTACACCATGCGAGAGATACGAGAAGACTTAAACCTCGGCTACCCAATGCCGCCGGATAACGCGGCCAAAGGTATGGAAGCCAAAATCCGAATTGCCAAGGTACTAGGAATCAAAATTAATTCGGTCGAACGCTTTTTACTCAGGTCAGGTCTAAAATAAGCCACCAGCGCAAAGAATTGAATAATTTGAGGGGGTATTATAATGAGTTTGGAAGAAATTTTGGCCGAGGCTAAGGAATCTATCATAAATTTCGACACCGCAAAAGCGGTTTCAGTCGCCAAGCAGGCTTTGACAGAAGGACTTGACCCAATTGCAGTAATCGAAAAAGGCTTTTGTGAAGGAATCAAAGAAGTCGGCGACCTTTTCGGCAGAGGGGAAGTCTTTTTGCCGGAACTGATTCTTTCTGCTCAAGTCATGAAAGAAGCCACTGGCGTATTAGATGAAGCCCTTAAAGGACAAGGCGCTCGCAAAAAAGGCAAATTTCTGATGGCCACCGTGGAAGGAGATGTCCATGACATTGGCAAAGGCATTGTCGTCTCCCTTTTAAAGGCGCAAGGCATCGAAGTCTTTGATATCGGCCGGGAAGTCCCTGTCGCCACAATCATCGAAAAAGCACTGGAATTCAATGTCGACATCATTGGCACCAGCGCTCTCTTAACAACGACAATGGTCCAGCAGAAAAAACTTGAAGAAGAACTACAAAAACAAGGACTGCGCGAGCGTTTTAAAACCATGGTTGGCGGGGCGCCATGCACCAAACGCTGGGCTGATAAAATCGGCGCAGATGCTTACGCCGAGGATGCAGCCGAAGCAGTTCGATTATCACTAGAATTTCTTGGTGCCTAGACGTGTTTTGCTTCTAAGTGAGGTAATACAGATCTGGTACTATACGTTCCTTGTTATTAACGCAGTTTTTCTCCAACAAAGAAAGTATCCTTGAACTGCAACAAAGTCTCCGTTTCATCCCAAACCGTCCGCCCCCGTGGCCCACATACAGTTAAACTTCTTTTATTCCTTGCAATACGTTTTCTTTGCCGTTCCTATCTTGTTACGGACGAGACGTTGGTTGCATAATGTTCCCCAACAAAAAGGCACTCACCTCATCTCAAGGTAAGTGCCTTTGTTTTTTATGCTTGCATACATTTATTACATTACTTTGGCGGAGTCATGAAGCTGGCTGACCAGATTGTCGACTACCTTCAGTCCCGACAACTGATTGTCGATAAGCAGCAGCAAATTATCAGTATTAAGCGGCTTCTTGGATGACTCTGCTTCGCCTTGCAAACAAGCGATTATTGACTGTTGATCATTGGCGATTTTGTCAATCGTAGTACTTAATACCCGAACTTCCTCTGCGACATTTTTGACCACAAGACTATTCATGTTCTTACGAAAATCATTGAAATCAATATCCATCCCGGCAACACCGATCAAGCTGCCGCCCTCGAAAATGGCATATGTATAGGATATCAATTCGGTGTTGACATAGCTGTCGAAATAAACCTTGCTCCATACCCCGGCCTTTTTATCAACCGGATTGAAATACCAGGCAAAATAGGGGTTGTCTCTTACGCACTCTTTTTTCGCAAGTAAATCCTGCTGTATATATCCTGTTCTGTCGGCATTTGAATAGTCTGATCCATACATTAAGTCATCTGCGTTCAAAAAAGGCGTAAGCTCCGGATTCAGGCTAAAATATACCTCGATCACCCCATCGGTGGCTTGCGCAAATTTTTTGACCAGTGGGTTAATTGTCGAAGCCTGAAAATTATCGAAATAGGCTTTATCGCCGGCTGGCCTTTGCGCATCGAAAGACCGACCTATCTCAGAGGCCAGGTCGCGTACCGCGCTCTCGAGCTTCTCAGCAAAGGCTCCTAAAACTTTACGCGGGTCTTCAATCTCAAAATCAACCTGACTGGATACCTGGCTGGCAACCGCCATATTTTCGTTGACCGCCTTTACTTCCCCCTGTATTTCAAGAACAATACGTCCAATTTCTTTGGTCGCCGTCGCCGTCTGTTCAGCCAGTTTGCCGATTTCCTGCGCCACAACAGCAAAGCCTCGGCCTGCTTCCCCGGCCCGGGCCGCCTCTATCGCCGCATTTAATGCCAGCAGGTTGGTTTGTTTCGCTATCGACTGAATGCTGTTGATAATATTCGTTATCGAGCCCGACTTAACGGAAAGACTGTCAACCTTCTCTGCCATACTTTTTACCACATCGGCATTCGCGATAATTCTGCCTTTCAGTTGATTATTCATGGCGATTTCTTTTTGGCCCATGCCGTTGATGTCGCCGGCAAGCTTTTCGATAAGCCGAATATTGTTCACCAGGGACTTCAGTTCACCGCCGAGCTGGCTGAATTTATTAATATAGCTGTCCAGCTTGACTATTCCGCCAGGTTGTTGATCTCTAACCTTCAAAAGCTCGCGCAATCCAGTGGCGCACTGCGTGGTTTTTTCTATTCCACTCTTAACAGAGGTAATATCTCCGGCAATTCTGGTTATAAGTTCATTTGCGGGAGCTGCATTTCTTCCAATCATCGCATATTCTACCGACTCGCCGGTCTTGTTTCCCGAAGCATCAGCCAAAAAAAGTCTACCTAGCAGCAAAGTAATCCCGGCAGAAATAATAATTGCAGCAATAATTAGCAGGACAAGATTCGTGGTTACCGGTATCCCTACCGACAGAAATGTCACCAACAGAGCGATGCTTGAGGCAATTCCCATAACAACAGTTATCATTAGCCGTCCGCCACTCATAGAGCCATCCTCCCCTTTTTACCTATAACCTGCCCAATATTCTTCCGCTTTTTACTCCCCCCTTACTCCCTGCTTCAACACCAAAGATCTGTTAACGTCGAATCACTATGCTTATTGACGTATCTTGTCGTTTACAGTAGCATTCTACCATTATGTCCTACTCATTTCCAGTCGAAAACACACTATGCACGGAATAGTCGTTGTTGTTACCAGTAAAATCGGATACCAAAGCCGTTTTCACATCCCTGCAGCCTAGCTAGTCCTAAATACAAACAGGCACTCACCTTATTGAAGGTAAGTGCCTGTTCATAATGTTGAAATACTCCAATTAGTTTATCACAAAAAAATCAAAGGCTGGGAAGAAAGGTCTTTTATCCATCCAGTTCGCCTGCCAACTTGCAAAATATCTTCACCAAGTCAGGATCAAATTGTGTTCCGGCGCACCGTTTTAGCTCGTCGATAGCAATCCTGCGATCCATGGCTTTGCGATAAGGCCTGTCGTTAGTCATAGCGTCATAAGCATCCACAATAGCCAGTATTCGGCATTCCAAAGGGATGCTTTCTCCCGCCAGACCCAACGGATAACCCTTCCCATTCCACCATTCTTGATGTTTCAAAATCCAATCGGCAATAGGCGTAAGATCAGGTGACGACAGGGCAATACGATGCCCGATCTCACAATGCCGCTGCATTTCCTGTCTTTCTTCCGCAGTTAAAAGGTTGGGTTTATTAAGAATCCGGTCCGATATGCCTACCTTACCGATGTCATGGAATTGAGCAAACAGAGTAAGGTCGGCAATCTCTGATTCTTGCATCCCTGCGGCACTCGCCAATTTTTCGGCTAAAACCAGCAATCTTTCCGCATGCCCCTCGGTAATAAAATCTCTCTCTGCCAACATTTGTTTTAGCGTTTGGATTATATTTCCCCGGGTGTTCTTTTTACGGTGCAGCTTGTCACGATACATTCGGTTATCAGCAATTCGAAAAGCATCGTGCAGTGATATTTTTTCGGCCGATATCGCGTAACCCATGGAAATGTGGAGGAGCACCGCATCCTTATCTTCCTTGTCGCTCTCTTTGGCAATAGCGTTTTTCACATTAGTGCAAAACATTCCGAGGCTTTCCTCGGTAACATTGATCATAATGGCTGCGAACTCATCGCCGCCGATACGGCTGATAATATTTTCTTCCCCCAGAGATTGCTGCAAAATCCCCGCCGCCCTGACCAATAAAGCGTCTCCCTGATCATGGCCAAAAGTATCGTTCACCAGCTTAAGACCGTCAACGTCAAATATTATGATTCCGAGAGAAGCTGGATTACCTACCATTTCGAGACGCTTTAATTCCTGTTCAAAATAAGCCCGGTTGAACAAGTTGGTAAGATAATCATGGTAACTTAGATAAATCAGTTTTTCTTCCGCCGCCTTGCGCTGAATAGCCATTGCCACTTGGGCGGAAATGAAACCAAGGATCTCATCATCACTTTTCTTATAATGAAAATCTTCATCATAACCTTGAATGGCCAAAACTCCAAATGTTTTATTATCCGTGGTTTTGAGCGGTACCCCATGCCAATACTTAATTGACCTGGCTGATATTATAACCTCTTCTGCGTTGATTAGCTTTTCCAGCTGCTCTCTATCCACGTAGAGTGCCCGCTCTGTGCGCAAAACGTATTCTGTGAGACCTTTTCCGAATCTTCTACTGCTTTTGCTCTTGTGATAAACATCCGTAGAGTAGGGAAACTCTATCATCTGCTCAGCTTCATCATAAATAGCAATATAAAAATGCACAGCCATAATCAACTTGCCGATAGCCTGGTGGACGTCACGGTACAGTTCATCCAAATTATTGGTTGATCTACTGCTCTCGGAAATCCGATAAAGAGCGCGCTGTAACTGCTCGGCTCTTTTGAGCTCAGTAACATCCACTATTGTGACAATAATCTGCTCCAACTTGCCCTCGGCATTAAATTCCGGAAATGCACTAGCCTGAATCCAGACAGTGTCACTTTGATTATGACGAACAATGCCAATTACATAGTCATGAACAGGAACTTGTTTAGTTATCACCTTGTTCACAGGGAGCTCAGCAGATAGAATCTTGCAGCCATCTTCATGAATAAATAAAATATCAGCATTTATATCCGCATCAGTCGATAAACTCCGTTCGTCAATTCCTTGAAGGCTAAGGTGCTCACGATTACGCAAAACAACGTCGCCGGTTGGCCCGTATACAATTATACCAACATCGAGGTTAGTCAGCAGCCCCCGATATTTTTCCTCGCTTCTCTTTAGGGCTTCGAGATAACTGGTGAGTTCCACCGTCTTACTTCGAACCTTTTCTTTCAATAGCCAACTCCAAAAACCAAGTCCTAAAACAACTATGCATACAGCGCCCAACGCGATAATCAGTCGATTAACAGATTCGGGGCCTATAAGAGTTGACCCCATCCACCGCTCGTCAATACTGGCATATTCCGCGCCCGAAATTTTATTAAAGCCATCCTCGACTTCTTTGAGAATCTCGGTATTGCCTTTTCTGACCGCACGGTGGAATTGACCGGAGTAAATAAAATTCGAAGCCCTAAATTGATCTTGTATCCCCATCTTATACAGAAAATAAAGCGCCGGTGGCTTATCCATTACGAAAATCATTATCCGTTGATCCTTGGCGGCACGAACAATATCTTCGTAGCTATTAAACTCGACAAGATCATTTATACCGCGTTTACGCAGAAAACTTACAGAACTGTCTCCCTTTTTTACACCTACTTTAAAACCCTTCAAAGATTCAATCCCGTCAATTCCTGAGATGTTTTTATGAAAATATATACGTACATCAATTGTCGCATAAGGCCGTGAAAAATCATAAATCCTAGCCCTTTGTGGATTATTAAATATCGTATCAATTACATCGAAATCCCCGTTTTGCATTCTCTCCTGAGCTTTACCCCAATCCATTGCGGAAATATTCACTTTGATTCCCGTTTTCTTTTCCCACAAAGCCCATTGGTCAACAAGAATCCCTTGCAAATGCCCTGAAGCATCACGAAATATATATGGAGGATAATTATCATCCATCACAACATTCAACATTTTGGAGCCGTCGGCCAATACCGCCCCGGAAGTAAAGACTAAAAAAGCCAATATACAAAGAGAGATTATTCCCTTTTTCATGCCAACATCTCCCTCCCACTGCAATGAGCAATTACAATAAAATTCGACTACAAGTTTGTCGAATCCTGCGGAAATATGTACCAACGCTTAACATAAATCTCCCCAGAATTGATTGAAGTACGTTAAATTGGCGCACAGTGATCATATGAACCCAGGTCAACATAAAAACGGCTACCAACCCTTTCGGTCGATAGCCGTAAATATTAAACATAGCGGAGTGGCCAGGCTTTGAACCCGGGCCAGTCTTGCGACTGCTAATGGCTTAGCAATTCAACATTGGCGTGTTATTGTTCTTTTTGAATATCCTCGTAGACACTTATCCCTATTAAATGACAGATGCGATCTTAGCCGTCACCTGAGCAGCTGTCAGCGATCCGTCACTAAATGTGAATTCGTCCACCTGGTAGTTCGCCCCCAGTTTCCAGCCGCTAACCCTAAAGCTGTCTGATGTTCCGGTCACGGCGCAGACCAAGTCATTGCCGCTTAAAGTAAAGTTTATCGCCGCCTCAGCGATATTTTGCAGGATGACGGTGTCACTGCCGTGCCCGCTCGTGCCGACATAGTTATGGATCACATCATGGCCCTGACCACTTCCCCAAATATAAGTGTCGTTGCCCGCACCGCCGCTCAAAATATCGTTGCCACCCCCACCGATCAGGGTATCGTCGCCTATGCCGCCGTCAATGGTATCGTTGCCGCTGTTGCCGGTGATGACATTGGCCAGGCTGTTGCCGGTCATGTTTGCCCCGCCGGTATT
>Ga0364910_1143_pt2 | contig 20247 bp, 15 predicted proteins | sample SorcelJu500001C4_3_FD_206970 | JGI IMG/M metagenome (GOLD analysis project Ga0364910, IMG submission 206970) | Enriched cells from Trout Bog Lake Hypolimnion, Wisconsin, USA - BchlTB.June25.5000.01.C4 | ecosystem: Environmental > Aquatic > Freshwater > Lake > Hypolimnion/Profundal zone | place...
ACATACGCAAACTGGAGCTGGTCGTCAAGCTGCCAGACGTTATCAGTCGAATTTTCCACGAGAAAACGGTACAAGGGGGAAGAGGAGACCATAGAACGCGTCACCCGAGAGGTTGCAAAAGCCTTCCGGGAAGGCGTGGCCTTTTCCGAAGCCAATTTGCAAAACAAGGACGGCAGTAAAGTGCCGTATTGCTTTACCGCCGTCAAAACGATGATTGATAATAAGCCTTATATTGTCGGTATCGGCATCGACATCACCGAACGGAAGGAAGCAGAAGCCGCCCTTATTGAAAAGGACGAAGAGTTGCAGCAAAGTTATGAAAGTCTTACCGCTACTCATGAGGAACTGGTTGCCGTAGAGGAAGAACTCCGTCAACAGTATGGCGAAGTACAACTAGTCAATGACCGGGTTTCCCGCCAAAATGCCGTCCTGTCAATGCTGCATGAAACCGCCCTTGGGTTGATGAGCCAGCTGGATACTGCCGAAGTCTTTGCAGCTATTGTTTCCCGGCTTGCCGAACTGACTGGGATAGAAGATGTTTTTGTATTCGCCATAGACAAGGAAAAGCGATCTGCGGTTCAAATTATCGGCCAAGGCATCTTTGCCCAGACCGACCGCTTTACATTAGGCCTGGATGTAGGCCTTCTCGGCGAAGTTGCTCGGCAGAAAAAAACAATCATTGTGGAGGATTACCGCACCTGGGACAGGCGTATTGTTGGGGACTTCCATGATTTGATTCATGCTTTTATGCAGGTGCCGCTGATGGTTGCCAATGAAGTAATTGGCACACTGGGAGCGGTTTTTACCGATAATGGACGGCTTTTCACCGATAACGACGTGGCACTCATCGAGCAGTTTGCCGATGTTGCGGCCATCGCTTTAGATAATGCCCGTAAGGTTCAGGAGATGAAGGAAAGCAAGGACACCATAGAGGAAATCTTCAACGCGGCTAATGATGTGATCATCGTCATTGACGGCGATACTGGGGAATTCCTGGCGGCAAACCGCCAAGCCGAGGTAGTATTTGGATATTCAATGGGCGAAATCATCAAGTTGGGTTTAATCGCGACAGCTTCTCCGCCAAATGTGGAGGATGCCTTACTTCGCATCAGGACAACCATAACCGAGGGTCCACAGCTTTACGAACGGGAAACCCACACCCGGGACGGTCGGCGCTTGGTTCTGGAGGTCCAGTCTTCTCCGGCGTTCATTCACGGAAAAGTTCGTTGTTTGGCTGTAATGAGAGACATAACTGAGCGCAAGCAAATGGAGGAAGACATTATTCAGCTAGCGGCACAAAATCGGGCAATATTGAACGCTATTCCTGATATCATCGTAACGCACAACCGCCAAGGGGACTTCCTGTCTTACAAAGCATCGAAAAGCAGTGCGTTTTCGTCTCTGCCGGCAGCTCCCGTTGGCAAAAACGCCCGCGACTTTTTCCCGCTAGCCTACCTCCCCAAGGTGCTGGTGGCCATTGAACAGGCGCTGCTCAATGGTCAGTACGTATACGAGGCCAAGTTGTTTACACCAGAGGAGGACATTTATGTCGAATCACGCTATGTGAAAGTTAATGACGACGAAGTTCTGGTTGTAGTCCGGGATATTACGGAAAGATACCGGATGGAAGAACGCATGGAGTTTTTACGAGTAATGGATCTGATGACAGGAGTATATAACCGGGCGTTTTTTGAAATGGACATAGTTCGGATACAGGTCGGGGAATACCGTGGGATTGGCATGTTTATTTGCGACGTAGACGGGTTGAAGATTATTAATGATACTCTCGGACACCGCCAGGGAGATGAGCTTCTTAAGAACGTGGCCGGCCTTCTGGAAGGCGGAATACAAAAACCGAACTATGTTGCCCGTATCGGGGGCGATGAATTTGCCGTGATTTTGTTTGAGCCGACGAAAGCCCGGATGGAAGAGCTGGATCGATATTATCGTAGGGAAGTGGAGATTTATAATCAGGATAATCCTCAGTTGCCGCTTAGTCTGTCTTTCGGCTGGGCGGTAGATAAAAACTCGAGCATTGATGTTGTCTTTAAAACAGCGGACAATAATATGTACCGTCAAAAAATGCATCAAAAACAAAGTGTCCGCGGGTCTATTGTTCAACTTATGATGAAGGCGCTCGAAGCTAAGGACCATATTACGGAAGGTCACGTCGACCGTTTGGGGGATATGATGGAGAAGATGGGACATAAGTTAGGGGTGTCCCAAGGTGGTATAGCCGATCTTAGGCTATTTGCCAAGTTCCACGACATCGGAAAGGTAGGGATTCCGGAAAATATCCTGAACAAGCCAGGACCATTGACCGAAGATGAGATGACGATTATGCGCCAGCATTGCGACATCGGTTTTCGGATTGCGAAGGCTTCTCCCGATCTGGAGCCGATCGCTGACTGGATATTAAAACACCAGGAGCATTGGGACGGCAAAGGGTACCCATTAGGAATTAGCGCCGAACAAATTCCCATTCAGTGCCGTATACTCGGCATTGTAGACGCATTCGACGCTATGGTTAGCGACAGGCCTTACCGGAAAGCAATGTGTCGCGCCGATGCGATAGCTGAAATCAGACGATGCGCCGGGACTCAGTTCGATCCCGCACTAGCGGATATGTTTATTGAAATAGTAACGTAGGATTACAACACGAATTACCAAAGTAAGGAGCAGCTGTTTTGGAGAGCAATAAGTTGGCAAAGCTAAATAGTCCTTCCTGCTTGGAGATAAGTCAATGGTTGCTTGCGGAGATTCTACTGCCAGTGTAAGATCTGGTTATAGGCAAGAGTCATAATTAAAATTTGCCGTTCTAACCGAGATAGAGAACTGTATCGCTGTTAACGGCGATGCAGTTCTCTATTGCTTATTGCGGATTGATACATTATAGATAGATAAAGTCCTGCATGGTTATGGGAACAAGCAGGACTTTTGTATTAATATGGGAATTTATATTTTGATACTTGTAACTTTTCTAAACCCCAAGTTTCGCGGTTCTACTCGATACGCCAGAAACGTATCATGGTAGGGTCGGTGGGGTGATTCGGCGGAAGCAGTTGTTGTCTCCAGGGCACTGGTGCAGCGGGGTTGGAGGTAAATGGTGTAGTCTTCAATAAATAAAACATTTTTTAAAAGGAAGGGAAGATATCATGATGACAAAAAAGAGTAGAAGAATAATTATTCCGTTGTTGGCGTTAGTGCTGGCAGTAGTAGTTTTATCAGGCTGCGGTGGCGGCGAGGATAAAGCGCCTGCTGTCTCGGCGGTGGCAAATACGCCTTCGGTATGGGTAATAAACAGTGATTTGATGGATTCGGCGGTATACCGGATTGATCCGGCAACCAACAAGCAAGTTGCCAAGATTCCCTTTGACGGTTCGCCCGCAGGAATAGTTGTTACGCCGGAGGGGGTCTGGGTGACCGATTTCGCCAATGACAAAGTAGTCTGCATTGATCCGGCTGACAATAGTGTGAAGGCGACTATAAATGCGGGCAAAGGCGCTAAGGCGATTACAGCCAGTCCGGGAGCTGTTTGGGTGGCAAATAGCGTAGAAGGAACAGTGACGAGGATCGATCCGGTTGCGAAAACCGTAGTGGCGACAATTAACGTTACTAATTCAGTGCTGAATAGCTTGTGCTTTTTTGATAATGCCTTGTGGGTTGCTGGCGTGGATTTTACGGTATATAAGATCGACCCGCAAACTAACCAGGTGACGGAAAAGATCGGTGTTGGCACCGTGCCGGGCAGCATCGCCGGGAAGTCAGGTGCATTATGGGCTGCGGCACCAGTAGCAAACCAATTGTTACTGATTGATCCGGGCAATAAAAAAGTGAGCACGGTTCTTGAAGAGGTCAATGTTGTTGCTATTGCTGTGCGGAAGGACCTGGTAGCTGTGGTCAACGGTAGGGACGGGACGGTTTCGCTAGTTAATACGGCAAACAACAATGCAAAGGAAGACATCAAGGTGGGCAAGAATCTTGTATCAATAGCTTCGGGTTACGGGAGCCTTTGGGTAACTAGTACAGATGATAATGCCCTGTATCGTATAGATCCGGTCAACAAAAGTGTTGTGGCAACTATCAGTATTGGGCGGGCGGATAGGGTAGCAGGAAGTGTAAATGGTGAGTAGCGGTGAATCTTGGTCAAATTGGCTACAGGTTTTTATATTTTTTGACTACGGAGTGTTTTAATGAAAAGGTTTTGGTCGGGATTAATGATATTGATTATGGTTATTGCCGCTGGCAATTCGCTGGTAGTCTTAGCTGACGGAGATGTGATGGGTATTGCCGACGCGCAGCGAATATTAAACAAAATTGGTTATGAGTGCGGCGCAGTTGACGGTATTAAGGGTAGCCGGACATTGAGTGCAATCGAGTTGTTCCAAAGGATTCACGATATACCGGAGGACGGTGTAATCAGCGAAGATACCAAACAAGATTTGCTCCGGGCAGAGAAAGAAAAAGCGGTAATATCCTACTTGATTAAAGCTATTCCGGAATTGCAAGACGTGGTCAGTACCCATAAAAATACGGATTTGATATTTTATGCCCAGGGTTTTCCGAACCCGGCGGAACATGACCGCTATTATCGAGATTATTACAGTGTATATATTGGTTTTCATGTTATGGAGCACAGGACAAGGATGGCCACTTTTCTGGTCGGTAAAAAATTGGATGAAGTATTGTGGGATAATCCTGCCACTGGGAAATTCGTTTCTGTGGAAGAATGGCGGAAATCGAAGAATGGATCAACAACAAGTTCAGCAAATAATTCTGTTGCCAATGACTGGCTGTGCATTCCGTTTAAGAGGGTGGGCCCTATTACGCTGGCGACGAACGCTGACGAACTTATCCGCTTGTTCGGCGCGGATAATGTTCGGCGGCGGACCATCCCAGGAGCAGAGGGGTCCGAATATTTCGATGTCAGCGTTATTTATCCCGATATGCCAAATGAAGTGATTGTTTATTGGCAGGGTAACAGCTACGGCGTTCAGCCGCAGTCGGTATCGGTTCAGCATCCGGGAACGGCATGGAAAACGGTTGGCGGTATTACGGTGGGAACCAGCCTGGAAGAGCTGAATCGAATAAACGGCCAGCCGTTTACGATCAGCGGTTTTGGCTGGGATTACGGCGGGTATGTCTCGTCTTGGGGTGGAGGAACGCTCGGTTCGGTTAAAGGGCTCATAATGCGGCTGCGACCCACCCGGAATTTGTCGCCAGAGTTTTACGGCGACGGGGTTAAAATCAATTCCGGCGATCCTCGGATGCTGCCGGACGCGGTCGAGGTGGGGGATTTTTCGATCACGCTGACAGCGAGCGAATGAGTTGTCTATTCGCGGATCAGATAAGCTGCCTATTCGTGCTTTGCGTTCTTCAAACTAACTTCAAAACAGTTTATGATCTTACTCCGCGCGTAATTATTAATATGCTACCGCAAAATAGAAGGACAAAATAGAGCGGCTATCGTTATATCAGATACTGAGAACAGTACCGGGGGATAGGAAGACTCAGGGAATGTCGTTGTGGCGTATCTTGTAAATGGTAGGATTGCCTGACTCGGAAGAACCGTTCCCGGGAGTCTTTTTCTCCCAAATAGATAATTACTGAAACCCATGATGATATAGTCCCAATACAATCAAAATAACTCCTGATAAAACCGAACATAATCTGCAGATTATTCCAAGATTATTATGGGCTGATTGATTTTTCTGCATAGAGTTCATCTCCATAAGTACACTTGACTAAAAAAAAGTATGGGCGGCAATCACTAATAGAATTAAACCACTTAACATTGTCCCGAATTCTCCTAAAGTAAAGGAGCCGATGCGGACATTCGCGACTTTGTGTCCTAACGAAGCTCCTGCCGATACGGTTAAAAAACTGCCAACAGCGCAGTTATGGAAATCGCCAACGGCGACAAACCAAGCAACCCCGCACCTAGCCCGTTGGTAAGCGCATTTGTCGAAAGCGCACCACCTAAAACGATTGCCTCAACAAAGCCGATTTCTCCGGAATTGTCAGTATCGGCAATTTCGGGATTCTCTAATATCTCTTTTACACTGTGGGGGTGCATTTCATTTTCGCTGATAATTTTATTTTGTTGTTTGCGCGGCATAGCCAATAAGATGATTCGAACGCCAATTGCAAACAACAGGAAGGCTCCAAAGACAACGGGGAGTGTACCGGGTAGAATTTTGGAGAGCCATTTTCCGAATAGAATACCGGATTCACTGAAGAGAAAACAAATGAACGCAATCAGGAGATTAGAAAGTAAGGGAATTCGAATGTTTCTAATGCCGTAGCAAATACCAACTCCAAAATTATCTACACTGGATGAAACCGCAAAACCTAAAATGATAAGCCATGTCATTATTAATCCTCCCATGTAGCGCGCTCCTATATGGTATGGGAGGTATTGTTATTCGGTTCCTTCGCAATGGTGGTTTTTTTACATTATGTCAAGTGGTACTTTGGAAAGAATATGCTGCAGAGCAATAGAGTAATACGCCACATTAGTATCAGGCATTTTGATAAAGTCAAACAGACTATGGGAGTATCGTCGCAAGTACTTAGTTATGCAGGAGTATCGGCGCATTACCCGCATTCGGTAGTTGCATGCAGCTAGATATTGATGTAGTTGTGGGTTTATGAACACAGCCTAAAAAAAAGGCCGGCCCGAAGGCCGGCAAGGAGAGTGGGCAGTGTTAACTTGTGGGGTCGATGATGGCGATGTCGCCTTCTTCGCCGGTGCGGATGCGTACCGCGTTTTCCAGTGGGTAGACGAAGATTTTGCCATCACCGATGTTGCCGGTCCGACAAACCCGTTTGGCTGCATCAAGGACTTTTTCCACCGGCACCTCACAGACCACGATTTCTATCTTTACTTTCGGTAAAAAGTTGATTGCTACTTCCCGGCCCCGGTATATTTCTTTATGGCCTTTTTGCAGTCCACAGCCGTATACTTGCGTGACTGTCATGCCGGTGACGCCGATGGTTCCAAGCGCTTCTTTCAATTCTTCGAGTTTTTCCGGGCGGGTAATGATATCGATTTTTGTTATTTTGCGCATTGTCATTGCCCTCTTTCCTCTGCATTAAGTTTTAATGTGGCGATGACATCGGCATGGTGCACTGCCAATTTTTCATGGAATACAGGCGAGCCGGACATTAAATCCTGGTAGGCGTAGCCGCGTTCGCCGTGTTCGCTGATATCCAGGCCAAGTACTTCCTCTTCGGCGCTTGCCCGGACAGGCATGAATAGCATAACGATTTTAATGATGATGAAGGTGGCGACGATAGCCATGGCCCAACTGGCCCCGATGCCGATCAATTGGGTTACTACCTGGCCGGGGTTGCCGTAGAATAAACCGTCGGCTCCGGCGGGATTGATTGCTTTGGAAGCCCACAGGCCGGTGGCGATGGCACCCCAGGTGCCGCCAATAGCGTGTACGCCGAAGGCGTCGAGGGAATCGTCATAGCCCAGTTTGCCTTTTAGGACGCTGACCGCTAAATAGCAGATGATGCCGGCGGCAAAGCCGATGATGATTGAGGGACCGGCAGCAATATAGCCGGATGCGGGGGTGATGGCAACAAGGCCTGCTACACTGCCGCTGGCAGCTCCAAGTACAGTAGGTTTGCCTTGCAGCGACCATTCAGCAAAAACCCAGGAGAGTGCCGCTGCTGCTGCTGCGGTATTGGTGACGACGAAGGCGCTGGCAGCGAGACCGTTTGCGCCAAGGGCGCTGCCGGCGTTGAAGCCGAACCAGCCAAACCAGAGTAACCCCGCTCCCAGCACGGTCATTGGCAGGTGATGAGGCAACATGGCTTCGCTGCCGTGGCCTTTGCGCTTGCCGATAACCAAGGCAACTACCAGGCCTGATACGCCGGAGAGGATATGAACAACAGTACCGCCGGCGAAATCGAGTAGTCCAAGATTGCGCAGCCAACCGCCCACGCCCCATACCCAGTGAGCGACAGGATCATATACAAAGGTAACCCAAAGTAATGTAAAGACAATGAAGGCGGGGAATTTCATCCGTTCGGCAAAAGAGCCGGTTATTAAGGCGGGGGTGATAACAGCAAACATGGCCTGGAAGATCATGAACGCCATGTGGGGAATTGTTGCGGCGTAATCGGGGTTGGGCGTTTGCCCGACTCCGTTTAAGAGCAGCCAGTCAAAGCTGCCGATAAGATGATGAATGTCAGGGCCGAAAGCCAGGGTATAACCCCAGAGCACCCATTGTACTGATACGACAGCGACGATAAACAGGCTTTGCATAATCGTGCTCAAGGCGTTTTTAGTTCTGACCATCCCGCCGTAGAATAGGGCGAGGCCAGGGGTCATAAGCATGACCAGCGCGGCGGATAGAAGCACAAATGCGGTGTCGCCGCTGTCAATCTTCGGCGCGATGGTTGCTGCCGCTGACGGCACTGTTTCATCCGCCAGGGTCACAGGAACGAAAATAACCATACATAAGAGGCATAAACCGAGAATAGTCCAATACTTTTTCATGTGTAGAACTCCCTTTCTGTTATGATTTGGATTTTCCACACTCTCACAAAAAAAACACAAAAAGCGCCCGTTTTTTACCCGGACGCCATTGTCAGGAGGACAAAAAGCCTCCGTAGAAAATTTCTGCGAAGGCGTCATTGCCTAAATGTTTTTTAATTTATGTGCCAAATTGTAACAACATTTGACGGCGATGTCAATAGCAAATTATTGTCTAAAAATTGCAACTTCAGTTGTCGGTATCCCGATTAATTATATTGTCGAGGATTTTATAATTGTGCATAACGTGCATAAATATGAAATGTCGTTGTTATAGCTGAACTATTGCAAACTCATAATGTCTGGTATATGAATATATTACCAGCGCGGAAAGATAGTGTTTGGCTTTATAACTAAATATTTCGCGAATTGACTGAAAATTGTAAATGAGTATATCTGTATACATATGCAAAGCATATTGACTTTAGTAAGTTATAATTCTATTATATTCCTACAGGTAGAAGTACAAAGGCGTTCTCTAACCTCCAAGGGGTGAGTGCGCTTTTTTTGTACAAAGGAGGGGGTCTGACAATGCTTTTGAAGGAAGGACAGGTAAGAATACCTTCAGGTTGTGCGATTACGGGGATATTTAGCAAAGCAGGCACCCGGATTTCTGGCAGCAAGATCCTCAAATCCATTTCGGTGATGCGTGAGCGTTCCAACGGACTTGGGGGAGGCTTTGCCGGGTATGGTATTTATCCTGAGTATAAAGACCTGTATGCTTTGCACATTTTCTACGAAGGCAATGAAGCCAAGGAAGAGGTGGAACGGTTTATCAACAGTCATTTCGATGTGATTAATTTAAGCCGGATTCCTACACGTAAGCACCCGCATATTACTGATGCCCCGCTAATCTGGCGGTACTTTGTCGCACCGCTGGTTAGTAAGCTGGATGAAAGTCAACTGGATGAAAAAGAATATGTAGCCAGGTGCACGATGAATATCAATGTCAAAATTGAAGGCGCCTATGTGGTTTCCTGTGGGAAGAATATGGGGGTATTCAAAGGCGTGGGTTTTCCTGAGCATATCGGCGAGTTCTACCGGATTGAGGATTATTCCGGGTATTGCTGGACCGCTCATGGCAGATATCCGACAAACACGCCAGGTTGGTGGGGAGGAGCCCATCCGTTCGGCCTGCTGGACTACACGGTGGTGCATAACGGCGAAATATCTTCTTATGACGCCAATCGCAGGTTCATGGAGATGTATGGCTATAAATGCACTCTTCTTACCGACACGGAGGTTATAACATATATTATTGATTTTTTAAACCGCAGGCACGGTATTAGCCTGACCGATATAGCATCAGTCATGGCTGCGCCGTTCTGGAAGGAAATAGATGCTATGACTGAGGCTGATAAAGCGAAATTTACGGCGCTCCGAAATGTGTATTCCAGTCTGCTGATCACCGGGCCATTTTCAATTTTATTGGGGTTTGAAGGCGGAATGATGGCTTTGAATGACAGGCTGAAGCTGCGTTCAATGGTTGCAGCTCAAAAAAATGATTTAGTACTTATCGCTAGTGAAGAATGTGCAATAAGGGCAATTTGTCCTGAGGTTGACAAGATATGGAGTCTCAAAGGTGGAGAACCCTTTATCGTCACGCTTGCAGGAGGTATGAACTGATGGAAATCAATGATATAGTTCCCCAATATGAAGTGCGGAGAAATGAAAGAAGCTGCAGCAAGTGCAGGGTGTGTGAACTGCAGTGCGCCAATGAAGTGCATAAGTATGATGCCCAGGCAGGCGTTATGACGGCGGATGATTCCAAATGCGTGAATTGTCACCGCTGCTATGCACTATGTCCGGTAAAAGCCTTGAAAATCAGAAAATACGGGCATGAGTTCAGGGAGAATGCAAACTGGACGGGACAGGTCATTACCGAGATTTACAAACAGTCAAACAGTGGCAGTGTTTTGTTATCCTCTATGGGAAATCCTCAAGGCTGCCCGATTTATTGGGATAAACTGTTGATCAACGCCAGCCAGGTGACAAACCCGTCGATTGACCCGCTGAGAGAACCAATGGAAACCAGGGTTTTTTTGGGCGCGAAACCTGCCAAACTGGAGTTTGACGAAGACGGTAATTTAAAAACCCGTCTTGCCCCCCAGCTCGCGATAAACGTCCCGGTGCTATTTTCCGCGATGTCCTATGGCTCGATAAGCCGCAACGCGCACGAGAGTCTGGCGAGGGCGGCGGAAGAACTCGGGACGTTATATAATACCGGTGAAGGCGGCTTGCATGAAGATTTTTATAAGTATGGCAAAAGTACTATTGTGCAGGTGGCGTCGGGAAGGTTTGGCGTTCATCCGGATTATCTGATCGCAGGTGCGGCAATAGAAATAAAGATTGGTCAGGGGGCTAAACCTGGCATTGGCGGGCATCTCCCCGGCGAGAAGATCGGTGAAGATGTGTCTAGAACAAGAATGATCCCTGAGGGTAGCGACGCCATTTCACCTGCGCCGCATCATGATATTTATTCGATTGAGGATTTGCGGCAGCTTGTGTATTCGCTGAAAGAGGCGACGAATTATAAAAAGCCGATTATCGTGAAAGTCGCGGCGGTGCACAATATCGCCGCCATCGCTTCAGGCATTGCCCGATCCGGGGCGGATATCATCGCTATCGACGGGTTCCGGGGAGGGACGGGCGCCGCTCCCACCAGGATAAGAGACAATGTGGGAATACCAATTGAACTGGCTTTGGCAGCGGTAGATCAAAGATTACGGGATGAGGGTATCAGAAACCAGGTGTCTTTGATTATTGCGGGAAGTGTCCGTAATAGCGCAGATATTGTCAAGGCGATTGCTTTAGGCGCTGACGCCGTGTATATCGGGACTGCGGCGCTGATTGCCATGGGGTGTCACTTATGCAGAAGTTGTCATCTCGGGAGATGCAACTGGGGCATTGCGACCCAGCGTAAAGACCTGGTCAAACGGCTTGACCCTGATGTTGGTTATAAACGGCTGGTAAATCTTATCCACGCTTGGGATCATGAAATAAAAGAAATGCTTGGCGGGATGGGGATTAACGCCATTGAAAGTTTGAAAGGCAACCGTCTGATGCTCTGCGGCTTGGGGCTGAATGAGAAGGAACTCGAAATACTCGGCGTCCGGCATGCCGGTGAGTAAGGCAGAAAAGACGGTTGATAGGCTCTCAGTCAGGTTTTTGTTAATAAGAGCAAAGGCTGGTGAAAAAGGTCCAGATGCAAGGCGCACCGGAAGAACGCGCCGCGACGCGTACTGGTGTACGCTAGCAAACGCTCTGAGGAGCAACGCGGCTAGATGGGCCTTTATCGCCAGCCGACGGCGGAAGAGACGTTTGAGGGGGGAAGATAATGATTATTGCGGTGGATGATTCCAACTATCAGGAGCTTAACCAAAAGATCAGGGATTGTGATGAAACCGAAATAGTGCTCAATAATGTGATGGGCCAGCGGTATATCGGTTGCGGCCTGGAAGATAAGCATATTAAGATATACGGTACTCCGGGCAACGCTCTTGGCGCTTATATGAACGGCGGGAGTGTGGAAGTGTACGGCAATGCCCAAGACGCGATCGGGGATACCATGAATAGCGGCAATATAATTATTCACGGCAATTGCGGCGATACAACGGGGTATGGAATGAGAGGCGGAGAAATTTTTGTTAAAGGGAACGCAGGTTACCGCCTTGGTATTCACATGAAGGAATATAAAGATATAAAACCGGTAATTGTTGTCGGCGGTAAAGCCGGGGATTTTCTCGGCGAATATCAGGCTGGCGGAATTATTATTGTATTAGGCCTAGGACATGATGAATCGCCAGTCGGTAATCTTTGCGGCACAGGTATGCATGGCGGGTCAATATTTTTCAGAGGAGAAAGGGTTCCGGACAGTATGCCGGAGCAGGTGGATGTCTTTCAAGCGACAGATGAGGAAAAAGAACTGATTAAAACATATGTCGTAAAATATTGCGCTCTGTTTGGTGAGGAACAGAGTAATATTATGAATTCGATTTTCACTAAATTGGCGACAAACACCAAAAACCCTTATAAGAAGATGTATGTACAAAATTAGTTAAGCAGTCCGCTTGATAGACTCTATCTACGTAGGAAGTTCGCTTTGTTTGTAATTTTAGCAAGAAGACTTTCTCAACAGGTCGGACATGAGACCTCGGACAATTGTCCGAGGTCTCAGCATATACCAACTCCAATATTATCGACACTGGACGAAACAGCAAAACATAAAATTATTAGCCAGGTCGGATATTGTAAGGTCCCATGCATTTATTCTCTTTTGAACAAATCCCAATTCATTAATTGTCGGAGTTCTTCTTCGCCCAGTGTCTCGTGATCAAGTAGTGCGCTGGATATTCGCTGCAATTTATCGATGTTGTCTCGTAATAATCCTTCGGCTTTATTATAGGAGTCTCTGATTATTTTCTGAATTTCATTGTCAATGGTGCTGGTGAATTCTTCGCTATAGCGGTTTTTGTGGCTGATGTCGCGGCCTAGAAAGACTGGTTCATCATCCCGCCCGACGGCAACCGGCCCTATTGCTTCGCTCATGCCATATTCGCAGACCATTTTGCGGGCAATTTCGGCGACGCGGATAAGGTCATTTTGTGCTCCGGTACTGATTTCTCCTAACATCAGCGCTTCGGCGACCCGGCCGCCCAAGAGGACGATAATTTGAGCGTGAAGTTCCGAATTGGTAAGAAAGTAGCGATCTTCCTTCGGCAGGGTGAGGGTGTAGCCACCAACTTCCCCGCGCGGAACTATTGATACTTTGTGAATGGGGTCGGCGTGCTCCTGGAGGATACTTACCAAAGCATGGCCAGCCTCATGACAGGCAACGATACCTTTGTCTTTTTGACTCATAACCCGGCTTTTTCTTTCTGGCCCGGACATTACAAGTTCCACTGCTGCTTCCAGATGTTGCATCGCAATATGATTTTTTTTCTGGCGGATAGCTAAAAACACTGCTTCGTTGACCAGATTGTTGAGGTCAGCTCCAGTAAATCCTGAGGTGCGGCGGGCGATTGCCGTAAGATCAACATCAGTAGTTACTGGTTTTCCAAGGGTGTAGATCTTCAATATTTCAAGTCGACCCTTGGCATCTGGTTTGCCGACATAAATTCGACGGTCGAAACGCCCTGGTCTGGTAAGTGCCGGGTCAAGGATATCCGGCCGATTGGTGGCTGCGAGGACTACAACGCCCCGGTTGGCAGAGAAGCCATCCATTTCCACTAATAGTTGATTAAGTGTTTGCTCACGTTCGTCGTGACCGCCGCCCAGGCCTGAACCTCGCTCGCGGCCAACCGCGTCGATTTCATCTATGAAAACGATACTGGGGGTTTTCTTTCTGGCTTTTATAAATAGGTCGCGCACGCGGGACGCGCCTACGCCAACATACATTTCTACGAATTCTGACGCGCTGATGCTAAAGAAGGGGACTCCCGCTTCGCCGGCTATTGCGCGGGCTAGCAGCGTTTTGCCTGTTCCCGGAGGGCCGGATAGCAAGACGCCGGTTGGAATTCGAGCCCCCATGTCATGAAATTTCTTGGGATGTCTCAGAAATTCCAGGATTTCTTCCAGGTCTTGTTTGGCCTCGTCAGCCCCAGCGACATCTTTGAAAGTGACTCTGTTTTTTGCGCCGGATGTTGTTCTACACTGTTGATAATACAATAAAATTCCCCCTTAGGAAAAGAATGTACTGTCATATTTATGTCAATTTATTTTATGCCGGTTTGCAGCACGGAGTTACTTGTTGAGTTAGCAGATGTTGACCTGGATATAAATCATTGATATTATTAATAATAATATTAATGATAATAGTTGGTTAAGTGAGGGGATTATCATGTCCGGACAGAATCGCGATTACTTAAGTTATATGAGGCTGGTTTTAGGGCTGTACATTCTCAAGATTTTGCAGCAAGGGCCGGCGCACGGAAATAAGCTGGCGGAAGAAATAGAGCGGCGCACGCAAAACACGTATACCCCGAACACCAACGCCCTGTATCCCTTGCTGAGAATAATGGAGGAGAAGGGCTATGTTGTCGGGGAGTGGGATAGCCCGGTTACTCGCAGCAAAAGGATTTATACTATCACCGGAGCAGGCATTGCCCGTGTGCCGGCATTAGCGTTGATGCTGGAAGACCGGTTGAAGCAGGTGGAGTTGAAGGTCGCTATTTTACGGACGGATTTACTGGGGCATTAATCCTTGATTGATGTCATAGTGTAATGAAAGGCCTGGTTATGCCGAAAAAGTATGTTGTTTTGTTTGCCGTATGTCTGGGGACTGTGCTTAGTGCTTATCTCAGTAGTTGTATTAATATCGCGCTGCCGAATATTATGGCAGCGCTAAATTTTAATATGGATTCCGTTGTATGGGTTTCCCTCGGGTATATGCTGCCTTATGGCTCCATCATGCCGTTGACGGGTAAGCTGGGCGACTTGTTCGGGGCTAAGAAAGTTTACATTGCCGGTCTGGCTATATTTACAGTGGCTTCTTTGTTATGCGGCTTGGCTACCAGTTCGACGGCGATGATTGTTTTTCGCATCCTGCAGGGAATCGGGGCTGGTATGTTATTACCCAATGCGTTGGCTATTGTCGCGGAAACGTTCGAAGCCCATGAACGGGGCCAGGCGGTGGGAATCTGGAGTGCAATGGTGGCTTCGGGCAGTGCGATCGGGCCGACGGTTGGCGGTTATTTGATAGAGAGATTCGATTGGCACATGGTTTTCTTTTCTGTTGAGCCGATTTGTGTGATCAGTATTATCTTCGCCATTATAACAATACCGGCTACCAGGCGCAGTCCGGGGGCGACAATTGACTATCTGGGGGCGGCGCTGCTGGTTATCTGCATCAGTTCGTTGCTCATTGCCTTGAATCAGGGGCAGAAGGACGGGTGGGACTCTCTGTATATTGTCTCGCTGTTCTACTTGTCGTTTACTGCAATTGCTTTGTTTCTGGCGGTTGAATCCGTGGTTAAGCAACCGATGATTGATATAAAGCTGTTTCATAACCGCAATTTTACTGTGGCCAATGTCGTCGCGTTCTTAACTTTTTTTGGTTTTTTGGCAACGAATTTTTTAATGCCGTTTTTTTTGAAATCGATTCTGGGCTATAGTTCCATCACTGCCGGTTTGATGTTGCTGCCAATGACTGTTGCCTTAATGATTTTGTCTCCTATTGGCGGGAGGCTGGCCGACCGCTTCGGGTCGCGGCTGCCAGTGTTTTTCGGGGTTATGATAGTTAGCGGTGCGCTATACTCGCTTAGTACGATCAGCGCCGATTATTCAACACATGACTTTTTTATCCGCATGACTATATTCGGTGTAGGCATCGGTCTTGCTATGTCGCCGATGACGAATTGCGCCATGTCTTCATTGCCCAAGGAAAAAATCGGCGTAGGTTCAGGCATCTTTAATCTGGCCCAGGTAATCGGGGGCAGTGTCGGCGTGGTGTCTGTGGAAACGTTGTTAACTCGGCGCGAAGTATATCATGCTACGGTGATGAAAGAGTACCTGAACCCGGCTACCCACGCTTCACATGAGATATTCAGCCTATTCCGCGGCTTGTGGGGGAAAATGGGGATGGATAGTTCGATGATATCTACCGCCACTCACGGCTGGATGACTGGACAAGATCTTTTGCCGCAACAATTTGTTGTGTTTAAAGCACTGCTCGGTGGACTGGTTTCCCGTCAGGCCGCTATTTTTTCGTTTCAGGACGTGTTTTTTGCAATTGCTGTTGTGAGTTTCGTTGGTGGCTTGTTGGCGCTGTTTATCCGGCGAAAGTCAGCCAGTCAAAATCCGGTATCAGCAAAGGTGACTTAAAGTGTTGGAAGAATGCAATGTAGTGGACAGCTATTTGCGTGAGAATACGATGTTGTGAGGTGACCGGCGTTAGATGTACGAATCGTTAGTAGCTTATTTTATGACCGGAACGGGCAATTCTTACCGGGTTGCTGACTGGTGCACCAATACCGCTCAGGAATATGGTCTCGGCAGTGAAATGAATCAGGTCAGGGCGGGAGAGGTAAGCCGCGTTTTTCCACTGAATTCGTTGGCAGTGTTTTCCTATCCCACTCACGGGTTTACCGCCCCTTGGTTGATGATGAAATATGTCTGGCGTCTGCCGAAGGGGGAGAGAAGGCATGCCCTGGTGATGCCGACTCGGGCTGGGGTGAGGGTAAAAGGGGTGTTTGTCCCCGGACTGGAAGGCACTGCCGGTTATTTAATCGCCCTGTTGCTCTTGTGCAGAGGGTACTCCGTGCGTGGGGTAATGGGTGTGGACATGCCGAGCAATTGGACCGCTGTTCACTGGGGAATGAATGAGGAGAATGCCGATGTCATCACCGATATGGCTGAAGGTAAAGTCAAGAGCATGACGCGCACAGTCCTGGGCGGCCAACGGCATTACGATGGGGTGGTTCAGTTCTCAATCGGCCTGCTGCTGGCAAAGATTTCTTTCATGTACCTGATTATTGCCCAGCTTATCTTAGGAAAACTGTTTTTCGCTTCTGACAAGTGTAACGGCTGTTCCTTATGCCAGTCCATCTGTCCTAAGAAAGCGCTGAACATGACGGGGATGCCCAAGCGCCCATATTGGAAGTATTCCTGTGATAGCTGTATGGCGTGCATGAATTTCTGTCCTCAGCAGGCGATAGAGGTCAGCCCGCTGGTGATTATTCTTTTCTACTATGTTGCTTCGGTTCCGGTGGTTGCTTATTCAATGCGGTACACGGCTGAATTATGCAACCTGCATTTGCAGACAATTCCACTGCTGGGATTTGGTATCCAGTATGGTTACTTAGTTTTAGCCATAGCAATTTGCTACTGGTTCTTGCACTTTGCTCTTGGCAGCAAGTTTATACGAGCTGCTGCCGGGCTGTTATCCCACACCCGCTATTTCCGGCGATATCGGGCCAAAGGCGTATCGTTGGGGGATATACATCGGAAGTAGTCTGCGATGCGCCCGTGAACATCATATTTAATAAGGGCTTCCGAAACCTCGGAAGTCCTTATTGCGTTAGCAAAATAGTAACCAACTTATTTACCGACAACTGGTTTGCAGGAAGATGCTTTCTTCTATCGAATTGTGCCGTAAGAAGAATATGAAGTCGTGGGCAGGTCGGGACTTACCAGACTGCGGATAAAAAGCATACCGTTTCGAGTTAATATAGAGTTTTAAAGTGATTTGAATTGAGCAGCAATTAATAAATATGTGGGTATACAATGAGGTGACTTAGTGAATATCAGAACAGTAGCTAAAAAAGCAGGGGTATCTGTTGCGACAATTTCAAGAGTATTGAACCATCCTGACTCTGTTTCTGATGCTACGAAAGAACACGTGCTTTGTGTTATGAAAGAATTGAGTTATACTCCCAATTGGTTTGCAAGAGGGTTGAACCTCAATAAAACCGGTGTTATTGCTTTGGTGGTGCCGGATATTTTGAATCCGGTATATACACAAATAGCAAAAGGCGTTGAAGATGTGGCTCGTCAGAGAAACTATAATATTCTACTCTGCAACACTGAAGATGATGAATATAAAGAACGTGACTATATTGAAATGTTTATTTCACGGAGAATTGATGGCCTGATATTGTCTTCTTCGTTTCTTAAGGGAGAAGATTTAAACGGTATAAAGAGCCAGGGGATTCCGCTCGTTCTGATAGGTAGGAACAAAGAGATACAAGGTGAAAATATCGTTTATACAGATTTTAAAGCAGGTGCTTATGAAGCGACTAAGCATCTGCTTGAACTTGGATATGCCAGTATTGCCGTTATTATCGGGCCGAAGTTACATCCTGAGAATGAGGAGAAACTGGAAGGCGTTGAACTGGCTTTTGCAGAAGCCGGGAGAAGTTTCGATAAGAAATATATTGTTGAATGTAATAATACGATTGAAGGCGGAATGTTAGGAGCCCGAAAGCTATTATCATTCGATCAAAAGCCGCAAGCTATTTTTACTTTCAGTGATATACTTGCTTTTGGAGCAATGGAGACAATAAAGGCAGATAATTTAAGGATTCCAGAAGATGTTGCTTTAGTGGGTTTTGATAATATCAGAATGTCTTCTATTGTTGAACCGAAATTGACAACGGTATCACAGCCGGTGCATAAGATGGGTTTGATTGCCGCCAGATTGTTATTTGATATCATGGATAATAAAGATGGAGAGGATATGATTCCTCAGCAGATATATCTGGAATCCAAATTAAAGATAAGAAAATCATGTGGACATATGGATAGGTTAAGTGAAATCTTTGATTAAAGAAGGAGGTATTGATATGGACCTTTCAGTTGATTTCATGGGTATAAAATTAAAGAATCCGGTTATAATTGCCGCCGGACCATGGACGAGAAACGGGGAAATGATAAAAAAAGCAATTCAGGCAGGTGCTGGGGCTGTTGTTACAGAGACAATTCTCAGCGAATTGCGCCCTACCAATATAAGACCAAGATTAACTTCAAACAGCAGTGGCGGGGTTCAAAATATAAGGCTTTATAGTGAGATAGAACTCGACGAATGGGAAGATGAAATTGCAATTGCTAAAAGCTCTGGCGGAGTTGTCATTGCCAATGTGCTGGGACATACTCCTTCAGAAATGGCGTATATTGCCTCAAGATTAGAGAAGTTTGGGGCGGATGCTATTGAGCTCGGCATTGCTTCTCCACATGGTGGAGGAATCGAAGTGCTGGCATCTGATTCACAAAAAATATATGAAATAACTCAAAAGGTATCAGACAGCGTAAAAATTCCTGTTATGGTAAAAATGTCACAAGGTGTTACCAATATAGCTAAGCTAGCCCGTTCGGTGGAAAAGGGCGGGGCTTCAGCGATTAGTGCTATTAATACAATACGTTCAATACTCGGGGTGGATATCAATACCGGAAAACCCTTTTTGCCGACTTATGGAGGATATTCTGGAGCGCCGATTAGACCAATTGGATTAGCTGCAGTGGCAACAATTGCCCAGGCAACCAGACTTCCTGTCTGTGGTATTGGCGGTATAGAGACTTTTGAAAATGTTTTGGAGTATATTATGTTAGGCGCTTCTGCGGTTCAGATCGGAACAGCTGTGATGTTGAACGGGTATGAGTATATTAATACAATATTAACTGATTTGAGCTCCTGGATGGAAAAGAATAATATCCAATCTATTGATAGTATTAAAGGAAAAGCGCTCCATTCATTAAAATCATTCGAGGAAATAGAGATTGAGCCCCTTGAATCAAATGTATATAAAAAATGCTTACGAGAGAGCTGTAAAGATTGTGTAAGTTCATGTCTATATAGTGCTATTCATAAAAATCTGCAGGAAGTATATGTTGATCCGGAAAAATGTACTGGTTGCGGTCTATGTATAAGTCGCTGTCCTGATAGAAATTTTAGGCTTATTCTAAAGGTATAAATAAGTTTTTTCCATAGAATTCTTTATACTGGATATTACTGATGCTGTTAGCCGATTCAGATTTTGAACTTTGCGCTAGCAGTTTTCTTTCAATTTGTCTAAAATGTGCCTAAAACGCACAGGGCATTGTCCGAATATTTAGGGATGAGTGAAAATTTAAAAAATCTTGCATTTGGATGTTTTTTATAATATTATATTATCAGAAACTGTAACTAGTTTCATGAACGTGTTAGCTGTGTATCAGAGGTAGGATCATGAGGGAAAAGCCTTTTTTTTTGCAGCTCAATGTAACTA
>Ga0364910_1080_pt2 | contig 19910 bp, 9 predicted proteins | sample SorcelJu500001C4_3_FD_206970 | JGI IMG/M metagenome (GOLD analysis project Ga0364910, IMG submission 206970) | Enriched cells from Trout Bog Lake Hypolimnion, Wisconsin, USA - BchlTB.June25.5000.01.C4 | ecosystem: Environmental > Aquatic > Freshwater > Lake > Hypolimnion/Profundal zone | place: USA...
GAAAGATTGCGTATAGGTATGTAATGATCGGTGTAGGCTGTAGCGTAGATTATTGCGGGCTCTTTACCATTCCCGAAATTCGCATTCGAGAGTATCCATAATTTCAACTAATCACCGGATTTACCAAGTGGTAAATCTTTTTTTATATTGTAAAAAAGCCTTATTTAACAGAGTCCAAACAATTCCACCATTGCCCTTATTTCCCCCGAAATCTCCTTCATTTTTTCTATATCTCCTTCATGCGCGGCCATTTCTAACTTTTGAACCTTATCTGCAATTTCATTCATTCTCAGATTACCTGTAGCACCTTTAAAGCGATGAAGAACTTGTAAAACATCTGAAATATTATTATTTTTTATGAGTAATTCAATTTCTGAAATAGCATGAGCGATTTCAGGAATCGCCTCATCAAGGAGCTCTTTTGAAGATTCTTTATCAAGTCCTATTCCCTTCACAAGCCTCTCAAAAACAACATCGTAGTAACTAACCTCGTCCTCAACCCTATCCCTCACGGCATACTGTTGAATCATACACATCAATTTATTAAAATCTATTGGTTTACTAAGATAGTCATCCATTCCAGCTGCTTTGCATTTTTCAGCATCACCCACCATTGCATAGGCTGTCATTGCGATAATGGGCAAATGATGTCCGCCTTCAGCTTCACGGATACGTCTTGTAGCATCATATCCATCCATAACAGGCATCTGGCAATCCATAAATACCAGATCATATTTTTTACTGAAGCAAGCCTTGACTGCTTCTTCACCATCCACGGCAATGTCACAACTCATGCCGTGAACCTGAAGTAACTTTATCAAAAACTTTATATTCACTTCATTGTCTTCAGCAATCAGAATCTTTAACTTGCTGTTGAATCGCGCCTCATGCGCAGTGTTACTGGTTACCAAAGCACTTTTATCATCGATTCCATTGTTCTCATTTAGAGTTTTACCTTGAATAACTATTGAAATACAATCTAAGAGTTCCTTTTTTTTATATGGTTTTGATAAATATCCCAAAAAGCCCTGCTCTTTTGCCGATTTAGCTTCGCCTTTCTTAGCCATTGAAGTTAAAAGTATCAGTGGAATTTCCTTGGTGGCCGGTATAACTTTTAAAGCCGCTGCTAAGTCATACCCGTTCATAATGGGCATGCTATAATCCACTAAAACAGCACTGAATAAAACATTACCTGTTTGAACAAGTTTACTTATTGCTTCTGTGGAACGGTCGGCTTCTGCAACCACGCAACCCGCTTCCTGCAGATATACCTTAGCAATATTTCTATTTGTTGAGTTGTCATCTACCACCATAATTTTCTTGCCTTTTAATACAGAATAATCTGCTACTACTTGCGATTGAGCACCCTCTGCTTTTTTCAACGGCACAATAAAAGAGATTGTTGTTCCTTTCCCCTCCGTACTTTCTACCTTAATCTCGCCTCTCATCATTTCCACGATGGATTTAGAAATAGCAAGTCCGAGACCTGTTCCACCATATTTTCTAGTAGATGAGCTATCAGCCTGAGAAAAAGGCTTGAATAGTCTTTTCACTGCTTCATCTGATATTCCAATACCGGTATCTTTTACAATAAAAAGAATCGGACTTGCAGTATTGTCGTTATCTTCAAGCGATACCTCCACAAGCACCTCGCCTTCTTCTGTAAATTTAATGGCATTGCCTACCAAATTCGTGATAACTTGTTTCAACCTTGTTGGATCACCAATAACAAACTGAGGAACCATTGCCCTTACTAGAATGTTGATTTCTATCCCTTTCTCTCTTGCTCTGAGAATTAGCGGCATGACAACTGCCTCAACAGCTGCAGGCAAATCAAAGGGAATACTTTCAAGCTCAATCATTCCAGCTTCTATTTTTGATATATCTAAAATATCATTGATTACATTTAGTAAAGTGTCCGTGGAACCTTTCATTATTTGAATAAATTCTTTTTGTTCTTCATTGATTTCAGTACTTTCCAGCAGTTGCAAAAAACCGAGTATACCATTCATAGGTGTTCTGATTTCATGTGACATATTAGCAAGGAAATTACTTTTAGCGATATTAGCCGCTTCTGCTGCTCTTCGAGCTATTACAAGCTCTTCCTCTAGCAAACTTCGCTGGATGGCCCTTTCAACTGAATTCGCAAAAGCACTCAATATTGAAAAATCGGCTTCACTCCAATGCCTTTCGTACTTGCACTCGTCAAATCCGACGCAGCCCCAAAATTTACCCCTTACATAAATCGGAAACTTTATAACCGAAAGAATATCTTGACTTTCCAAGCGTTGACGCAGCTTTCCCTGCTCCATTCCGCTTACCAGACAATAAAATGCCTTGCCCTCCATAAACAACTTACCCATTTTATCAAACGGTATATTCTGAAGTGCCGGATTATCAATTTGGGGTATACACGTTTCTGAGCACCACTCTAATACTTGACTGCTTTTACCTAGGCCCAATTCGTCATAATCGTTTTTAAATAAGTATACCCGATCAACCTCAGTCGCTTTACCAAGCATCTCAAAACAGGTTTCAATTGCTTCAAAATAATTGCGATTTTCCAGCAACGCCTTTATCGACATTGCGACCGCTGTAATGACTTTCTCTTTTCTCTTCAGTTCGTTCTCAAGTAGCTTTCTTTCAGTTATATCTCTGGAAATTCCAATAAGTCCGCCAACTTGTCCGCGCTCATCAAAATAAGGTGATTTCTGGGTTTCAATCTTTATTATTTTTCCATTAGCTAACTGGATTGATTCTTCATTGCTTCTTGTTTCGCCAGCATTAAGCATTTCAATGTCTTTTTGTCTGAAAAAATTAGCAAGCTCAATATCTTTAACGAAATCTCGATCTGTCTTGCCAATTATTTCAGCTTCATTCAAACCGATAAATTGTTCCGCAAAAGCTTTATTACATCCTAGATAGACACTATTGGTGTCTTTATAAAAAATAAGGTCCGGTATTGCATCAATCATCGTTTTAAGAAATTTTTTCTGGCTTTCCAGTTCAAGTTCCAGTTTCTTTCGCTCGGTATCAGAATAATCTTCTGTTTGCCCGATTACGCTACAACTATCCCCTTTTTTAATATGATCCATTCTGTGCACCTCAACGTTATTAATTTCAGCGCAAGTTTACAATAATTGCAGGTAATACACTTTATACCCATGACCACTCATATTTATGTACTCAATACACGCATCGTGAGCAATCGCTCGCCCATAATGTTAATAAGATTTCTCCACCGTCTTCTTCTTCTCCTTCTTGCTTCTATCTTGCCCCACAAGGCGCCTGCCGCAGTTATTCCTCATCTACCCCTGCCTACTGCGCACCTTCCGGCCAGACTGTTACAAGTTGCATTGATATACAGAAAATTTTTCATGGTATCTTTCACTCACCAAACAGCGATAATATCAGTGTAAAGGGTTCGTAATAGTCGAGCGAAGATCGGTGTCGGGTCGTAAGGCTCGGTATTGGTCGACCAAAGATTGGTGTCGGGTCATAATGGTTCGGCATTAGTCGGCGGGAAGACTGGCATGAGTTTTGAAAGGCTGTACGGCAGCCCAACTGTTGTCCTAGGGTCCCAAGATATTTATGTTGGTCGAGCTAAGATTGCCAAGGGTTCTGAACTTTATGGATCTATTGTGGTCGAAAGATTGCGGTAGGTTCAGTAGGTATCTTTGGTAGTCGAGCAAAGGTTTGCATCGGTTGTGTAATGCTTGTGGGTAGTCGAAAGATTGCGTATAGGTATGTAATGATCGGTGTAGGCTGTAGCGTAGATTATTGCGGGCTCTTTACCATTCCCGAAATTCGCATTCGAGAGTATACCGCAGTATAACCCGGCATAACGACACCGCCCACGCATTTAGCAAAGACAATCGAGATTAACCGACTTTGCATCAAAACCATTACTATGTTAACATAACGTTTACTGCCTGAGATGCACGTCAACTTGATATGTCCAACCTACTTTTATAAATAGGGAATCCGATTGTTACGCGGCTGTCGAGCCACCACCAGAGTGGATGGCAAAAACGTATCTAGGATGCCCACCTGCGAATAGCGGGTTTGGACATATAAAGAAGCGACATTCCGGGCCTACATAATTTCAACCGATAGGCGGATTTACCAAATGGTAAGTCTTTTTTTATTGAAAAATAGTCCTCAGGGGATAAACTATCTTACCCGCCGACATCCTTAAATACCTAGTAAAAAAACTCGCCTTTCCTCGTTTTCGAGGCAGGCGAGTTTTTGCTTGAGCAGTTTACTATTGACCCCAGTCCCAAGGTTCCTTGCGGACAATGTTTATCATGTACTCATATTACAATTTGCGGCTTTGATAGTGGTTAAACTAGTCATTTCCCTTAACATTTCATTGAGCTTTTTCAAATCGAACACCGAGTCAATTTCGGCCCAGTCATCGCCACTTATTGGTGCTACCCGGACATCCAGTCGGTTAAGATTATTCTTAATTATCTCGTCCCAAAGTAAATCTTTAAAAACATTCCTGGCAATTGCCTGTTCCAATTCATTGCGGATAATTTCCCCCGCGTCGCCGGTCCAGTATGATACTCCTGACATTATGTACCCCGTACCGTCGCCGACCTTTATGGAAGATACACGCTTATCTTCAGCAAACGATAAAATCCACTCATTAGCAAAGTTTTGCCTGAGACCGCTAAAATAGGTCGAAACAGTAGGGCTTTGCTGCAGGAAATTTCGGGTTAAATATACATCTGATTCCAGTACATAGGAATCAGGCAGGTACTCCCTGGCCAAATACATCGAATACAGATTGTTGTATAGACTGAAATCGGGGTTATTAATGAGTTTGACGCCATACTTAGCATGCAAATAATGCAGCTTGTGAGCCATATAACCAGTTATGACTACAACCTCAGCAACACCGATTTCCCTCAAACATTCAATCTGTCGCTCAATAAGCGGCTGGTTCTCTACTTTCAACAAGGCTTTGGGGATTGAATCAGAAAACGGTTGCAATCGGGTCCCCATGCCTGCCGCCAAAATTATTGCTCGCATATTTAATACCTCGTATTATGTAATAACCAAACATCAGCGCAGGATTATTTATGCTACGAACTGACGCACCCTTGATTTGATATTTCACTTTCCTCCGGCGATAGGTCTATCTTTATAAACTGACTATGCTGCACCCGGTCTTTCTCCGGCGGAAGAGTCATATAAGTGTCGCCATAAAGATTCTTTAAATACCCATCAAAGTTGCCGGGAGCGTAAAAACTATCGCCCTCAAAAAGGATTGTTTTAAGCGGAAACAGTATTTGAGGAGAAAATGTTTGCCGCCAGCTTTGCCCCAACCCATAACCATAAAGATAATCGTCCATCCTTTTTGCTTTGGCCAAAGCATAACGCACCATAGCCTTTTCAAGCCTGTCCGAAACCTTACGAACCCCGGTAACCGAGCTGCCAAGCAACCTCTTTACAACAAGGCGTGAAGCATTTTTGCAGATATTGCGCGGCGACAGCAGTGGCTTTTTGTAATGGCCATAGTAGTATCTTTCCAATTTATTGCAGATATTAGCTAATTTCTTATTAATAAACTGGAGAAATTTACGTTTGCCATAACTTCCTGGAAGTTTATCCATTGGAAAAATATCGATATATATTCCTTGATGGTGTAACCCCAACCCGCCAATTCCTTGTTCCTGCAGTACACTATTACGATCTCGAATCTTGGCCCACCAAGCATTATAATAGCAGTCGGTATCTCTAGATTGCAGGAACATGCTCTTGGGCAGGGCTCCTGCCGCAACTTTCAAAAAGACTTCATAATCTTCCCGCGGCATACAGACATCAAGATCATCATCCCAAGGAATGAATCCACCGTGTCTGACAGCCCCGAGCAGTGTTCCGCTGTCCAACCAGTACGTCAGATTGTTTTTTTCGCATATTTCATGGAACTCTCGCAGAAGATTTAGCATTATCAACTGAGCATTTCTCAATACTCCAATATCCGTATGCGTCACCACTATTCCTCCAGCCATAAAATATAATGGCGCAAAGGCGGTCATGAACAAGATCACCTTCGAATTGTCGCTAATTCTGATTTTCAAACCTTTTTCAAACTCTATTCAAATCTTAATCAAATCTTAACATTCGATCTTTTTTTACCAATTCCTTCTATAAGTCCCTTTAAAATTCCATTTTTTCGTTACTAAAAAGCTGGCCCAAAAGTTGTCTTGGGCCAGTACTGCCACTTCTATAATTAACATAATAGTTCCATAACATTACATTGCAATTAATGCTAGATTAGAATCCAGCGTTTTCAGAATACCAGAGAATTTGCCCCAAAAGTGGCAAGATACAAGCAGGGCACTAACTGAAAACAAAAAAGGCCCCCCAAGGGCGAAAACCCCCGGAAGCCTTCATTTAGATATGGAGAAAAAGTTCATAAAGATGCCTTACCGCAATAGCCTGTTACCCCCCTAATCCGGCAACCCTCTCGATAGACGCAATTACACGATCTTCCTGGAATGGCTTCACAATGAAGTCTACTGCCCCAGCCTTCACAGCCTCTAGTATCATCGGCTGTTGGCCCATCGCGCTGCAAACAATAATCTTAGCCTTAGCATCCAACTTTTTTATTTCCTTCACTGCTGTAATGCCATCCATTTCAGGCATAGTGATATCCATTGTCACTATATCGGGGCTTAGTTCCTGGTATCTGGCCACAGCCCGTTCTCCATTTTCCGCCTCACCGACAACCTCGTAGCCATTTTTGGTCAACATTGCTTTTAGAACCGTGCGCATAAATAAAGCGTCATCCACGACCAACACTCTGACTGCCATCTTGAAGATCACAACCTTTCCAAAAAATCAATTGCGATAAACATTGTACACTGCCACTACCACTCCGACGTCTTTTCAACCTCTAATATCTGTCTTTCTATAGGTTGCGATAATCTGGCGGATGCGGTTTGCATAACTTACCGCCTCTTCCAGCTAGTCACCTGCTCCAATTTGGCCTGAAGTTCACTTATTTGCAGCGGGTTGGCGATGTACTCATCCATGCCCGCCGCCAGATATTTCTCCCTGTCGCCGGCAAGGGCGTGGGCGGTAAGGGCAATAATCGGGATATGCCTGTCGCTGCCCGATTCCAATTCTCTGATCCGCCGCGTCGCCTCCACTCCATCCATAACCGGCATCTGAATATCCATCAAAACAGCGTCGTAACGTTTCTGGACGAAAAGCTCGATCGCCTGCCGGCCGTCGGCCGCTGAGTCCACCTGATGCTTGATCCCGCGCAGATACTTCTCGACAACCATCCGGCTGACGTTATCATCTTCCACCAGCAGCACGGACAGCGCCTTCGGTACCGGGTAAATTTCAAGAACCGGCTCTTGGGCTTTATCGCATATCTTACCGGTGCCTGTGGCAGGTGCCACACTTAAGCTAAAGGCAAACGTGCTACCACTGCCTTTCTCGCTTTCCGCCCAGATGCGTCCGCCCATCATCTCAACAAGCTTCATTGATATTACCAAGCCCAGGCCGGTGCCGCCTCGACTACGGGTATTTGAACCATCCACCTGGCTGAATGGTTTGAACAGCTTTTTCATATCCTCCTGGCTAATACCTATGCCGGAATCAGTAACGGAAAAAGTCAGTTCACCCCCGCCATCAGCCGTCCCCGTTCGCTTCGCCGCCAGCGTCACTTGGCCGCTTTCGGTAAACTTTATCGCGTTGCTGAGCAGGTTGTTGAACACCTGGCGCAGGCGGTTGGGATCGCCGGTAAGCGCCGCAGGCACGCTGGACGACAACGAGTAACTGAGTTCTATACCCTTGCCAAGCGCCGCCGGCGAGTGCGCCTTGATAACCTCGTCAATAATATCCTGGCAGCAAAAATCCACCTTATCAATACTCAGCTTACCTGCTTCCATCTTGGAGAACTCGAGGATATCGTTGATGATGCAGAGCAGAGCCTGGGAACAAGATTTGGCGATCAGCAGATTTTCCCGTTGCTCCAGGGTGAGATCAGTCACCATGGTCAATTCAATCATGCCGTTAATGCCGTTGATCGGTGTCCGAATCTCATGGCTCATATTGGCCAAGAACTCTCCCTTGGCCCGGCTGACCGCCTCGGCTTCCTCTTTTGCCTGCTCCATCGCCTGCTGAACCAGTCGCCGTTCGGTGATATCAGTAATTATCGCCACACCGTAATCTTTCACAGGGCTGTAAATCGTCACTGCTATCCATTTCCCGATCCACTCGGAATAATACTCGACTTCGGCTTTGTCTTTCAGCCCGAAAGCGACCTCTTGAAACGCGGCCAGGTGTTCGGCGTAATTCTCTGGCATAGTGGGAAATAGCCCTATGTATCGTCTACCAATTATATTTTCACGGCTGAGGCCAATCATTTTTTCGTAGGCCTCATTGACCTCTATATATTCAAAATCGACGAGATTTCCCGGTTCATCGAATATGCCACGCGCAAAAACAAATCCGCCAGGCATGTTCATAAACAGCGACTTGTATTTCGCCTTGCTGGCTTCCAGCATTCCCTCGCCCAGCTTGCGCTCAGTAATATTATTGAAGATGGCCATGAAGTATCCATCTCCTCGGCTGGAGAGTGAAAGCGACAGCCAAAGGTTCTGCAGTTTGAAATACATTTCAAACTGTTCCGACTGACCGGTTCGTGCAACCCGGTCGCAAATCTCAAACAATTCGGGATTTGCCTCTTTGATTCCCGGGATTACTCCGGTGACTCTTTTCCCGATGACATCCTTCAATCCGGTAATCTTCGTAAAGGCCGCATTAACTGCCAGATAAACAAAGTCTTGGGGTTTACCATTCTCATATATCATTTTGCAGTAAACAAAGCCGTCAGGCATGTCTGCCAGCAACGATTCATATCGTTTACTAGCGGTGATATCAGACGCAATCGTCGCAACCAACCCCGGCTCCGGACTGTAGGCGGAAACCTGATATAACAATCCTGTAGCTTGGCACAATTTTTCCCGGCTTATCGACCTACCGGTCAGGGCAACCTCACCCAGTGCCCGAATCCAATCCAGATCATTCTTGGCAAAGCCTTGCAGAATCTCGGTTACGCGCCTGCCAATGATATCGTCAGCCCTGAGACCCCATAGTTTCTCAAACGCCGGGTTTACCTGGGCATACTCCAAATCAACCGGTTCACCGTTTTCCCCCACAATAACTTTACGGAGACTGAAAGTGTCCTGCATGTTCTCGAACAATCTTTGAAATCGATTCTCGGTCTCCTTCTTTTCTGTAATATCTCGAAAAATAACCGATAATCCTTGCAGGGTAGGATAGGCATGTACCTCCACCCAGCTATTGGTTCCGGAAGCCATTGCTTCAAAATGAACGGCCACATTTTCCCTTTTTGCCCGGTGGAATTCATCGAAATACGGCTTACTATCCGGAGTTATTTCCCACAAGCTCTTGCCTATAATCTCCTCCTCCGGGGCAAAACCAAATTTAGCTGCCATAGCGTTAAGATAAATTATCCGCCATTCATTATCCACGATAAACAGACCATCACTGATACTGCTTAATATACTGTCAGCTTTGTAAAATTCTTTTGATTGGGCCAGTATTTCCTCGGCCAGCCAGCTATCAGTGTGATCGTCAAAAGTCGTGAAAACATGACTAACCACATTGCTGGTTTTATCTATCACCGGTACGGCATTAACGCAAAGCCAGGAGTAACGTTCTTTTTCCGGATGATAAACTCCCATCATAAAGTTTCTGACAACCTTACCTGATTTTAAAGCGAGTATCGCCGGATGAGCCTCGCCGGGGAAATCAGAACCGTCCTCTCTTATCGTCCGCCAGCGATGGTCAAACGACGTTCTGCCCTGCAGCTGATCCAGCGTCAACCCAAGTATCTCTAGTGCCCTTGGGTTCGCGTAAGCAATAGCCCCAGTCGAGTCATGCACCACGACTCCCTGAAGCATATTCTCCCAAAGTTTCTGTTGTATATTAGCCAATTCCTGGAATTCCAACGAAATTTGTTTTGCCACTAAAACACCTCTTAGCAAAATCGCAGCTTTTCATCCAGAGCATTTACAAGAGAGCTGCATAGCGCAGCAATGCGCAAATTACTCTGGAGAAATTTTTGAAATTCAAGGTCATTACTAATTCTTATCTACTCACCATCGCATTATACAAATTCATTCCATCTTTTCGACAAAATAACCTTCTATATTCTATTTAATATCGGCTAAATTTTAGAAATATATAAGGAAACCCTTGCATGGATCTCTTTACTACTTAACATTTTAAAAATGTCATCAGGAGAAACGTCACTCGCCCTGGAAACAACCACATAAAAATAGGCCCCCAAGGACGAAAACCCTAAGAAGCCTTCTTTAGATATAACGGGAGCGGTTGACCATCAATGCACCAGCTAAAAGTAGCTAAGGTAAAATATCAGTCTTCCTATAGGTTGCAATAATCTGGCGGATGCGGGTTGCATAACTTACCGCCTCCTCCATATTGGATCGCTTAGCGGCCAATTCGGCTTTAAACGCCAGAGCCTTTATTTCCTCGAGGCCAGACTGGTTCGCGAGTACCTTAATTCTGTTAACAAAACCCTCGAACACCTTCAGATCTGAGGTGTATCTGTCGGTCATCTTTATCAGGTTGGCGATCTCTTCGATGATCTTAGCCTGTTCGATTTGAGCGGCCGCTTCGGCGGCATCTGCTCCGCTTCCGCTTATTACCCGTATCATAGGCTTATCGTGGCCAGTCACAAGCTCCATTTTGGCCCGAAGTTCACCTATTTGCAGTGGCTTGGCGATGTATTCATCCATACCGGCCGCTAAATATTTCTCCCGGTCCCCGGCAAGAGCATGGGCGGTAAGGGCAATAATCGGGGTGCGCCGGCCACTATCCGCTTCCGCTTTCCTGATCCGCCTCGTCGCCTCCACTCCGTCCATAATCGGCATCTGAATATCCATCAGAACAACGTCGTAACGTTTCTGGGCGAACAGATTGAGCGCCTGTTGGCCATCGTACGCTGTGTCCACCTGATGCTTTAGCCCGAGCAGATACTTCTGGACAATCATTCGGCTGACTTCATCATCTTCAACCAACAGCACGGATAGTGGCTTAAATGAGCGGATTTCGGCAGGGAATTTGACAGTATCGCTTATCTCGGCGGTGCTGGTAGCAGCCTCCAAACTTACCGTAAAAGCAAACGTACTGCCCTTGTCTTTCTCGCTTTCCACCCAGATACGCCCGCCCATCATTTCGACAAGTTGCTTTGAGATTACCAGACCCAGACCTGTGCCGCCGTAACAACGGGTATTTGAGCCATCCACCTGGCTGAAAGGTTTGAACAGCTTTTTCATATCCTCCTCACCGATGCCGATACCGGTGTCTGTAACATAAAAAGTCAGTTCAACCCTGCCATTAGCCGTCCCCGTTCTTCTCGCCGACAGCGTCACCTGGCCGCCTTCGGTAAATTTTATCGCATTGCTGAGCAAGTTGTTGAGCACCTGGCGCAGGCGGTTAGGATCGCCGACAAGCACGTCCGGCCCATCGGACGACATCGAATAACTAATACCAATGCCCTTGATAAGCGCCGACTGCGAGTGCATCTTGACAACCTCGTCAAGGATATCGCTGCAGCAAAAGTTCACTTTATCAATAGTCAGCTTGCCTGCTTCCATCTTGGAAAAATCGAGAATATCGTTGATGATACAAAGAAGCGCCTGGATACAAGATTTAGCGGTCATAAGATTATCCTGCTGCTCGAAGGTGAGGTCAGTCAACATCGTCAATTCGATCATGCCGTTGATCCCGTTAATCGGCGTCCGGATCTCATGGCTCATATTGGCTAAGAACTCGCTCTTGCCGCGATTGGCCGTCTCGGCCACTTCCTGTGCTGCCTTTCGTTCAATGATTTCCTCTTCCACTGTTGCGTTGATTTCTTGCAACTCTATAGTTCGTTCAGAAACTTTAACTTCCAGGCTGTCGTTCAATTTAACAAGCTCTTCTTGGGCTGATTGCCTTTCCGTGATTTCCTCTTCGACAGTAGCGTTGATGTCCTGTAGTTCACGAGTGCGATCCTCCACTTTTCTTTCCAGCTCAATATTCAATTGTCGCAAAGCTTCCTGCGCCGCCAGCCGTTTTGCGGCTTCATCTTCGAGTTTGAGGTTCAGGTCTTGCAATGCTTCCTGCACTGCCTGCCGCTCCTCAGCTTCCTTTTCGAGTTTGGCATTCAGGTCTTGCAATATTTCCTGCGTTGCCTGCCGTTTGGCAACTTCCTCTTCAAGTTTGAAGTTCAGGGCTTGCAATATATCCTGCGCTGCCTGCCGCTCCTCAGCTTCCTTTTCGAGTTTGGCATTCAAGTCTTTCAAAGCTTCCTGCCCCCTGCCGCTTCATGGATCAATCTGCGAGTTTAGTGTTGATATTCTATATTTACCGACTTCATTCTGACGATTTAACATTCTATATTACTATTTAATTGAAGAACATATCCGCTGGACGCAAATGCACTTGAAGTTAAATATTTTCCACAGTTTCGAGTTCCGAGGCCCCCGGACTAGTCTCTGCCAGCAAATAATGTTTGGGCACCGTAAACATCATTTTCGTACCAACACCCAGTTCCGATTCGCACCATACCTTGCCGCCCAGCTGCCGGATCAGCGTCCTGACGCAGGCTAGCCCCATGCCTTCTCCCGGCAGGTCCTGTCTTCCTGAACGCCAAAAAATCTCAAATATTCTCTCCAGATCTCCGGCGGCAATTCCCCGTCCATTATCCTGCACGCTGAAAAGATAATCATTGCCATTGTCAAGACCGGTTACCCCGATTTTACCGGGTTGACCGAAATTCAGATATTTTATGGCATTGTCCACCAAGTTACTCATAATCTGCTCAACAGCAAGTTGATCGGTTTTAATTATTGGTAACGCTCCAACCTCAAATTGGAAAGTCTTGTCCTCGGTCTGATGATAGTAGGACTGCAAGACTGCGTTGACAAGCTTGCTCATATCGACTTCTTTATAAATCATCTGGCGCCGGCCTTCACGTGCTAATTTGAGAAGGGCTTCAATCATTCTGCTCAGGCGGTCGATAGCTGAATTGATAAACGCTTGTGCTTCTGGCACGTCTTTATCCAGCAGTTCGTCAATTTTAGCATGAGTTTTTTCCATTAGACACAATGTCTCGTCATTAATGACTTTCCTCAGTTCTGCCAAAGAAACTCCTATTTCCTGGGCAAACCCCTGGAGGTTAACCATCGGCGAGCGAAAATCGTGGGCAATGATGTTTACAAGCGATTGGAGTTCACTATTGGTTGCCTCCACTTGCTTTGAATACTGTCGTATTTGCTGATCGCGAATAAGGAGTTCGTCCATGCTTGCCAGCAATGATTCCTGCGCTGCTTGCCGTTTTGCAGCTTCCTCTTCGAGTTTGGCGTTTAAGTCTTGCAAATCTTCCTGCGCTGCCTGCCTTTTTGCAGCTTCATCTTCTAGTTTGGCGTTTAGGTCTTGCAAATCTTCCTGCGCCGCCTGCCTTTTTGCAGCTTCATCTTCAAGTTTGAGGTTTAGGTCTTGCAAATCTTCCTGCGCTGCCTGCCGCTCCGCACCTTCCTCTTCGAGTTTTGCGTTCAGGTCTTGCAATGCTTCCTGCGCTTCCTGCCGTTCCGCAGCTTCCTCTTCGAGTTTTGCGTTCAGGTCTTGCAATGCTTCCTGCGCTTCCTGCGCTTCCTGCCGTTCCGCAGCTTCCTCTTCGAGTTTGAGGTTCAAGTCTTCCAATGGCTTCCTGCACCTCCTTGCGTTTCGTAGCTACCTCTTCGAAGAAAGATATTCATAACGCGAGCAAAAAACAATTGTTATAGCATTGACCATCGCAATTGACGCACACTGAAAAATCCGCGTCAAAATCGCTCCCTTATAAACAGTGGCGCTTCCACCACAAGACTAAATCTAATCAAGACATTATTATCCGATAATATAATTCTACAAAACAATTTCATTTTCGACAATTAGCATAGTTGGCATATACTCAGTATAAAAAGACAGGACTTATTATCCGAATAGATAACAAGTCCTGTCTTTCTGATGTCAAGCCGCACTATTCTTGACGCGGTTCATAATATAATCGTCCGAGCAGAAAAATCTTAACTGTTTATGGTTTTTCCTTCAAGCTTCATCAACTTTAGCGCCATTGCCAAAGCCATTCTTGTGTCAAAACTGTCCAGTGAAATTTCCATTATTTGTTCTATACGTCTTCTGCGAAAATCCAATGTCTTTTGATGAACAAAAAGTTTCTTCGCAGTATCTGCAAGATTGCGACTCTCCAGCAGCGCTTCCAGTGTCATTATATAGTCTACATCCTTCGTCGATTTATACTGCAATAGCTTGCCTAGTGTCCGATCAATATAAGCCGTTATCTGTTCTTTGTTTGAGAAGGGGAATACCTGAAAAACCCCCATGTCCAGGTAGTTATATATTGATTGTTCCGGCCAAAAATTTTTACCCAGTTTGATTGCACTGCAGCATTGATGATATTGAGTATGAACATCATTCAATTTTGTTGAAAGCTCTGATACACCTATCTGAACCGTCAATTCCTCAAAGCTACGTTCCACTTTTCCTTTCAGCTCGGCTGCCAATATCAGCTGATAACCTTTCGCGTCAAGATCAGAAACAGTCCCGCAATGAAGTACGCCCAGACCGTCGGGACTGGTCCAGGCCAGACAGCGGTCATCATCATTGAGTAAATCGATAATTCCATCCTGTAAATAGTGCATTTTCTCCAGGTGTTGCTTCCAGTAATCCCGCGATTTCCCCATCCATTCCTGCAGCTCAACAAGGCAGCAGACCAGCGGTCCTGATAAAACAAATCCTGCTTTCACCAGAATTTCACTTACCTGTTGCTCCGACAAATTATCTGCCGCAATTAGCTTGTTGAGCAGGTCATTCCGTCTCATTCTCGTATATGATGTCCTCAGCTGTCTCTCGGCGCGTTTCCGCTCCGTCAGGTCGCGGGCAATATACAAAATATATGATACCCCGCCCATGGTAAAATATCGTCCGTTCTGTTCCACCGGAATCAGCGTGCCATCCTTTGCCTTGTGGGTCGTCTCAAAAGTGACGTTCTGCTCCTCTTGTACCTTGCTGAAGTACAGGGAACTGGTACTTTCATTTTGGACGGAAATATCCTTTATAGAAAGGCCCAAAAGCTCTTCCCGGCTATAGCCCAGCCTGCGGCAGGTTATATCATTTACATCCATAAATTTTCCTGGCTGCCCGTCACTATCAATTTCCAGCAAGATAATGGCGTCATTGACATTGTCAAACAGCATACGATAGCGGAGCTCCCTTTCTATCAGCGCCTCCTCCATGTGTTTACGCTTGGTGATATCACGAACACCGCCGACGCGATATAGGGGATTGCCACAGGAATCCGCTACAAGCACAAATAAATCCTCAAACCAGCGGTAATCGCCGTCGCGGTGTTTGAACCGATACTCAAGGTGGTATGACACTTTATTACTTCCCGCCATCGACTCCTCAATGGTGCTCGATACAAGATCGAGGTCATCGGGATGAATATTGCTAATTACGGTTTCCGTCGGCATGTCCAGCCACTCTTGCACAGAATATCCGGAAATACTTTCCATAGCAGGGCTCAAATAATCATACGCATCTGTTTGAATATTGCGGCGATAAGCCACATCAAGAGAACTGTCGAGCACCGCGCGAAACCGTTCCTCGCTCTGCTGGAGCTGAATTTCGACTTTCTTACGATCGCTGATATTATCGAATATCGCCATGAAGTGTCCATCTCCATGACTGGATACTGAAATCGACAGCCAGCGGTTCAGCGGTTTAACATACATTTCAAACTGTTCCGACCGGCCTGTTCGCGCGACCCTGCCGTAAATCTCAAACAATTCGGGATTTGCCTCTTTGTGTCCTGGGATTACCTCGGTAACTCTTTTCCCGACTACATCCTTTAATCCGGTTAGTTTCATAAAGGCGTCATTGACTGCGAGATAAACCAGGTCTTCGGGTGCACCGTTCTCATATATCATTTTGCAGTAAGCAAATCCGTCAGGCATGGTTGCCATTAACGATTCGTACCGTTTATTATCAGTGATATCAGACGCAACAACCGCTACCAAACCCGGCTCCGGACTGTACGCGGAAACCTGATAAAATAATCCGGTAGCTCGGCGGTAATGTTCCCTGTTCATCGATTGGCCAGTCCTAGCCACAGCTGTTAGTAATCGAATCCAATCCGGATCGTCCTTCTCAACGCCTGAAAAAGCCTCTGTTATCCGCCGTCCAACTACATCGGCAGCGCTGATACCCCATAGCTTCTCAAACGCCGGATTTACCTGGACATACTCCAAATCAACCGGTTCGCCGCTTTCCCCTACAATAATTTTACGGAGACTGAAGGAGACCTGCATATTCTCAAATAATCTCTGAAAACGAGTTTCGCTCTCCTTTTTTTCAGTAATATCGCGAAAAATAACCGATAAACCCTGCATGGAAGGATAGGCATGCACCTCCACCCATCTATTGGTACCGGCAGCCATTGCTTCAAAATGAACGGTCACATTTTCCCTTTTGGCCCGGTGGAATTGATCGAAATACGGCTTAACATCTGGCATGATTCCCCATAGAATCTTGCCGATAAGCGCCTCTTTCAGGCCAAAACCAAATTTAACTGCCACAGCGTTAAGATAAATGATCTTCCATTCATTATCCATGACGAACAATCCATCACTAATACTGCTTAAAACACTGTCGGCTTTGTAAAACTCTTTTGATTGGGCCAGTATTTCCTCGCCAAGCCAACTATCGGTGTGATCGTCAAAAGTCGTAAAAACATGACTAACCTCATTACTCTTTTTATCTATCACCGGTACGGCATTAACGCAGATCCAGGAATAACGTTCTTTCTCCGGATGATAAACCCCCATCATAACGTTTCTGACCACCTTACCTGATCTTAAGGCACTCATCGCCGGATGATCCTCTCCCGGAAAGTCAGTGCCATCCTCCCTAACCGCCCGCCAGTGAGGATCAAACGACGTTCTACCCTGCATTTGATCCAGCGTCAGACCAAGTATTTCCAGCGCTCTTGGGTTCGCATAGGTTATAGCTCCCGCCGTGTCCTGCACCACCACTCCCTGAAGCATATTTTCCCAAAGTTCCTGCTGCATCTTCGTAACATCCCGAAGTTCTGGCGAAACTTGTTTAGCCATTGGCAACACCTCTTAAAAAATAATTACAGTCATTAATCAGCGACGCTTACCAGAAAAGGAGTTGGCAACTAGACTATATACAACATTAGCGGGAGCGGTTGGCAATCAAAGTTCCAGCCACAGGCAGCTAAGGTAAAATGTCAGTCTTTCTATAGGTTGCAATAACCTGGCGGATGCGGTTTGCATAGCTTACCGCCTCTTCCATATCGGCTCGCTTGGCAGCCAATTCGGCCTTAAACGCCAGCGCCTTTATTTCCTCGAGGCCGGACTTGTTCGCGAGTACCTTTATCCTGTGGGCAAAGCCCTCAAACAACTTCAAGTTGTAAGAATATATATCAATTGTCTGAATCAGTCCGGAAATATCATCGAGAATTTTGGCCTGCTCAGTCTGATCAATCGTTTCAGCGGCACTCCTAGCGGCCCCGGTTACTGCTCTTGGCAAATTTGCATCAGGGCTTATCACCTGCTCCAATTTTGTCTGGAGATCGCCCAGCTGCAGTGGTTTGGAAATGTACTCATCCATACCTGCCGCCAGATATTTCTCCCTGTCGCCAGCAAGAGCATGAGCAGTCATGGCAATAATCGGGGTGCGCCGATTGCTGCCGGCTTCGATTTCCCTAATCCGCCTTGTCGCCTCCACTCCGTCCATAACCGGCATCTGAATATCCATCAAAACGGCGTCATAACGTTTACCGGTGAACATCTCGACAGCCTGCTGGCCGTCGACCGCTGAGTCCACCTGATGTTTGAGCTTAAGCAAGTAATGCTGAACAATCATCCGGCTGACTTTATCATCTTCCACCAGCAGAATGGACAGGGGCTTAGAAGAACGTATTTCGGCAGGTGGTATGACGGTATCGCTTAGCCCGGCGGAGCTGGCAGACGCCAAACTTACGGTAAAGGCGAACGTACTGCCTTTGTCCTTCTCACTTTCCACCCAAATACGTCCGCCCATCATCTCGACAAGCTGCTTTGAGATTACCAGGCCCAAGCCTGTGCCGCCATAACGGCGGGTAACTGAGCCATCCACCTGACTAAACGGCTTAAACAGCTTTTTCATTTCCTTCACACTGATGCCGATGCCGGTGTCGGCAACGGAAAAAGTCAGTTGAATCCGGCCTGCGGCTGTGGCTTTACCTGTCACTTTCACCGCCAACGTCACTTGGCCGCTTTCGGTAAATTTTATCGCGTTACTGAGAAGATTGTTAATCACCTGGCGCAGGCGGTTGGGATCCCCGGCAAGCACCGAAGGCACATCGGACGGCAGAGAATAACTGAGATCAATGCCCTTGATAAGCGCCGACTGTGCGTGCATCCTAATAACCTCGCCGAGGATATCTCTGCAGCGAAAATCCACTTTATCGATCCTCAGCTTGCCTGCTTCCATCTTGGAAAAATCGAGAATATCGTTAATAATGCCTAGAAGAGCCTGGGTACAGGATTTGGCGGTCATAAGATTATCATTCTGTTCGAAGGTGAGATCAGTCAGCATTGTCAAATCGATCATGCCGTTAATGCCGTTGATCGGCGTTCGGATTTCATGACTCATATTAGCCAAGAAATCGTTTTTGGCCCGATAGGCCGCCTCGGCTTCGCTTTTGGCCTGCTCAACCGTCTGCTGGGCCAGCCGTCGTTCGGTGATATCGTTAAGTATTGCCACACAATACTCCCTCGCCGGGCTGTATATCGTCAATGAAATCCATTTCCCAATTGATTCAAAATAAAACTCAATTTCTGCTTTGTCTTTTTTCCCTAAAGCAACCTCTCCATACAAGGCCATGCGGGCGGCACCGCTCTCAGACTGATCGAAAAAAATCTCCGAAAATCGCTTGCCAACTATACTCTCACGGCTGATACCAATTAATTCTTCGTAGGCATCATTGACTTTTAGATACTCAAAATCGACGGCGTTCTCCTGTTCATCGAAGATGCAGCGCAAGTAAGAAAAGGCGCTGGGCATGCACATAAACAGCGACTTGTATTCTGCTTTACTGGCCTCCAGCTGCTTCTCAGTCCGTTTATGCTCCTGTATTTCTTTCTTATATGAAGACACCAAAGTCGCGTTACTGTTCGCAATCGCGGCAAGCTCATCTTCCTGGCGTTTACGGGCAGTAATATCATACATAATACAATGAGTCTGAATAAAACTTCCACTTGCAGTATAGTTATTTTTACCGTCAAGGCTGGTAAAAAAGGCAGAGCCATCTTTGCGGCGCATTTCTTGCTCAAATCCCTCAAATTGGCCGGCATCTACTAAATTGCTCCACTTTAACCGGAATGCTTGGGCATATTTTGGAGTTAGAAACTCACTGAAATGCCTGCCGATAATTTCCTCCCGTTCATATTGCAGCATTGTCAGCCAGGCTTGGTTCACATCCATAAAAAATCCCTGCTCATTTAGCGCTTGATAAGCAAGCGGCATTTCCTGATATAACAGACTAATCCCCATGGTGACCACGCCAACAGTTCTGCCATCATCATCTTTTATCGGAATGGAGTTTGATTTAAAAGGCACGCCATAGGCGTCTGTGGGTACATTGGCACAAAAAGGCTCACCTGATTCAAGAACCTTTCTAAACCCTGCATGCGGCGGAATAGGTGTTCCTGCTGAGAGCTTTACGTCAAGTTCTTTACCAGGGAAATAGCAAATAAATTTTTCAGGATCAGTAATCCCCAACATAA
>Ga0364910_1153_pt1 | contig 19689 bp, 13 predicted proteins | sample SorcelJu500001C4_3_FD_206970 | JGI IMG/M metagenome (GOLD analysis project Ga0364910, IMG submission 206970) | Enriched cells from Trout Bog Lake Hypolimnion, Wisconsin, USA - BchlTB.June25.5000.01.C4 | ecosystem: Environmental > Aquatic > Freshwater > Lake > Hypolimnion/Profundal zone | place...
CAGAGATGACCTTGATCATCAACCAAACTCACAAGATCCGATAAATCATAGAGCTCACCATTATCCCATATCGCAGGCTTGTCTTTTTTTTCACCCTCTAGGAATATTCCAACAATTTGACAACAATTGTTGATTTTATATGGGCCAAAATTATCAATGGTGATGAAATCGCTGGAAGAATCGCTTAAAAAGCCCTGAAATTTATTAATCAATGGATCATAATAAACTCCTGTGACGCAGCCTAAATCATTGAGCGACCTTCCGAAAGAACTCGCAGGAAATTGCAAAATACGAATTGTTCCATCTCGAATATCATAGATGGAAGTCCCTATCTTTCGATCTTTGTGAAGAACATCCACTTCATGACTATAAGCTCCGAGGACTTGCGATGAATTATTAATGCAGCTTCCTACAATTACTTGAGGATGTCTAATGCGTTTGTATCCATCATTGTCGTAAATCCAAACACGATATTTAAAGCCCATGGGATTTCCCAAAAAAAAGTCTTTGATAGAATCGGTATTCATAATGACTAACTGACCCAGATCATTCACATCCCATACAACAGTTCTTTCTTGATCAAACGGAGAAGATTTTGACGCATCTTTGGGATATCCCAAACTCTTTACGTTAAAAAGGGTAAAGTAACTTAATGGATTTGTCCAAAAAAAGACGATTTCTTGGTCAAAGTCCCATACATCGTCAGTAACCATCCTCCACTGGCTTCCGAAAATTTCGGAATGATTATTGATGAGCGGTTTTGCAGAGGTTCTAATTTTCCAATAATTAAGCTTATTTTGTAAGGGGTCCCATATAAAAACATAGGTTTTATCACTGGCTTTATATGTACCACATACTTGACCTTGATTGTTTATACCAGTCGCAGCGCTTGTTTGATAGCTGAGCAATCCGAGATCAACTAATTGATAATGATCGATTGCTTGAACCGAATTTGCAAGGAAAAATAGCCAAGAAAATAGGAATAAATATTTCATCAATTTCTCTTGCTCCTGGTATAATGGGGTTTGATTTTACTCCATTCATGATTTTAGAACAATGTACCTTAACAAAATATTGTATCGATAACCGAAGATAGATATATAGTAGATTTCTTGCGTAATTAGCTTTACTTGAAAATATTGATCCTTTTTGAGCAGATTTATTGATCAATTTTGAGGGTATATGTGAACATATGGCCGAAAAATTTAGCAATAAAGACGCCAAAAAGGGCAATTTAAGCAACAAATGTAATTACGCAAGAAGTCTAGAAAAAAACGAAGGAGCTTCTCATGTCCACTGCTTTAAATTTCTTCCAATCGGAGCATTTTCTTGCACTTCTTATTGCAATTTTAGTTTTTCTTACCACAATTTTTTTAGTAGTGAAACGATGGATCGGCTTCTCCGTGACATTGCTGCTTCTTATCTTTTCTTTAGCTGCCGGCCTTCTTATCAATCATCAGCAAGATTTACAACATTATTTTTCCTCCTATTCTTCTAATCCCACGCCTGAATCTTCTGACGACTTTCACAAACACATGATGCAGGCCATGGAAGATTTAAAACTCGAAGTGACGGCAGAAAAAGAAAATTTGCGACGAGTCATGAATCAAGTTCAAGAGATTTTTGAATCCATGGATGTGCAAAAACAAAAGCTCCAAAATTTTATAGAAGAAACCCGCGAACAATTTAAAACAGATTATCAAAAGAAATCTTCTTCGAACCACATAGAATCCGCGCCAAGCCAAACTTCTTCCGAAGAGGACGTGACTCCACCTTCCACCTAGTTAACGTGAGTTTACAACTCCCTCAATAACTATGAGTATCCATGTTCACTTTTCCACGGAAAATGTAATATACAGCGGTGGTATAGGCTACAACCAAGGGAATTCCAATAAAAGCCATCAAAAACAAAATTTGCAAGGTAAGTGTGGAAGCAGAGGAATTATAGATGGTTAAACTAAGGTTTGCGGGATCATTGATCGCTCGTACCACGATAGGATACGTTCCAATGGCATAGAGAGCCAACAAACAAATCATGTTAAGGCATGAAGAAATAAAGGCACGGACATCTCTTCCATGATAGATTTCACGAGGGATGTTCGCTACACATATTATATTCATCACTGCGATCAAGAAAAAAATTGGGCGATCATGTAAAGCTTGAATCATGTGGGGCATATAGATGAGGGTAGCCATGGTCGTCACGGCATACATGATGATAAAGAAAATGATGCAGGGATTTGTTCGGTTGCGCATTTTATCATGAAGCTCCCCTTCCGTTTTCATCAAGATATAAATCGATCCGTGCATAGCAAAAAGGGATATTGTTAACAACCCAACTAAAAAGGAGTAGGGATCTAAAATTGTTTCTATCGTCCCAATGAATTCTTTGTTTGCATCTAAAGGAATGCCTCGGATCAAATTGCCAATGATTAAACCGAGTATAAGGGAAATAGTCACGCTGCCTAAAAAAAATACGACATCCCAAGTCCAGCGCCACCACATCATGGGCTGTTTGCTGCGAAATTCAATTGCTACAGCGCGAAACATCAAGCCAAATAAAAGAATCATGACAGGCATGTAAAAAGCCGAAAGCATCGTTGCGTATATATCGGGAAATCCGGCAAAAAGAGCTCCTCCAGCTGTCACCAACCATACTTCATTACCGTCCCATACAGGTCCAATAGAATTGAGCATCAATCGCCGTTCTTGATCTTGCTTTGCAAATAAATGAAGCATGCCCACTCCCAGATCAAAGCCGTCTAAAATGACATATCCAATCACTAACAAGACAAACACTGTAAACCAACCAAACTCTAAATCATAAATGGGTATCATGCGCTTTTTCCTCAATAAGGTTCTGAAGTCCATGATAAGGAGTCGCTCCATCGTGTTCTTCTTCTTCGGGACCATGTTTAATTTTCTCATTCAAAATATAGAGAAAGAGCAAAAACAAGATAAGATATGCAACTAGGAACATCATGATGGAGGCGAAGATTTGATTGGCCGTCACAGCCTTGGAAAGGCCATCCGATATGCGCAACAATCCATAGACAATCCAAGGATAACGTCCCGATTCGGCACTATACCATCCGGTTTCATTGGCAATTTGAGGAAATGCAACAGAAAAGACCATTATCCGCAAAATCCAAGGATGATATTCCAACTTTTTCTTATACCAAAGATAGATGCCAATAATCGCTAAAATGAACATGGCTGCCCACATAGCTAACATGATGCGATAGACTTGAAAAAGGGCTGAAACATTCGGCCAATCCTCTCTAGGAATTTGATCTAAGCCTTTAACCTCAGCATTGAATTCGCCAAAAGACAAATAACTGAGCAGTTTGGGAATTTGAATGGCGTAATCTAACCTTTCCTCTTTAGTATTTACAACTCCAAAAATCGTTAAGGGAACTCCCGATTCGGTCTTAAATAAGGATTCAAGAGCTGCCAATTTAGAGGGTTGATATTTCGCAACAATTTTCGCGCTCTGATCTCCCAGGATTAATTGTAATACGCAAGAAATCAACGCGACAATGAGTCCTATTTGCATGGAGTTGCGAGCAAACACCGGATATTTTTTCTTAAGCATATAGTAAGCTGAAATGCTGATAACCAAGAATGCACCAGCCAACCAACATCCCACGATGACATGAAGGAGTCGAATCACGGAAGAAGGATTAAAAACCATTTCCCAAAAGTTAATGATTTCTGCCCGGGCACCCATCCCTTCACCAACAATATGAAAACCTGCAGGGGTTTGCATCCACGAATTGGCCACAACAATCCAAATCGCACTAAAATGAGCTCCTAAACAAACCATGACTGTCGCAAAAAAATGAAGTTTTTTCCCTACTCGATTCCAGCCGAACAGTAAAATGGCCAGAAAGCCTGATTCAAGAAAAAAGGCGAATACACCTTCTGCTGCTAATGCACTTCCAAACACGTCTCCGACGTAGCGCGAATACGTTGCCCAGTTCGTCCCGAATTCAAATTCCATCACAATTCCGGTCGCCACTCCGATAGCAAAAGTCAAAGCAAACACTCTTGTCCAAAATTGAGCCATACGAAGATAAGCAGAGTTGCTCGTATAAAGATAGATGGATTCTATGATCACCAATATTAGACCGAGACCGATACTTAAAACGGGAAAAATGTAATGAAACATGATGGTCAGAGCAAACTGAAAACGAGCGAGTGTTAATACATCCATTCTTCTTCCTCGATTTGCTATTTACTTCAGCTCGTTGAGCTGATAAACTATCTTATTTCCCTCGCTGAGGCAAAGAAAAAGACGCCAAAGCTAACGCGTTCACGATTTTTTCACAGCTTCAGAGAGCACATAGCGAAAAGAAAATTCTTTTCTTGAATATCAGTTATAACAAACGTGACGCAAATAGGCTATAAATTTTTGAATATTTTTTAAAGGTCTGATCATGATTGTCACACAATTAATGGGCATCCTCAATGTCACACCCGATTCTTGTTTTGATCAGGGGCGTTGGTTTGAACATTCCACCGCTATTCAACGAGGAATTCAAATCTATCGCGAAGGAGCAGATTGGCTGGATGTTGGCGGTGAATCCACACGACCCGGCGCCCAACCGGTTTCTGAAACAGAAGAATTGCGCAGAGTCATTCCCGTCATAAAATCGTTAAAGCAGGAAATTTCGATTCCAATTTCCATCGATACGATGAAGGCTAAAGTTGCAGAAACTGCGATTGAAGCAGGAGCATCTCTCATTAATGACATCTCTGGATTTTGCGATCCCGCTATGCGTCAAATCGCGGCGAGCTCACAGCTTCCGATTTGCGTCATGCATATGCATGAAACTCCTGCAACAATGCAAAACAAGACGCATTATCCTCAGGGTATCATCCCTTTTTTACTCGATTGGTTTAAAAGAAGGATCGATCTATTATTAGCCAGTGGAATTCATGAAAAGAATATTATTTTAGATCCTGGAATCGGGTTTGGAAAAACCGTTGCCGATAATGTTGAAATTGTACACAATTTATACGATATTAAGGCCCTGGGATTCCCTGTCCTGATGGGATTGTCGCGAAAGTCTTTTTTAGGAAAAATCATCAACAAGGGTTACCCCGAGCTGCTTCCTGTTTCCCTGGCCATTAATACTCTAGCCATTCTTGCACATGTCGACATTATCCGCGTGCATGATATTTCTGAGCATCGCGATGTCATCGATTTAATGGCTTATTTTAAAGGCAAAAAAAGGAAGATCGAGGCATAACGATGTGGCTCTTTCAATTGATGGTTCCAGCTATTGAAATTCTCAGCATTGCCATTGTGCTCTATTACCTCCTTTCATTTTTTTGGAACACACGCGCCATGGACCTTCTTTATGGAAGCTTGGCTTTTTTGGCATTTTTTGCATTATCTAAATGGCTTAATTTGCCCGTTCTGGAAAAACTCATGCTCTATGTGGTCAACGTGGCAGTTCTGGCTTTATTGATCATTTTCCAACCTGAGCTGCGCCTTGCTTTATCAAAACTCAGTTTGAAAAGTAAAAAATATCGAGAAATTACCGAATTCGACAAGTTTCTTGAGAGCATTTCACAATCAATTTACCGTCTTTCGGAAAGGCGGATAGGGGCTCTAGTTGTTCTGGAAAATCAAGATTCTTTAGAAGATATTGCCAATAAAGCTGTGATTGTCAATGCCCAATTTTCACCCGAATTGTTGGAATCTATTTTTATTACCACCACACCGCTGCATGACGGTGCTGTCATTATTCGTGGCACAACAATTTTATCTGCTGCAACAATTCTTCCCTTAGCGGATGATAGCACTCATTTATCAAAATCGATGGGAACGCGCCACAGAGCAGGGTTGGGGATCAGCCAGCTAACAGATGCACTTGTCATTGTCGTTTCTGAAGAAACCGGTAAAGTTTCAATCGCACGAGATGGAATTATGACGCGCGGTGTCAAAGTTGATCGCTTCAAAGGCATCATCCGAAGTGTATTCAGTCCGCCAAAAACGACCATCCCCTCTAGTTTAAACCTCTGGGAACAACTGAAAGTATGGAATCGCTAATCAATAAGTTTTTTTTTCACCAATGGCAGCGCAAATTAGTGGCTTTGTTAACTGCAACGGTGATTTGGATTTTTGTTAGCCATTCGATTACCTCATCGAAAACAATTCCCTCTGTTCCCATCCGCGTGATTAATCTTCCCACTGATAAAACAATTCAAGGCTTATTGCCTAATGGCTTTCTTAGTAAACGGACACCTTTAACGCTTAACGGAACAAAAGATGTCATCGATCAATTAGAGCCGGGAGATGTACAGATCATTCTGGACGTATCTAACCTACCAACCGATGGGATTGTGCAAATCACGAAAAAAAACTTAGTGAGCCTTAATCCGAATATCAATTTACCTACACATATCACCTCTATTAGCCACCCAGAGTTTGTCATTAAAATGAGTCCCCTTCTTACTGAGAAAATTTCTGTTACCATTCATCAACCTATAGGAGAGGCTCCGAAAGGTTATGAGTTTCTTGATATTTGGCCCATGTACCTCTCTCAAACGGTGAGCGGTCCCCAAGAACTCGTTTTAAGTCTAAAAAATCAAGGATTCGAACTGACTTTTAATCTCAATGATATTACCAAAGACCAATTAGATGCTGTTCAAGGGAGCGGGTTATATGATGACGAAGTCAATTTTTATGTGCCTGAACAATGGAAAAAGGTGAATATTCCTTTTTCTACACTCGGCGTGGAACCTCTGAATGACCCTGAGGCTAAAACTCTGCAAATGACTTTCCTCCGCCAACAAATGCTTCCTATCAAAAATCAGCTGCCGCTTCATGTCTATTATCCTCTCAAATATAGTGCAACAATTAATCCCGATACTTTCGGCTTAGCTCCCTCCCCTTTTGTTCAATTTAAAAATCATATTCCCCTCCTAACGGTCCCTCTATACGCCACGAATGTCAGCAAGCTTTTTTTAGAGATTGTGAGAGATAACATTGAAATTGAAATTGTCGCTGCTCCTCCTAGTGAGCGGGAATATTTAGAATGGGATGTTGATTTTATCGATAACACTCACTTAGAAGATACCTACGTTGCTTTTCTGATCAGCAATTCTAAAACACACGATTCTCCTCTAAGCAAAAATCGAGAACGGGAAAAATATTTCCGCAAACGCTTTCGCACTTATACTCATCGCTTTACCCTCTACCTATCTCCGGAATATAAATTAGAGCTTCAATGTCGCTTAGAAGATGGCAAAATCCGTGTGCATGTTCCAAACGCTTCATTGATCATTAAAAAACCCCAGGCAACTGATGCCCGCTGAACGATATTTCCTCAACGACACGTTTAAAGAAGGAGAAATGCAAGAACTTAAGGGGCAGGAATTTCATCATTTGGCTCATGTCATGCGTACTCGAAAGGGAGAATCAGTTGAACTCGTGAATGGCAAAGGATCTTTGGCACAAGCTCTTGTACAAGAGAAAACGAAAGATAAAGCCTTGTTACGAATCGAAGAAGTCTACCAAGAACCTGAACCTCTATGCCGATTAATTTTAGCGCAAGCGTTGCCCAAACCTCATCGTTTAGATGATATTTTAGAAAAAGGGACGGAACTGGGCGTCGATAGCTTCTGGCTTTTTCCAGGAGAATATAGTACACAAAAAGAATGCTATCCAAGCCAAATGGAAAGGGCCAGAACCGTGACAATTGCCGCCATGAAGCAATGTGGACGACTATATCTCCCCTCTCTCCTTGTTCAACCTGTTATTGGAGAATGGAAAAACTTAGCTGAAAAATCGGTATTTTTCGGAGATGTAAATCGTGATGCAACTCCCTTTGAAACTACTTGGAATAGCTTGTCTTCGCATTTTTTTCCTGTTGTTTTTGTCACAGGACCGGAAGGCGGTTTTAGCAGTAAAGAAGTTCAATCTCTACGAGATCAAGGAGCCTTAGGAGTCAAACTGCATACAAACATTTTGCGGAGTGATACTGCCTCTTTAATGGCGCTTAGTCTATTGAGCCACTGGCTCCTCTAATTTTGTTCTTTTGTCTCTCTCTGTGTTCTCTGTGTGCTCTGTGATTCAATATCAACCACAGAGCACACAGAGAACACAGAGAGAGGTTCTGAAGTCGGGCGCTAGCTTCTGACTCTCCCCCTCCTGTATCCTACTTCTCTTCTTTATCCACCAGCACAACTCCTTTGTAAACAAGAGCTTTTTCAGGATCGAGAGTGACCAATTGACCTTCCTTTAAGGTTCGGCAAGCAGCATCAGCACGCAGAAGAATCGGTTTTCCCAAACTTAACGCAATTTTCTTTGCATACTTTTCTGAGGCAATGTCATTGATGTGGTTTTGAAGAATAATACCCGCAGCTTCGCGTATCAGAGAGAGGTAAGATTCGTCGCATTTAGCAATAACTAATAATTGATCCCTCACAGCATAGGGTTCCTTGCTTTCCGGCGCCAACACCATGGCGACATTGCCATGCACTCGATTGCCATAACCAACGTGGCCTCGGACCAAAACATCTCCAATACTTTCGACAATCATCATATTTGTTGTTCCTGAAATACCAAAGGGAGTTCCCGCAGTGACTACTACAAGATCTCCATAAGAAACTAAATGATTTTCCAAAGCGTATGCGCTAATTTTGTCAAAGCCGTCACGAATGGTTTGACAATCAGGATAGTACACTGGGATCACTCCCCAATTGAAAGACAATTGATGGTAGCTCTTTTTTTGCCCTGTCACGGCAATAATTGGCATTCTAGGACGCAGACGAGAAAGAAGGCGTGCTGTAGATCCACCGCGTGTAAAAGCAAAAATCGCTTTCGCATTAGAACTATAAGCTGTTTTTACCGTAGCTAATGTCACCGCCGAGGGAACATCGTGATATACCAAAGGAGCATGTTGATCAAAAAAGGCTCGATAATTGAAATCAGCTTCAGCTTCTTGGACAATACTTCGCATGACATTGACCGTTTCAATCGGATACCGCCCAATGGCAGTTTCACCCGATAACATCACAGCGGAGGTGCTATCATAAATGGCATTCGCGACATCTGAGGTTTCAGCTCTTGTAGGACGTGGATTATGAATCATGGACTCTAGCATTTGCGTTGCTGTGACAACAGGTTTTCCAGCTAAATAGCTTTTGCGAATCATCATTTTTTGCAAACGAGGGACATGACTTAAGGGAACTTCCACCCCTAAATCTCCTCTTGCAATCATGATTCCGTCTGCTGCCTGTACAATGTTATCAAAATTCTGCACTCCCTCGCTATTTTCAATTTTAGCTATCACTAGAATGTCATGTTTTTTCTCTTCAGCTAAAATTTTTTTTATTGCCAGCACATGCTCGGCAGAACGAACAAATGAAGCAGCAATGATGTCTATGTCCTGCTCACAGCCAAACTGAATATCTTTAATATCTTTGGCAGTGACCGCCGGCAAGTTAAGATGAGAATTGGGAACATTAACTCCTTTGCCGGAGCGTATGATCCCACCATTTCGAATTTCAACGACCGCTCCCTCTTCCGTTTTTTCAATCACAGTTGATGAAATATAGCCATCATCAAATAACACTTGTGACCCTAAATGTAATTGTTCAGGGATATCATGTGGATAAACGGTGATCTGTGTTTCATCGCCCATCATTTCATGCTTGAGAAGGTGCCATTTTTGCCCCGGTTTCAGGGTTGCATGTCCGTCTTTAATTTTGCCTAAGCGTATTTCCGGCCCTTTGGTATCTAACATAATCGCTAAAGGGAGATTGAGTTGCTGACGAGCTTCCTTCAAGTCTTGAATCACTTTGAAGTGTTCTTCATGCGTCCCATGGCTGAAATTAAGACGAGCCACGTTCATTCCTGCATGCATCAATTCGATCATTTTCTCTAAAGAATTGACCGAAGGCCCTATCGTACAAATAATTTTAGTCTTAATCATGGCGATAACTCAGTGTTTAGGTTAGCGTAGGACTGTTAACGCATTTATCCATTCAGCGAGATTTTCTTGACATCCAATGTAACCTTAACTCTTTATTTTGACAATGTTCGTAGTTGATAAACCATCATCTGTTCTTGCAAAAATGAGGCCTCCGCAGTTGATTATCAGATTCAAGTTGTGTTTATCTAAGAAAAACATCAAATTAAGGAGAGAGTTGCAAAGACCCCAATCCCAATTTTTCATTTGTGTATAAAGAAATAAAGGAGAAAACAATGAGAAAAAAGAACTGGTTAGGCCTCCTACTGACTTTAATGGCAATTGGTAACCCGCTACAGGCGGAGGTCGAACAAATCGTTGTCACTTGGAATGCGTTAAAATGCCTAGACATTTGCGTCCCTTCGATTCAAAGAAATTTTGGCGCCATTCGAGAAGTCAATAATCTCCAAATCAATGCGGCTTCAGGTGCAGCCGTCATGGGATGGGATCCGAATTATCCCTTTAGCTATGAACCCTTTAGATACGCAGCTGCCGCCGTAGGGATTAGCATCACTAGTATGCGGCTCCGTGTCAGGGGAACGATTAGCCATGATTATGACAATATCTATCTTGTTTCCAATGGCGATGATGCTCGGTTTTTATTAATTGGCCCTATTCTAGCACAACCAGGCCGCTATATTCCTACCACAAGTATTGACTCCCATCCTCTTTCTCCTGAAGTAAGAGACAAGCTTTTATCAGCTGAGAAAAATCGATTGACTGTGGTCATTTCCGGCCCTCTATTTTTGCCTAAGCACTATCCTCGCACATTGATTGCAGAGCAAATTAAAGTAAACATCGCAGAAAATCAAATGGATTTGCGTTATCAAAGATAGTATTTAATAAGCCGTAATTGTTCATACGTAAGTTTAAGCTCTTTTGCATAAGCGAAGATTGAAAGCTTACAAGCTTGCGAGGAAGCTTTCAATCTTCGCTTATCCAACTTGCGTTAAATTATAAAACGATTGACAAAATGGTTTTAATTACTTAGTTTTAATAAACAAAAATGGATTTTTTAACAAAATAAATGAATATTCTGAAAAAAATCCAAAATTAAGGTTTCAAATGGATATTAATACCATCTCTCGCAATGTTCAGACATACTTCTCTGAAAATGTTCTAAGCGCTTTGACTGCTCAACAAAAAAAGACCGTCGCAATTGTCATTGGTATTTTTAGTTGTATAGCGCTGTTCGTTTACTATTATCGTTCATACAACTTCATGGCAACTTTTGAGGACGATCCCATAGATGAAGAGACACAAATCGATACAGAAGATGCAAATTATATCATAACGCATTTGGAAGATGGGCGCATCAGAAAGGTGTTTGGAGATGGAAAAATTGAAATTGGACAGTTTGTCAATGGAGAGTTAGATGGAGATGGAGTGCGAATATTCCCAGATGAACTCGTTCAAGATTCAGAGGATGAGTTCGCAACGAACCCTTATCCTAATGGCCACAAAGATATTAAGCGACAAAAGGGAATATTTAAAAATGGAGAACTCGAAGGAAAGGGTGCAATTTATTTCTTTGATGGCAGAGATTATGAAGGGCAATTCAAGAAGGGCCTATTAGTCGAAGGCGTAAAAAGATATTTTAGTGTTATAGGATCTCCAATAAAAGAAGAATTAGGCACATTTGTCGATGATAAACTCACGGGTCCAGGTGAGATTCGTTATAAGGACGGTACAATCCAGAAAGGATCGTTTGAGTCCGGCATTCTTCTGAAAGAACGCACGCTTTTTATTCAGACACTAACTGGAAAAAAAATAGAAGTCAGTTTCGAAAGCAGTGACACAGTGCAAGAATTAAAACAAAAAATACAGAATACTGAAGGAATTCCACCTGATCTGCAGAGGTTGACATTTTGCGGAAGGAATCTTGAAGACGGTAGGACTTTGGCTGATTATAATATAATGAAAGAATCAACAATCCATTTGATGGTTCGATTGAGAGGCGATTAATCAGATGTATCAGTTAATGGCTATCCCAGGTATTGCAGTGAATCGTTCAATGGAAGCTATTAAAGAGATCCCAAAATTAAATCCTTCAAATAATGACCTGAGTTTTGGGTACCCCTCTCCTCTCAATCACCAACACAAGCTTTATTTACGCTTTTAGCAGCAGCAAAGTCATACACTCGTCATTAACAATAACCCTTCTTCTTTGCAATAACTAAAGTATAGACTGTCGCAGCAACGACCACGAATAATCCTGCTTTAACTCCACCAAAAAAAGTGGTAGGGATGATAACGAAGACTAATGGAGCAACAAATTCTTTAAGTACCAAATCTCTCGTTTTAGTTGATCTATCTATCCCAAAAATATACTTGGCTGCTAAATCTGTATAGAATTCTATGCTATTATACCATCCCCCCAAAGTCCCCTGAGTTCCGTCCAATAGGGTATTTGCCGTGCCTGAAGCATATTGCCACATGCATTCTACTTGCCCTATAGCTCCCTGCATAAATGTCATATTCTTAATCCTTCTATTCAGTTGCTATGATTTCATAAATAAATTATAATGCCTTCTTAAGATATTTATATTCAATCATATTCAACGTTTTCTTCCCTATTCACCCCAATCCTTGACGCTTAAGAAGCTTAATAAGATTTCTACTAGATTTTGTAGTCATCGTTATGGTATTGTTTCTGCAAAATAATACAAATTTTCATAAATATAAATAAACGGTACGCAATTATGCAGCCAATGTCTATTCCTTCTTTAACACTGTCTTTTCTAAAACTACGAGATGAGCCCAATCATCCCCTAGAACTTATCATTGAGGAGCAAGCTTTGCATCCTCCAGCTTCCTCAATTCCCTCAGACATTCTTGAATTTGGAGAAATGATGGGAAGATTCTATGTGTATTCTTTAGGAACGGCATTTAATGAGAATGTTACCGCTACCTTAATTTTTAATTCGGATACCACTCCGCAACTTTTATGTGAGGATGAAAAAGCAAAAACAATTTTTGAACAATTTTTACTAAGGACATTATCTTCCCCTTCCATGAAGAGCCAATTGAAGGGTCGGCAGAGGAAAATAGTACGAGAGTCAAAGAAAAAAGATGAATCCTGGGTCAATTTTAATCGAGAAGTGCTTCTCTTTTTTGAAACAAGTGCTCAAATCATGAGATGTACCAAGATTACAGAACCCGTGCAGATTAATTTAGAAATTAAAGGCCGAGAACCGATAAACGAGGGAGGAGGGCTCACCACAACTTGTATACGCTGGCCCAATTTACTTAAATATTTACATTATCATTTGGATGATACTCGCTTAAGCGATCAATTGCATATAGGCATTGTGGGTATTGGACTCGTTGAAGAAGATAAACTTCCTCCCTTTTCGCCGCAATTTGTCGAGATATTCTCACTCTGTCCCAATGCAACATTTTTACTATTAGATAATAATAAACATTGCTTAGAACGAATGACTGAACAATTTCACCAATGTAAGTTTGCTTCATATGATCCATTAGCTCTCAGAATGCGTACATATCCAGATCTTGAAAATATGTACATAGCTCCTCAGAGCTACCAAGAGACCTTTGAGGCAATGAAGGACACTTTGACAGTAAAATCAACAAAATACCAAAAAAATGCAGCAGATATGCTGAAGGGCATTGGACGAATACAACGAATGATGCTGGAAGTTGATCCCACTAAGATTGAACTTCGCGATTTTGATATCAATACTTCCGCATTAAATGAAATTGACAAGAAGAAATTTAATGCTGTTATAGGAACAATGTCGATCACTCTAGCATTTCAAAGCCTGATCTCAGAAAATTTATCGATTAATTATTTTCCAACGCTTGGAAAATTCTTGGAAATGCTTAAAGAAAATGAATCACTATATATCGATAAGATGTGCATGCAATGTCTCATAGAGTACTATGGTCCAAGTGTAATGGAGCTTGGTATCCATTATATTGAATGTCTATTGGGAAATCGACTTAAAATTGAAGAAATTCCAATCAACGATTTTGCGCCTGAAACTTTGGGAGATTCAATAACAATACCACAATTTACAATTAAACAGGCGCTAAGCAAAAATTCATTACCTACTGTAGACACACATTCTGTGACCGTTATCACACGGACATCTGAACCAGTTTCTTGTGATAAAGAAGAGACAGAAGCGGTTCTACGCAAGTTGGAGGAAATGTTGAAAAGACATGATGAATAACAGCGGTTGCCGCCAATCAACCCGACTTCATTTTAAACGCCCATCCAAATATCTGCTTGCTACAGACAGAAATTCATTTATTGGGAGCGGCATATCTGTAAAAATTCAACTTCAGAATCTATTTATATGTCAGTTCCTTAATTTTTTTATCTTTGCTTCAAATGAATAATGAAAAAATCATATTAAAAAAAGTCTGTGTTCACAATTTGAAAGGTGTCGATCTGACATTGGATAAAAATGAACTTATCGTTTTTACCGGTGTTTCCGGATCCGGAAAATCTTCTATGGCATTTGATACCATTTACACAGAAGGTCAGCGACGCTATGTGGAGTCCCTTTCAACCTTTGCAAGGCGTCAGATGGGAGAACTCATCAAACCAGACCTGGAACATGCGAGCGGAATTTCGCCAACCATTTCTATCGAACAAAAAACAGCAGGCCGCAATCCACGTTCTACTGTTGGAACTCTGACTGAAATCTATGATTATCTGCGGGTTCTTTATGCTCGCGTTGGCATTCCACACTGCCCCATTAGCGGTGAGCCCGTCAGACCTCAAAGCCGGGAACGGATCATTAAATCAGTTGAAAGCCTGACTCCCCGAACGAAAATTATTATTTTAGCTCCTTATGCGCATGGTAAAAAGGCAGAATTCCGCGAAGATTTTCAAGAATTAATCCGCAAAGGATATATGCGTGCAAGGGTCGACGGAACTATCGTCAATTTAACCGATGAATTAACTCTGGATGGCAACGTAGCACACGATGTGGATGTTGTGATTGACCGCTTAACGGTTGAACCCAATGCATATTCGCGCATTGCAGATTCTATTACCCAAGCATTGCAGCTCGGTCTGGGAGTTTGCAGCGTACTGGATGTCGAAGCTGGCGAAGAGCAGCTATTTTCCATGCATGCATATTCTCCAAAGTCCGGACTTTCCTACACTTCCTTAGAGCCTCACGACTTTTCATTCAACAGCCCTTCAGGCATGTGCCCTCGCTGCCAAGGGATGGGAACAATCCACGAATTTAATCTCGATCTCATCATTAATCCCGATTTAAGCATTGCAGAGGATTGCTGCAGCGTCGCCAGTTCATATCAAACCGTCCGTTATGGAAACATTTATGACAATTTAGCAGAACAATATCACTTCAGCGTACACACCCCTTGGAAAAAACTATCAGCGCAAGCGAAAAAGGTTTTTCTGCATGGAACAGAAAAAAAATGGACTCGCATGCGATTTATCCACCCTGTAACCGGCGCCTATTGGACAGACCACATTCAGTGGAAGGGTGTCTTACACGATGCTCATTCACGCTTTACCGAAGCAAAAAGTGAGAATTACCGCAAGAAAATGCAAGCATTAATGTGCATTCAAACATGCCCGGAATGCCATGGCGAGCGCCTTAAAGCTTATCCGGCAGCCACCTTGATTCAAGGAAAAAAAATCAGCGCTTTAACAGCTCTAACGGTTGTAGAATGCCAATGCTTTTTTCAAGATTTGAGCTTATCTTCTCAAGAAATGATCATTGCTGAAGAATTGCTCAAAGAAATCCGTCAACGCCTCCAATTTTTAATGGAAGTGGGTCTTCATTATCTCACCTTAGATCGAACTGCTCCGACCCTTTCCGGTGGAGAAGCTCAAAGAGTGCGCCTCGCTTCGCAAATTGGATGCGGCTTAGTGGGCATTACCTATATTTTAGATGAACCTTCCATCGGCCTCCATCCGCGTGATAATCGCAGACTCATCGATACTCTTAAGCATTTGCGCAATATGGGCAATACGGTCATTGTGGTTGAACACGACGAAGAAACGATTTGGGAAGCAGATCGCGTGGTGGACTTTGGTCCCGGAGCAGGCACTCAAGGCGGCGAAATTCTAGTCAATGGAGACATCGCCTCTCTATTGCAAAACAAGATATCGGTCACAGGTGCTTACCTTTCCGGACGCAAAAAAATTGCCATCCCTTCTAAAAGACGCAAACCCACTCAAGCTCAAATCGAAATAGTTGGAGCTCAGCATCATAATCTCAAAAACCTCAGCGTCTCCATCCCATTAGGTTTATTTGTCACCGTGACCGGAGTTTCGGGTTCAGGAAAATCTTCTTTGGTTACTGATATTCTATATCCCGCTCTGTCCAATCTCTTGCATGGAGGAGAGCACCCGGTCGGCACCCACAAAGCCATCAAAGGAACAGAAGCCATTGACAAAGTCATAGCGATCGACCAATCGCCCATTGGACGCAATCCTCGTTCGAATCCTGCAACCTACATCAAATTGTTTGACGAAATTCGCGATCTTTTTAGTCTGCTTCCCGAGAGCCAGGCGCGCGGCTACAAACCTGGAAGATTTAGTTTCAATGTCAAAGAGGGTTCCTGCACACAATGTGGAGGAATGGGGCAAGTGAAAGTCGATATGGATTTCATGGATGATGCCTGGATTGATTGTCCGCTATGCAAAACCAAGCGCTTTGATTCAGAAACTCTGTCTGTCTTATATAAAGGAAAAAATATTTACGATGTTCTCGAAATGAGCGTCGCAGAAGCTTTTGATTTTTTTACCAATATCCCTTCCATTCGCCATAAATTGGAAACTTTGAAGCAAGTGGGAATGGATTATATTAAGCTCGGTCAATCTTCAACGACTCTATCCGGTGGCGAAGCACAGCGCATCAAATTAGCTAAGGAACTTGTCCGTCCAGCTACCGGAAAGACGTTATACATTCTAGACGAACCCACAACCGGCCTCCATTTTCATGACATCAAACATTTGCTAGAGGTTCTGCAAGCCTTAGTAGCCAAAGGCAATACCGTGCTAGTCATTGAGCACAACATGGATGTTGTCAAAACAGCCGACTGGATCATTGATTTGGGCCCCGAAGGAGGTGATGGGGGCGGGCGCTTGGTGGCAGCAGGACATCCTGAAAAAATCGCGAAGCTTAACACCCCCACTGGCCACGCAATAAAAGAGGCGCTTCATCCACACAAAGAAGAAAAAACAAAAGCAGCCCTCGAATCTCAAAACAAAAATCGCCTTTCCAAAAAACAACGGGAAGCAGAAATCATTCACAACATCACAGTGACCGGAGCTGAACAAAACAATCTCAAGCACCTCTCAGTGAAAATCCCGCGAGATAAAATAACAATTTGCACCGGTCCTTCCGGGTCGGGCAAATCTTCTCTCGCCTTTGAGACAATCTATGCCGAAGGACAGCGAAGGTATATTGAATCGCTTTCTCCTTACGCACGCCAATTTGTCAAGCAAATGCCGAAACCCAAAGTAGGCCATGTCGACGGCCTATCGCCTGCCATTGCAATCGAGCAAAAAGCACATGCAGGCAACCCTCGAAGTACAGTAGGGACCATGACCGAAGTTTATGACTATTTACGCATCCTTTTTGCCCGTCTCGGCATCGCACACTGTCCTGAAACTGGTGAAATCATTCAAGCTATCAGCAAAGAACACGTCGTCGATCGTCTTTTATCTTATCCGCCAGGCGAACGGCTCCACATTTTGGCTCCCTTAGATCTAGGCAAGCAAGATCGTTTTGAAGAAGTCATGGCTCGCTTAAGACGTCAAGGATTCACACGGATCCGGCTCAATGGAGAGTTTTATGACCTAGAGCAAGAAGAAGGGATGAAAGTCATTCCATTTGATCGCAAGCGCAAAAACGATCTTTTTTTAGTTGTTGATCGACTGAAAGTAGATCCGACAGTCAAAACCCGCCTTTATGAAGCAGTCGAGAATGCTGCTTCCATAGGAGGCAATAAGCTAGTGGTCCTGCGCGAAAATAAAGAAGTTCCATTCAATTTAGCATTCGCCGTCGAAAGCACCGGAAAGTCTTATCGCGAAATTACACCTCAAACTTTTGCATTTAACAATCTAGAAGGGATGTGTCCGGATTGTATGGGATTGGGGTACCAATATGGCGCTAACCTCATGTACAACCCAGAGATCCTTGAGCGTTCGATTGTTGATCTGATGCACTATTTATGGCGCGAAAACTTCAACTCATCTGCCTTTGTCTGCGTTGAGCAATTTTTAGAACACGAGAGCATTGATCCTTATACTCCTCTGCGCCGGCTGCCGATAGATAAAATCCAACTCTTAATGCAAGGTGCACCTGAAGATCAATGGCTGACAACCCCATCAGGACTTCGCATGCGCTGGCTGGGAATCAATCAAGTCATGGCGAAAGCTGGAAAAAGTGCAACCACAGCCCTAAGAGAAGCTATTATTCCTTTGTTGCAAGAGCAAACCTGTCTATCTTGCGAGGGCGCCCGACTGAATCCGCTCGCTCGGAATGTCACTATTCAAAATCTTGCCATTCAAGATGTTTGCCGCTTATCGATCGAGCAAGCATTGAATTTTGTACAGCGTCTTCATTTGGATGAACAGGAGTTTAAACTTTTAGAAGAGGTTCAAACCCAACTGATTCATCGTTTGAGCTTCTTATGTGAAGTAGGATTGCATTATTTGTCTCTAGAAAGGAGGGCTCCCTCGCTTAGCGGAGGAGAAGCGCAGCGCATCCGATTGGCACGCCAGCTCGGCAGCGGATTAACAGGCGTTCTCTATGTTCTAGATGAACCTACAATTGGTTTGCATCCCAGAGATAATGCAAGATTGAACGCCGCTCTGAAAAAACTCAAAGAGCTAGGCAATACATTGCTCATAGTCGAACATGATCCCCTTACAATTGCAACGACTGATTACATTTTAGACTTCGGACCTCGATCGGGAGAACATGGGGGACATATTACTGCCCGCGGCACACTCAAACAAATTTTACGCAGTTCTCAGTCGCTGACAGGTGCTTATTTGTCCGGAAAAAAGGTGATCCCGCTCCCTTCTCAACGTCGCCCTCATGACAATGGGATGATTGCCATCCGCAATGCTTCAAAGAATAATTTAAAAAACTTAAATATCGACATTCCGGCGCGCATACTGACATGTTTGACGGGAGTATCGGGATCGGGGAAATCAACGCTGTTGCAGCAAATTTTATTACCCGCGTTGGAACGACGATTTGCATCTGATTCTGTTGCCGTGGAAGGAGCGACTGTGTCGGGCCTCTCTCAATTTGATAAGGTCATTTTTATCGATCAAGATCCTATCGGCCATACGGTTCGTTCAGATGTTGGAACTTATGTCGATGTGCTAACCCGGATGCGTGATTTCTTTGTCAGCCTTCCTGCAGCAAAAATCAAAGGCTTGCAACCGAAACATTTTAGTTATAATCATCGCAGGGGGATGTGTTCTGGATGTTGGGGTTTGGGTTATCGACGTATTGAAATGCATTTTTTACCTGCCGTCAAGGTCATTTGTGAAGAATGCCATGGGATGCGATTAAATCCCGTTAGCCTTGAAGTGAAATATAAAGACAAGAACTTTGGCCAATACCTCGAGATGACAGTCGATGAAGCACGAATCGTTTTTGAAAATCATCCACGGATTACGAGGATTTTAGATACCTTGATTGCCGTAGGACTGGGTTATGTTAAACTTGGG
>Ga0364910_1155_pt1 | contig 19624 bp, 19 predicted proteins | sample SorcelJu500001C4_3_FD_206970 | JGI IMG/M metagenome (GOLD analysis project Ga0364910, IMG submission 206970) | Enriched cells from Trout Bog Lake Hypolimnion, Wisconsin, USA - BchlTB.June25.5000.01.C4 | ecosystem: Environmental > Aquatic > Freshwater > Lake > Hypolimnion/Profundal zone | place...
AGGCTTTACAAGATTCGCCCTTCGGGCTTTAGCAAATTCTTCCTGATAGAGAATCTATAAACTATGGTCACCTCTGAACTTTTGGCCCATGAAGAACTTATGGGTAATAGGATGCGTGCGCGTGCCCGATTACAGGAAAGTCATGCAGAAAAATTGGATTGCGACGCAAAAAAACTTTCGGGCACGCACACGGGCACGAAAAAAGCGCAAAACAACTTTCGGGCACGCACACGGGCACGAAAAAAAATGGGATGTGGTATTAAAAAAGTGTTACTTATGTGTATGAACTAAGTTACCTATGTTACCGATTGCACCGTCTAAGCTTGCCTTGTCAACTATTTCCCCTCTTCTACCTTTGTGTGTTGAAATTGACCGTCGATAAATTCATAAGTCCAGCAAGCTCTTCCAGATTTTTCAAATGTGTAGCCAGAATATTCAAATGTAGGAAGAGATTTCGCAAATATCTGACGAAGCTTATAGAATTTTTTTGAGAGACAGGCATCGATGCATACTCCATCTCCCATACATCCTTCCTGTTTTTGTTTAAAGTAGGTATAGATAAAAAGAGCTTCTTCAGAAATACTCTTGTTCTTTGCCAAAAGAGAAAGGGCGTATTCATGGAGTGGGGGCCCTTCATCTGTATAATCGCCCTGAAGATCGATCAATAAAAACGCATCGGGGCATTGCTCCTTTCCTTTTTCGATTTTTTTAAGATATTTTTCAAAATTTGATTTTTTGGACACTTCAATGTGTGCACTGGGATATTGAGGAAGAAGCTCTGTTTTTATACAACTTTCGAATTGTTCGACGACAGGGGGTGCATCGGCTCTAGGAGCTTCTAGCATGTAGCTTAACCCAGTCGGACAGCTTGCAGCCCCACCGTAGCTCTTGTCAATCACTGTGAGATCAATATTTTCGTATTTTGCATCTAAAAGGTCATTTACAATGACTAACTCTTGAAAGCAACCTCCTGCGCCAAGACTGCAAAGTTTAATTTTCTCCTGCTTATCAGGACACTTCTGTTCGATTTTACGCAATGTTAAATTTTCTAAAGCTTCGCGATAGGCAGCATGTCGATCTCTACCGAAATATGTACAATCGCATTCGAGGATACTAGGATATCTTGTTCGGAAAAGATAGCTGCACAAAACATCTAGTGGTCTGCCTAACAGCTTTGTAGCAAGATTTTGTCCTTCAAAATCCAGAGGCGTGGAATTATCTAATGTAATAACATTCATATATGATCCATTTTAGGTTAGAAGACGATTATATTATTATTTGATAATTAAATAAAGCGAATATTTTATTTAAATAATCTTTCGAATACTGCAGCCAAGCTTTGAATATGATGACTAAGTTAGGAATGCCACTGAGTATGGGAATGTAGCCTAATCTCTCCCTATCTCATCTTTTCTCTGTGATCTCAGTGCCTCGGTGGTGAATGATGCAACATAGCTCTATGGTAGCCAACATATGTTTGTTAGCTTGCTAAATCTATTTACTTTTATCTTTTACTTATGTTTTATAATATATGTATATATTTTTAAAAATACACAAAATTTTGTTAATCAAAAAATATTAAAAAAAGTTGTTAAGTTATGCAAACACATCCTGTATCCCTTTCTTCCGGTATGTATCCATCTATAATTCTGGATCCTACTCCTTCATCTGACGATCAACCCAAAAAGAATTCTACTGAAACACTCATGCAAGCGTCGCTTGCTCTCGATAATATCATTGATACTAAAGATTTTGAATGTCCAATTTGTCATGAAATTATGAACGATCCTGTTTCCTTATCTTGCGGACATAATTTTGAGCGCGAACAAATTGAAAAATGGTTAAAAATAAAAAAACAGTGCCCTTGTTGTAATCAACCCGTTCAGCCTTTTTTAACCCCTAATTTATTTCTTAAAAACGCCATTAGAACATGGCGAAAAAAGGCGGATATGGAAAAAGAAGAAGTTAAACACAAACATTTGCTGGGTATTGAGAAAAGGCACCCATTCACAACAATCTCGACAGAAGAGGAGATACAAGTAAAAATCAATGAGGCTAAACAGATTGCACAACAAGGTGAAAATGGAAGAAGCGTTGCCATTGACATGATCATAAACTTGCAAGAGGAACAAGGCAATTTGCCCATCATTAGCCAGGTGTTGCATTCACTTTTCCACATGCCACAAATGCCGGGAAGGTTCCCAGCCTCAGACACCTCGAGAATGCCTTCTACACACACAATCACAATTGATGACGAACCATCGGAAGAGGGGAAACAAATTGATGCGCCTTTCAATCAAAATAGAATAAGCCCGCCAAGGACTTCGGATGCTATCGTTGATATATGGAGAAATCAGGGCTTTTCCTCCGCTTTGGCAGTTTTGTTTGAGTGGACCAGAGATGAGCCTCAGCGACCAGATTATCAACAGTGGCTGGAAGCTCTCCTGCTTTCCAACCCTCCTTTTGAAGAACGAGATAGAACTCAAACAGAAGTCCCCCGCTTAGTGCATCAGACACAACGTTCTATACATCCTATTCTTATTGCACCTATGCCTAGTTTCCACACTCTAGGGACTGCTACAATACCAACACGAATGGTGCCACAATCTCTTGCACCAAATCACTTGATTCAGGCACCAGAAATCCATTTGAAAAGAAAAGCGCCTGCGGCTCTAAGGGAGGGGGAGAAGGATTATAAGGATTATCCCATCGCAGGTGAATCAGACGGAGAGGACAAAAGACAAAGAACAGATATTGCACCTGCAATAATCAACATATTTGAATTAGCAAAAGTTGGGAAAATGAAATATTTTAAACAGGCCTTAAATGAGGAAACACGCAAGGTTAAAGATGGAGAAGGCAATTCTCTGTTGCACTGCGTGGTATCGAATGAAAGGAATGTGCCATTCATCGCTGCCTTGTTGAATCCGAAGTATGAAGATCTTATCGATGTGACTAATCATGAAGGTAATACGGCTCTCCATATTGCTGTCAAAATAGATTGTTTGCGCCTTGTGGAAAAGCTTCTCAAGTATTTCCCTTCTTTAAACATAAAAAATCAGCAAGGAAAAACTGCAGAGCAAATGAGCCAATCGCGAAAGATAAAAGCTTTATTTGCAGAACATAGAAACCTAACAGCTCGAATGCAGGGTCATTAGCAGCACCCTTGTTGACCGCGGTTAGTGGTTAGCTCGCACAACAAACCGATATCGCAAAAAATAGATAATATGCTATTGCAGAAGGATATTTCTCATTACAATTCACAATTTTGAGGTAAAGATGTTCTTAAAAAATCCGATCGCGTGTTTGATAAACACTATGTTGTTTGCCATGGCAATAAATTCTGCTTCGGCGATCGACAATACCGTCCAGACGGAATCCACAAGCTCAACTGCAGGAATTAAAGTCCATAAAGCGGTTCAACCTAGCTATATTTGCTCATATTTTCTAGGCACGCAAACGCTATCATCATCTGCAGCACAAGTTTTGTTTAATAAAGACGGACCTGATAATGGCACAATTTCACACAATCCTTCGCCCTCTTGGGATGAGTTTAAGGTAACTAATGGCAGTAAGGGTGTTTACCGTATAGCTTGGACCATCCAGGGCTTTAACCCCGAAGATGATGATGCCTTAATAATAGACTTGTTGATTGATGGCCAAGCCTCTTCATTCGGCCCTATTGGCCGGCAGCTTGCCATAATAGAACAGCCCTTTACTGTATCGGGAAGCCTAATGATACAGCTTAATGATGGCAGCACTATAAGTATTCTTGCCAGTTCACGTTATACGACGATGACCCTTACGTACTCTATGATCAGCATTGAACAAATTGATTAGAACATCCATTAAGTCACTCAGAGCAACAGCTCGTTTCGCTGATCCGTACGAGCATGCTCTGAGCTGCAAAGCCGCTCTGAATTCCAAAAAGTTGATGTTTAATGTTAATTCAGCGTCGACCAAAAAGGCTCGTAAAGTAAAGCCCCATCGGCATTATTGACATTGATAATATGCATCTTTGTGATTCCAAGACCACGCATATAACCCAGAGCAAGTATGGCATTCGAAACCCCACAAAACGCATAATCGCCGCCTCCTAGGTCTTCATCGGTTTTCCCCGCCAAGGATTGAACGGCAGCATTAAGATCTATAGTAGAGAAGGGATTATTGTTTATCCATGTGGCAATACTGCATCCGAATACGCTTCCTGCACCTACAACTATTGTGGACGCGTGGCTGATTTTTTCTCTTACGACTTTGTTAACTCTTTGCGACAGACTCACTGCATCGGCTGTTGCTTGGCTAATTTCTTCGGTAGACATCGGATTGGGACTTTTGCATTCTTTAATGCTTCTCTTTTGAATCGTTTCGATGATAAATTCTGTGAATGACCCAACCCCTTCACTACTGCAATCATAAAAATAGGAATTGTTTTCCGCCGCTCCGATAAACTGTATGCTGCCGCCGCCAATATCCCATACCACAAGATTCACAGGCTTCACATCTAGTTTTGAAAGGACAGCTTGAAAGGTCAATTTGCCTTCCAAGTTTTGGTCGATGATATGTACTTTGACACTAGTCTCATCCTCAATCCTATGAGCAAATTCCACTCCATTAGCAGCATGGCGAAAAGAGGCGGTTGCAATTGAGACAATCTTCGTTGCTTGAAATGCTTGGGCTGTCTCCACAGCATCTTTGACCGCTTTCAGCCCCTGTTCCATGATTTCAAAGCTTAAGCGTTTATCTGCACTCTGGGAGAGAGATTCATAGAAATTGACAAAGTAGCGCTGAGTGTGCACTATCTTGACAATCTTATTGTTTGTCAAATCCACTTCGGCGATTTGCAGCTTTGGTCCTCCCATTCCTACATCTATCGCCGCTCTTATTGCAGTTTGATTTTCCGCGAAGAGCTCGGCGCTAAAAAAAGAGATTCCCAACAAAAATCCTATCAGCTTTTTCGTCATCCGATTTTTCTCCAAAGGAAACAGAAATTGATTGATTAGATGCTCTAATTGCTCATAAAAATTCAGGAAAAAATGCAATGACAATGATAGTAAGCAATCCAGTAACTATGGTTGAGAAATGAGATTCATAGTTTTTTCAAATAGCGGAAGGTAATCATTGAAGACACTGCTGGGCGAAGAAAATCCAATCAAAACAAGGCGATCATCGACAAACGTTGCATATATGAGACTGGATGTTTTGATCGTAACAGTATTTTTAAATAGGTCATCATAGTACGCTTCAAATTCATCTTCAGCCAATTGCAGCCATTCTTTGTCAGCGAAGTGCTTTTCCCATTTTTTATATTGATCATCAAAGAGCTTTTCAATGTCCTCATCGGAAGCGTATTTTAACCATTTTGCAAATTGCTCAGCGTAGAGTTCTTCAAGCATGTCTTCTGCAGCAACTTGCAACCATTTTGCAAATTGGTCAGCCACGGATCTTTCTATTTTTCCTTTTGAAGAAAAAAACAACCCTTCTTCAGGTTCTTCTGTGATGATCTTTTCAATTTCCTCTTCTGAAGCATATTGTAAAAATTCTTCACGTTCGTCAGTGGAAGGCTGTTCATCTTCATTTTCCAAAGTAAATTGCAACCATTTTGAAAAAAATTGGTCACCTAACTGCATTTTAATTTTCCCTTTAGAAGTAAATACCAACCATTGAAGTTCGCCGAATTTTATATGCCCTTTTAACTCAAGCTTACTAATCCATTTGAAATCATGCATCCCGTAACTTTGCTCTAATATGGGGATATTTTTGTTTCGCTTCTTTTTTTTGACATATTTTTTAATCTGAGTCTCAAGTGTTCCAATAGAAGCTTCTTCCTTCTGAGGAAGGCCTATATACATATCAAAGTCGACATCTTCATTATCAACGTTTTCAAAGCTAAATCCGCAGACGTTATGGATATCTCCATGGGTAGTTGAGAGTTTCCAATCCAGGGGAACTGATATCCAATTGAACGGAGCGGGCAAGCAGACATTCACTGCCTGCACATTGAGTTCCTGTGCTATTGCTGAAACATTTTCTCCAGATGTCAGAAATCCAATGGCGGCTACTAATGGTAAAAAGCATTTTAATTTCATCATTTACCCTAAATAATATGTTTATTCAAAAATAAGAAGCTCTGAAAAGCACTCGAGCTTGCACGTGCTCAAGAGATTTAAATATCCTGAAATGTATTGAGGAGTACAAACCAGCAAGCATGTGAACTCTTATTTTAACGTCAAATAAAGCCGTGATTATGATGATTCGAGCTCTTTTATGCCAGTGTTTAGTGGTGTAAAAGGGTAAAATATGCGAAAATCGTCTTCCCGTTGACAATTGAGAAAAAGAGATGAAAATAATAGACGTTAACTAAATGCGTGTTTATAATCCTTATTTATTAAACAGTACTAATAATTGAAGGTGACTTTGCATGAATACTCAAATTAATCCTATTCTTAATTATGCCATTTCAATATTCGAAGAGAAGTTCATCCCTTCTTTTGTTATTCAGGATCCGAGAATCCTAAAGATTGCAGCTTTTGTCTTTGGATTGTTGGCCGTTGCCGTTGCCGCTGCTGCCTGCTTGTTGTGTCGTTATAAATTTTCTGTAGAACTTAATGACGAAGAAGATCAGGTTTTTGATCTTGAAGAAACAAAAGAAGTTTTAGATCTTGAAGAAACAAAACTAGATCTTGAAGAAACAAAAGAAGATGAAAATGATGTTTCCGATACAGATGACGAAGAATTTAGAATATCTGTCGACCCCGCCATTGCTGACCGTTTATTTGATTTCCCCGGGTTTTTCTCCGCAATCCAAGGATTACCTGGGAAATCTAATGGGAAAACTAAGTTCTTCTCATTTATTCCAGAAGAAACAAACAAGAAAATTGTCCATTGTACAATGGATAAACTTTTTTTAGAAACTTGGGAGGAACAAGCTAAACAAGTTAAAGCTTTCCTAAAGACAAAATTCTACCCTTTTGTTGAGAGTGTTTCAAATTCTTCAAATGAACGCGAAATAATAATCACACTCAAAGATAATGCCTATCAGTTACGCAAAGAATTCATCGAGCTGGTCGATCTCGTTGCTGCTGAACATGCTCGTCTAAATAACGGAGAAATCATTGAGAACTTTGAGAGTGAAAAAGAACAGCTAGCAATGTTGTTTTTGTTAGTGGATCAGGAGCTTGGAGCATACTTCCGTCAAGAGCCGCGTCCAAATATGCTTCACAATTTTGAGATTGCATTGATCCACAAGCATTTTCATGAACGGGAAAAAGATAATTACTCGATTTTAGAAGTTATGTTTAAAGACTGTAAAACCGACGGAATCCAAGAATGTTCATGGGAAGGGATGAAATTCAATTTTTGGTGGGATGACGAACTCGTTAAGCTGATTGGAACCTTTTTATTTCTCCGTTATTCTTCTCGTTATATCAACGAAATTCCTATGAGGGGAGGAAGCAGTGCTCCACTACCTGATGGCGGTTATTACAAAGAATCTGTATTTCGGCTTAGACTGAAATCAACCTAAAACTCGCGTTATCTAGAGAAATTCTGGCCATTTGACCATGCGTTTTTTGAGATTGATTGTTTTACCGTCGACGGCAAAAGTGCCGTCGCCACGATGGTGGAGAGTACGGCGCTCTTTGCGATTGGGGTCAGTCCAAACTTTGACTGCTTCTAAGATAAAGAGGTTGTATTTAGGCACGAGGCGCGTGTCGAAGACCCGGCACTCGATATTGGCAATGCATTCGGCGATCAACGGAGCATTGATATGTGTGGCTTGCAATGCTGTGAGTTGGAAGGCTTGAAACTTGTCGACATCTTCACCTGAGCAGTTGCCAATATCGACGACTTTAGAAGCGAGATCGACTGTCGGTATGGCGATCACGCATTCTTTAGTGGCTCGCAATGCCTTGAAGCTATAATCCCATGGGCCAATGATTAGGCCGATCAGAGGAGGCGCATGCTCGATCATCATGTGAAATCCGACCGTCATGATGTTGGCATGATCCTTATGTGCCGTTGTCACCAAAATGATAGGGCCGGGTTCTATCCAAAAATGAGTTCGAGATAATGGAAACTCTTCCACAAACAATCCTCAATAACCTCGACTTTGTACTTTTCAATAGGCCGCTAAATACGAGATTTTGATCCAGAATACGTTTATCGGCCTATTCAAATTTACAAAGATGGGGCGAAGTCAAAATTACGACTCTTCTTCCTTCTCAGGTGGTGGCTCTTTTTGTTGAGCAAAAAAAGGTGCGGCAGACTTTTTAGACAAATCTTTTTCAGCCCATTCAAGAGAAATTGCTCCTAGACTTTTGATGGTGGGATCGGCGGTTTTATTCATCACTTCTTTGATAATTTTTTCTCCTTTATTCCTTTTTCCTTTTGTCAATAAATAACACATACCCAAAAATGTCATTGCTAGATCATTATCAGGTTCTGTTTGTATTACCGATTCAAAAATGCGTGTTGCTTCCTTGATTTCCAACTTATTCAGGGCAATATATCCTATTCCAATTTGAGGAGCCGTATTCGAAGGGCTTAAGGCTTGCGCAGCTTGAAATATTCGTGTTGCACTCGTTTCATCCAATTGCTTGACAGCTACAAAGCCCGCTTCGATTAGGAGAGCAAAATCTTCTTTGAAATCTGCCATTTTTTCTTCGTCCATATGCATCCTCTATATTCCATTATTTTTTTGTTTTGGAGGCGCAGCGAGACATGACTTTAAGTAGAGAATTATAACCATGCAGGAGGATTCCCAAACGATCAAATTCCCCTTGATCATCACCCGTGCGCATCACCTCTTTAATTTTTTGAAGACGGCGTTCCACTCTCTCGAGTAATTGCTTGAGTTTGACAGGATTTTTAACCTCCTTTTCAAGCTCAAACACAAATTCTTCGGTGGGTTTTTTCTTCTTTTGGCCTTCTAAACCGAACATTTTTACTTCCTCCATTGTAGCGAGACTATTTACCAGGCTCTTAAATATACTCTGCCTAGTAACTAATTAGTAATCAATGCGAAACCTATCCCCCTCCCTCTCTAAATTAATGCGGTTAGGAGTAATTTTCGTAATCGTCATTCCGTCCAAATCATCCCCTTCCCTAAGAATATGTCCGTTAATGACAACCGTTAATTTATCACCTACACGAGATTTACCGGTCACAGGATAATGATCCGTAATGTTGAGGACTCCCGTTTCAGCAGCTTGATTGCGAACCAAATTGGTTACAATGCGTACGCCTGGAATTTGTTTGATTTTGGAAATGACGTCGTTAAATTGATTGACTTTATCGGGCGGGATCGTTCCGTTTAAGGTAATTTCCCCGTTAGCCATTTTGGGAACAACATCAAATAATTGTGCGTCTTGAAGCCAAGCATGAATCTGATTAACAACATCCTCTTCTACCAGAATTTGTTTTTTGAGGAGATCTAAGTAAGGGAAGTTCAAGCTTAAATATGAGGATAGTTGCTCGGCTTGCTTGCGTGTCTGCAGTTCGCCGGTAAGGATGAATTGCCCTGCGGCAGGAGAATGGATGTTAATCCCCTTCCAGGCAGGATTGCTCGATAAGAGGTTGTTCACTTCATTCCACACCCCTTCATCTATGATGAGTCCCGCTTCATCAACATTTTTAATGAATTTTAATCCACCTAAATTGTACAGAAGCTGGTTTTTGTCTGCCATGGTAGAAACGTGGCCCAATAATAAAAGCCCTCCATTCGATTTATTAAATGTCCAACGGACTGCGGGAAAAGGCTTTAGAGCTTTCTGAATCAATTCATCTGCATTTTCTTGCGTTTGAACGATGACGGGTTCTTCGCGAAAGAGGCTTGAAGTTCCTATGGCCGCTAGAGCAAATAGTCCAATAATTGCAGTTAAGACGATATAGGGACCCAATTGGCGTGGAGGTTTGGGTGGTATAGGAGCTTCGGTTGGCATGGGAGGAGGAGGCACAGAGGCTTGCGGCGCAACTGAAGCTGGTTGAGTTTCCGTAGGAGCCGATGGAGCCTCAGTTTCTTTAGCCGGCTCCTGTTGCAAAACTTTAACGATGGAGGGAAGCAAAGGAGAAATAATCGTCTGCATTTCACCTTCACGGTCATAAACGACAAAAGAGGTTGTTCCCAGCGTCACAATGGTACTAAGTGCAAGAGGCTCCTTCCCTTCGATCAATTTGCCGTTGATCAGCACACCATTCCTGCTTTTGAGATCTTCAATGGTCAGAGTATCATCCGATGAAACGGCAATTCTGGCATGCTGACGTGAAACACTTGTATCATGAAAAACAATATCACAGCTTAGAGGGTCTGTCCCAAGCACATAGCTATTTCCTGCTTGCATATAAAATTCAGCGCCATTATTAGGACCACCAATCACTTTGAGTAGCCATCGGCCTGTTTCGATCACTCCAAAGTCAATATCTGCCAAGTTTGCCAAATCATCCTCATCTTCTTCTCCTAAAATTGTATCTTGCAGAGAGGGTTGCTTTTCTTTGATCATTTCCGGGGAAGGGACGAGGGGAGAGGGGGGAGGAGTCTCGCTTTCAGGAATGATTTCAGCCTCTTCTTTAGGGGCGGAACTTTCACTTTCTTCAGAGGGAGCTTCTTCAATTTCATCAAATTCAACTTCAGGGCTTTCTTCCTCTTCCATCACGTGGGCAGATGTGTCTTCATAAAATCGCAAAACTTCATTGCCGACTTTAATGGTATCCCCATTTAGCAAAAGGTGTGGTTGAATCTCAATTTCTTCGTCATTAATCAGAGTGGGATTAGTGTCGCTCAAGTTTTCAACAGTGATTCCCTCCGGAGAGCGACGGACGATGAGATGTTTGCGAGAAACCAAAGGATCTTCGATGACGAGCTGGCTTTCATCAGGATCGCGGCCAATAATCCAACTATCCCCGTCTTCAAGGGATAATGATAATCCTTTAAGATCTCCATCTTCTACGACTAATTTTGCTACCATAGTTCACCCACTTTCGTTAAGCAATATCATACCAGAGTCATTATTCATGTTTCAATGCTTCCGTTCGCCAAAATTCTATCACGCTAATAAAATCTTCTAATTTCTCTTTAAAATCTTTAAAAGAACTATTGTAATCTAGCTCAAGCGAAAGGGTCAATATTTTCCCTGTTTCATCAAGTCCTATCGCTGCGCCTCGGGTTCCAAGGCCAAATAAATTGGCCTCCATTGTTTTAAGCAAGAATGCTTCGGCATTTTTTTGCGGACATTCTCCGATGATTCCTTTAAACAAGTATCCTTTTTCTAATTCGATAGCCTCCACTTCAATATCGCTATCAAAGGGAAGGTGGTAGTGGTGATCTTCGGTAGAGGTAATGAGATCTTCCATAGAAAGTTCGCTGCCTAGTTGATCGATCAGAGTTTTCAGCATTGAAAGTCTCCTTTGAATTTTGAGTCGCTAAGCCTGCCGGAGGGGCAGGCTTATGACCTTTTTTGATCCTATGAACAGCAATCAACGATGGGACACGCAATGATTAACCGCGGCCGACTTGATGCGCTCTCACGGTTTCACTGGAAGTTTGGGTGATTTGCTGAGTGATTTTATCAATTTGAGCTTGCATATCATCTTTGGTTTTGTTCACGCCATCATCTACTTTATTAAACATTTGGATGATAGTTTCGTTTGCCGCTTTCTTTTTTTCAGCATCTCCTTCCTGTAATGTGACTAAGCCGTTGTAAACTTGCACGGCGCCCTGTGATGTTTGCTTCATTGCTTCAGCTCCTGCTTGATACTGCTGCTCTTTACTCCTCAGCGATTCCCGCATTTCTGATCTTTGTTCGTATTTTAATTTGTCTAATTTTCCTTGATCCTCTTCGATCAATTTTTCAAATTTAGCGCTTTGTTTCTTTGCCGCTGATATTTCTTCTTTTGTAGGACCTGCTACTAGATCCGTTGCTATTTTATCTTGCTGAGCTTTTTTTTGGGTGTTAGCTTCGATTCTCTCTGTTATTTTCGTTTGTTCCTTATCGCCGAATGCTGGATTCGCCTTCGCTTCTCTTTCTGCTTCCCCTTTCATTTTAACCATACTGGCAGCATGAATGACATTGACGCCGGCACTTAAAAATGAATTAACCGCTTGAGCGAATTCTTTACTTGCAGCCATTTCCTTCAATTCTTTTGCTATGTCAGCATTTTGCATGCCCAACTTAAACAGTGCTGTTCCTAGATCGAGTTTTTTTTGTGCTTCCAGAAAGCGTCCGGTGCTAAGGTTCTTCAACAATTCAAACATTGTTGCCAGAAAAGCTCCCAAAAAAGAGGGATTCGACATCCAAGGATTTTTCTTAGCCTGCTCCATTATTTCCCTTTTTACGGCCATGATTTGTCTGGCTTTTGGAGTGGGGTTGACTAACTCTGGAGCATCAATGGGTGGAGCTTTCGCTTGTTTAACGGGCGCTTGCGCACTTGGGATCAATTCATCACGAATTAATCCGGGCTCCCCTGCTTCAGGAGCTAAAGGGACAACCCCTCCGGTTTCTTTTATTTGTCCCGGGATATATTGGTATTGAGATCCTTCAGATCCTTCTATTGGTTTATTTGGCATATTTACATCTCCTTTTAAGCACAATCAGATGACAAACGTTCAATTATGCTGCTTGTATGGTTGTTGTTGTCATTGCTGTGCGTCCAAAAATATTTCTAAAACTCTTATTTAATTGAGCGCAAAAAGCACTCAATCGTTGAACATCTTTCTTGACTTCCTCAAAAGAAATGCCAAGGTTTTCAAAACTTGTTTCCAATGCCTGCTTTAATGCCTCTCCATTGGATGTTTCCAACGCTTGCCGAATCAAATGCACTTGGTTCATCGCAAGCAATGCCTCATTATTCATGATCAAATGATGTGCCTCTGCCTCTTGAATGGAAATTTCAACAGATTCCAAAGTTGGAAGTAAAAATCTTTTGATGGTCTCTAGCCATTCAGATTCCCCCAAATCTTCTCGTTCTTCTGTCATGATCAATAAGATCAATAAAAAGCACATCCCAATGTTTGTTACTCTTTTTTGACTTCGCTCTGTAAGTCCCAATCCTTGTCCAATCGAGTGAAAAGCAGATTCTGCAGTTCGCGTGCCCAAGAGAAATGTCAGTCCCAGTTCTTTCAAAAGCAATCCAGCCTTTTTGGCAGCTATCGGATCTTCGTCTTGAGGAAAAAAGATTTTCCAATTTTCCAATAATTGTGTGCTTACGTAAATCGTTGTCAAAGAGATCACCTGAGTAAAAGCCAGCAGTAATGGAGCTAAATCTCTCTCGTTCGAATAAAGAGATGCCTCCATTAAAAGTGACGCCGATTGTTGAAGGCGCTGCATTGCTGGACCCACAAATCCTGTTTGACTTTGTTCCGTTCCCTGTGCTTGCAAGGCAGATTGAAAGGTCATCAGTAAGCGAGCTGAAGGCCCTGCAAGGGTCCATTGCATTTGTAAATTAAAACCATGCAAAAGCGTATGTAGAATGCCCCATTTTTCCTTGACAGATGGATGATTTTGCATCAGTTGTTCACTTAAAGAAAGTTGATGCGCTAAACGTTTGAGTCTATTTTTATAAGAGACATTTTTTTGCAATTCCATCCATTGACCTTTCTTTAGGAAGTTGTGGATTCCCGATTCAACTTCAACAATTCCAAAGCCTCCTTCATTTGATTTGCAACATTGGTTAAAATTTCATAACTCGCATCATTACGTCCAATCGAGCCAAGATAGCGGTCGAGAAATCGCAAGACATTTGCACCATAAGTTAAAAACTCTTGTTGCACCAATGCGGGGAGCGCAACATACTGTTGAGCGCCCAGTAGTGTTTTCTCATCCTTGCTGCTTGGCACTGAAAGTGTGTCAGCTAAAGCAAGTAAGTTTGCTTCAAACTTTAAGCTGCTATCCAAAGCGACTAAGTCGGGATCCCGATCGGCCAAATCTATTTGAGCCTCATCTTTTTTCAATTTTTCTTTTAATAACAGAGGCAAGCTATCTCTTAGCATTTGATAGTACTCGCGGCTTAAGTCTTCTACCTGGTGGTCATCTACAAATCGCATGCGAAAGAGAGGGGGCAAAAAAGGGCGACCCGCTTCTGCCTCCTGACTTTCTATGCTCATTTGTGCTTCGAACGGAACATCCAACGAATCTTTGGTTAAAATAGCCCCTGAAGACCTTTGTGATGTAGCCTTCTTTGCCTGTTCATGTTCCGTTTCCTTAGTGTAACTAGGGGTTAAATTGGAACCTGTACCATAAATTGGAGTTGTCATAGCATTTCCTTATGATAGCAGCGTTTAGGCAGCCGATGACTCTTGCTTTTCTTTAGAACTACTTTCCAAAGATTTGAGTCGTTTAAGCTCCAGATCAATTTTTCCCTGTAATTCAGCATACCGAGGGTTGTTTTCGGTCAAATTCTTAGCAACTTTCAATGCATTGATCGCGAGATAACTGTCTCCCAATTTTGTAAAGCAATCGTACATATGGTAATAGGGAAGCGGATTTGTTGAATCCAATATTTCATAGAGCATATAGTGGCCAGCCGCCTCTTCATAGTTTTTCAAATGATGATGCGTAGCAGCAACAGCAAAAATAAATCGAGGATCTGCTGTATCTAATTGCTGGAGGAGAAAGAAAACGGGCAGCGCTTCTTTAAATTTTCCGCTTTGAAATAGGTGAAATCCATAATCGTAAATCTCGTCTATCAGTTCAGAAGAAAACCCCAGAGCTTCTTTTGCTGATAGATTTTCTTCTTGCATGCGCAGCAAGGTTTCTTCAATCAGATGGACAGCTTTCGGAGGCGTGTTTCCCTTTGCCATGACAGCGTGAATTTGTTGCTTGATTTCATTGATATACTCATCTTTTTTACGATCAGCCATATTAACCTCCTCCCTTAAGCCGGAACTTGAGAAGCTTTATTTAAAGCTTGTGTTTCGGATGCGAACGCACTGTCAATTGTTTGTTGAATACTCGTAAGCCACTCGTTATGAGCGCTTATGACATCTTGATAGCTGGCTAAAAGTTGATCGAATAATTTGATCAACAATTTGATGACTTCTTCGGATTTTTCCAACTCGCCGATTTCTTTGTATAGATCTGATAATTTGAGTCCAAGAAGCCCAACATAAATTCCGCTGGTAGCCTCTGCACTGAATCCTGCCATTTTAAGACCCGAATGAAACGAATCTATGATGTTTTCTTTTTTGGTAAAGCTTTTTAGGCCTTCCCAAACATCTTTAGCATGGTCGGTTAATTTTCCCGGAACCGATGCCAGGTAATCTATTCCCTTGTCAATAGCAGCTGTAACAGCTTTAGAAGCCTCTTCGATACCTTTGTTAACCTGTTTTCCCAATCGCATTGAAAGTTCGTTAAGCTGTTGCATTAAATCATCAGCAGAGTTTTTAAATCTATCGAACAGTTCAGAGAGATGCTCTAAAGCTTTTCCGGGGGCTTTCTTTATGGCTTCTAAAAATGCCCCAGAGGAGAGATAGTCTTTAAGTTGTTTCGCTGATTTCATCATCTTATCAACTGCATTACCCAAGGCTTCAGGTACATCTAAATTTCTTAGTGTTGTTAACAGTTGTGAGAGCATTTTAGTCATGTTCTTGATTAATTCTCTTATTTCAGCCATTGCTGCTTCAGTTGCCGCTTTGATTGCTTTTGCAAGTTCCTTGATACCATCTGCAATATGGCTTACTGTTCTTCCAACAGAACTAAACGCTTCTGAAATACCTTTTCCAACACCTTTAATAGCAGAGCCAGCACCTCCTTTTGCCAGTGCAGCCATGACGACAAGCATTGTGACTAGCATGATGACCATTTCTGCAATCATCTTGGCTTTGGGATCATTTTTATCGATAATTCCGGACTCCAACAAGAATGTACTGAATAATTCAGGGATGACGTTGCTGGACATAATAGCAATAATTGTTGCTTGGATAGCCAATTGTTTGATCGTTTCTAAAAACGCTTGCTTAGCTATCTGCATTGTGGTTTGTGCAGCAATATTTGCCGCCGCGCCTCCTCCGGTCATCACAATAGCAACGATAAGGATGGCAACAACAGCGGAGATAATCAAGGCTTTGAGCAGTGTTCTTTTCCATGCATTGTCTTCGCCGGGAAAACACTTTTCTAAAAGATCATTAAAAGCGGATATGATTCTCTGAGTGACATTCAATGTGGCATCCAAAATGGTGTAAGCTGTCATGGCAACACCAATGGCAATACCGGCTATAATTAATGCAGTACTAGCACCGGCAGTGAATGGCAGTAGAGCAATTCCAATTAATGTCACGGCAATAGAAATGATCGGAGCAATAATTTTCATTATTTTTCCTGCTTTTTCCTGTTTTCTGCGTGCTTCGAGGGCTTCTTCTCTTTTTTTTGCGGCTTCTTCAATTTCTTTATCGCGATCTTTGATTTGTTGGAATTTAGCGCCTGCTAACTTCGTAGAAATATCGGCATCTACCAATTGCATCTCTCTTAAGGTTGCCTTTAATTCTCGAAGTGCCGTCGTAAGGACTAAAATTAACTTTGCAACTGCTATCCGATTAGGGTCATTAGGCGGCAATGAATCGGTGACTTTTTTGGCTGCATTCTCAAGATCTCCCAACAATTCGCTTAGATTCAGTTGGAGGACTACTTTTTGCGCCTCGCTTACATTGACAGGTGCAGCCGTATTTGTTTTAATCGGTGTCCAGTCCTTTACTTCACGCGATCCCGGAGTCCATGTGCTTGGCAAACTCCATGCTGCCTGAGTTTCGTGAACTGCTTCCGTTACTGCTTTTTTATCATTCGGATTCAAAGTTTCAAGTTTACCTGACATAACGGTTTGCATAACGACAGTCAATCGTGCCTGAAGATCAGATAGAGATAGAGTAGGTTGGCCCTCTTGTTTTTCCTCACCTTCCGCTTTTTCCTTAATGCCTGTTGCGGTTTTTGGCTTTTTGAGCACTACGGTTTCTCCACCGGTTTCATATGTTGAGGCTCCTGCATACTCTTCGCTCATCTTTTGCGCTAATTTATCTCGCAATGCCGCTTTGAAAAATTCTTTTGCGGCTTTCTGCCAGCTTGGTTCAAATGGTTGTGGACCACTCATACCCTCTGGATCAGGCTGTTGAAGCGATGGCAGCTGCGCGGCTGCTTGATAAACATCTTTAGGTCCCCATCGCGACGTTTCCAAGAATTGCTGTGTGACCACATCCCCTTTATCAAGGAGATCCGTTCCTTCAAAGACTTGAAAATCTGTGGAAACGGTTTCTGTTCCTGTCGTTGATTTGGGTGTGATTTGCGGTGTCGTCGTTTCCTCTCCGATTGGCGCAGATGGACTAGTTCCCGGCATGGTAGATTTTGAAAGTGGGTCTTGTGAGGATCCGGTAACATTACTATTCATAATTACCTCTTGTATTGAGTATCTAAAGCTAAAAGGACGATTAATAAAGTTCGAATCGTCTTTCTTCCTGTTCCTTTGCAGAAGGAGGGACTTCATCTATCGGATTTGAAGCCACTTGTTGTTTTAAACTTTCCAAGCTCAACTGAGCTCGCTCTTTCATTTTTGCATACTCGGATTTGTCTCCGGCTCTTTCGATGGCCATTTCAAGACAGATCATGGCAGACAGATATTCCTTCATTTGAATAAAGCAATCGGATGAATGGTAATGGGGAATAGGATTTTGGGGGTCAAGAGCGCTGCACATGGTATAAGTTTGAATGGCGTTAAAGTATTCCTTCAACATATGAAAGCAGGCCGCCAAACCCAGCATGTATTTGGGTTCCATCGCATTCAGCATGATGAGAATGCGAAAAAGATGAGTCGCTTCCGCATATTTTCCGGTATTATAAAGACGATATGCCTGAGCATAGACGTTCTCTAAATAGCCGCTTGTGAGACCTATGGCATCTTTAGGTGTCATGCCTTGCTTCAACATTTTGTCGGCAATTTCGCCTAAAGCATGGTCGAATTTCTCCCCTTGCTTTTCGGCAGAGCTTAAAGTCTCTTTGTGCATTTGCCCTCTAGTTCCACGAGAACCCTTCATAGTGTCCTCCTTAAAATTACGATCTTTACTTCTCAATTATTTGAAGCTTGTCACGATTAACCTTTTGGGTGCCAAATCAAACGGTCGACATCAATTATTGTGCGATTTTTGATCCTATGCCGCGCACCAAATCGATAAAGGAGCCTACAAAGTCAGAAGAAGAAGTTCCGCCATCCTTCAGGCCTTGAAGCATCGTTTGCACTTTTTTAGCCTTATCTTCCTCTAATCCCTTATTGGCACGAACGGCTTCCAACATATTGGCAAATTTTTGGTTAGCTTCCGATCTTGCGGCTCTGGACTTATCATCATCACCACCATATACTTCATCCTTTCCACCCTTGAGGACGACTGGAATCTGCGTCTGCAGCTTGGTATATGCATTCATTTTTTCAGTGATTTTGGAAAGGCGGTCTGCATAAGCGACAGCAGCGTTTGATAATGCTTGACTCAATTGGATTAAGGATTGAACCACTTGAGAAATGCTAAATTTCACTTCATCGGGTTCTTCGCTAAAAGCCTTTACTAATTTATCAAATAAGGCCTTCAGATGAGGATCATTCTTGATCAATTCATCTATATCCACGGTTGCCGAACTTGCTTTTGCCGTTGCTTCTTGCGCTTCTTTCTTGGCAGAGCTGGCGGCCGGAGGCAAATCACTGGAATAATCCGGACTAATTCCCCTATTGGGGACATTTGAAACGTTACTCATCTCTAACTCCTTCCTAAATTGAGAGTCAAAGTCAATTTTTTCATTTTCGAACTCTCAATGACTAAATGTTTGTTTTTAAATTTTTATGTAGCAATTCCCATGCCATCTTTATTAACGGTTAATTTTTTGAGCAGAGCCCATGACCACTTTATCCCAACCTCTCATCGTCGTCGATAGAACGTCGTAAAGGGTTTGAAGGAAAAGATTTTTGGCTTTGAGTTTATCTGACATTTCGTTACTCAAGGTTTGGTTGGCAGATAGGGCCTTATCCAAATTGTCAGTGACAGATCCTTTCTGTCCGGCCCTAATATAATCCTTTGCCCAGCCGTCAGAGATATCATACCCAATAATTTTTCCATTTTCGTCTCTTATTCCGTACTTGGCATCCCAATCTGTGCCGTGCGGGAATTTGTCTGGAGGAAATGTTGCATCCATATCTTTAATGACCTTCTCGAGCGCGTTGGCTGGACTTCCTTCTGTATTTTGATCGCCGCCGTCTATCAATTCCTTCCGTAGTGCGATCAGCCTATCGCGGATCTTCAACAGCCTTCCGATGGCATCGGGTTCTGGTGCGGGGTCAAAGCCAAGTTCTTCCTTAAAATACTTATCTGACATCTTGACATATGCATCAGGATTTTTATTTACCCACTCCACCATCTTATCATCAGTCAACCCCAGTTCTTCACGCAATTTCTTTTTCAAGGCTTCCGGAATATCAGCTAGACTTTTTGGAGGAAATACATAGCCATCAGGATATTTTATCTTAAGTTGATTGAGAATTTCTTGTAGGGCTTTAAGGTCATTGATGATTTTAATAGAGATTTCGATCTGCTTTTGTAGATCTTTTACTTGGCTTTCATACATTTTATATCCCCAAGTAGCGAAATCTAACAACATATCGCCGA
>Ga0364910_1171_pt1 | contig 17118 bp, 13 predicted proteins | sample SorcelJu500001C4_3_FD_206970 | JGI IMG/M metagenome (GOLD analysis project Ga0364910, IMG submission 206970) | Enriched cells from Trout Bog Lake Hypolimnion, Wisconsin, USA - BchlTB.June25.5000.01.C4 | ecosystem: Environmental > Aquatic > Freshwater > Lake > Hypolimnion/Profundal zone | place...
ATGGCGACGGCACCTATCGCGGCGACAGGGCCACGACCCGTTACGAAATGGCTCAGGTGGTGGCCAGAGCGATGGCCAGATCCGACCAGGCTAATGCCGAACAGAAAGCCCTTATCGACAAGCTGGCTGTTGAATTCGCGGACGAACTGAACAGTCTTGGTGTACGGGTTTCGAAACTCGAAGACAAAACCAAGATTGGCCTCAAATTCGAAAGTATGCTCCGGTACAGCAAAGAGGATCGTAATTGGTACGGAATTACCAATCCCGGGACCAACGCCTTTGATTTCCGGCAACGTGTGTATTTTAACGGCGACGTCAATGATAAGGTTTCTTACGGCGCCCGCCTCCAAACAGACTTCACAAACTTCGGTAGCGACTCTTCGTCAAAGGTCGGTTTCGATCAAATGTACTTCAATTTCAATGATGTGGGTGGAATTGATCAGATCACGCTTGGTCGTTTTAACACCAGAGGCGTGACCAACGGCCTCTTAAACGGCAAAGACGCCAATAATGACGGCGTTCGGCTAACCAAGAATTTCGGTGATGTCACTTTCAATGCCATCTTCGCTGACGAAAGCCAAAACTCCGAAGTCTCTCTTTACAACCTCGATTTCAGACCGGCTGACAATCTGAAAGTCAATGTTGGCTACCAAGTAGGCGACTGGACCGACCAACCGTGGGGGCCGGGAGGTTCTAATTGGATTATTTACAATCAGACCAAGTCGTTTGATACTGGTGCCCAGCTGTTATTAGGCAACGTCTATCTGACAGGCGAATACGTAAGCACAAAAATAAGTAATAAAACATACAAAGGTTACGCTATCCAGCTAACCAACGGTGTGACCGGCTACCTTTATCCAACCTATAACCTTGTTGACCCAAACAAAGCTCATAGCGACGCGTTCTCCCTGTCCTACCGCAAACAGGACAATTATGCCACTCCGGTTATGTCCGCTTTTGACAATATCGTTCCTTCATGGACCTGGGGAACAGCCGGCGATACCAAAGGTTATTACTTTGCTTACCAAAATGTATTATCCAAAGGTGTTGTCGCCACTGCCGAATACCAGGACCTCAAATCAATCAATGGCGTCGCAAAAAACAAACTGACTGTTGTCGACCTTCAGTTCTTCTTCTAATCCACTAAAAAGGACCCCGGCGACGGGGTCCTTTCACTTTCAAGCTGACAATCTCAAAAAAACCAAACAAGCGGCCATCGCACCCCGGTAGTAAACCGGAGATCGGTGGCCTATTTTTATTGCAGTTGTTGTAAAATCTTATGCCTCTGAATACTTGCCTCTTGCAATTATATTCTCTAAAAAAGAAAACAGCCCACAGCAAAGTGGACTGCTAACGCGCTTGGCTTTTCTTCACTGGAAGAATGTTAATTTAAATAATCATCACCGAATTTATAGCCTACCCCATAAACAGTCTGAATATATTTCGGCTCGCGGGTGTTGTCCTCCACTTTACGTCGGAGATTTTTGATATGAGCGTCAATCGTCCGCTCATAACCTTCAAAGGAATGTCCCTGAATATATTCAACAATCTGCAATCTGGAAAATACGCGGTTAAGATTATTGACCAACAAGTCCAGGATTTTAAACTCCGTAGGCGTCAGTCTTAGCGGCAATTTATTTTTTTGGGCAAAGTGCCGTTCAACATCGACCACCAAATCACCGATCTGAATGCACTTATCAAGCACAATCCTCCTACCGGTGCGGCGCAGGATTGCCTTTGCCCTGGCTACAACTTCCCGGGGGCTAAAAGGTTTGGTAACATAGTCGTCTGCGCCTATTTCCAGACTCGTCAGCCGCTCGAACTCGGTATCACTTTCCGGCAACATCAAAATAGGAACAGAACTTTCTTTTCTGAGTGTCTTGCAGACTTCCCAGCCGTTCATCCCTGGTAGCATCAAATTGAGGATGACAATATCAGGCTTCTTTTCCTTGATTAACCGGAGAGCCTCATAACCTTCATAAGCCAATAGCGTGGTGAAATCTTCTTTAACAAAGCAAGATTGAAGAACTTCTGTCGCCTCGTGATTGTCATCGACGATCGCTACTGAATATAAGGCCATTAATTTATCTCCTTCTTTAAATCATTTTTAATGATAAGATCATGTTTATTCTAACAATCTAATTGGAATCTATCAATAGAATATGCTTCCCATAAAAGCACTTATCTGTGGGTTATTCATAATTTTCACATAAATAATTCACGATTTCTTCATAACAACTTCACAGTCTGTTGCTAGAATACTGAGTGTACGAAGCAATAGTTCTTCCAGAGCTTCCGGTCAGCAGCAACCATGAATCCGACGAGTATCTGTGCTTAAAGGTGGAGAAAGAAGGTGCACCTTCTTAGAATGCCTGAAACGCAGAACTCTTGGAGGACAAACTGCATACGGATAAGGAAATATTAGAAACTTATCCTCCTAGGCGGTTTGTTTTATAAAAAAAAAGCAAAATCTAAGGAGGCACTTCTGTGAAAAAGAGTTTAATGTCTGTCCTCGTAGCCTGCTTCGTGTTCGGCATGGCCGGCACCGCAATGGCCTTCCCACTTGACATGACCGGCGACTATCGCTTCCAGTTCGCTAACTGGCAAGACAAAATTGGTAACTATGATGCTGCCGACAAAAACCACAATGACACACGGAGCAGAGTCCGCCTAAACTTCTCAGCTCCGGTTGACCAAGACGTTACTTTCTTCGGGCGTTTAGGAGTTCGTACCACTTCAGGTCTCAATTCACAAGACCCGAACAGAGACCTGCTGGATCAAGTCGGCGTGAAAATCGCCAACAATGGCTGGGACTATACCCTTGGCCGCCAAGGCGTTAGCCTCGGTCAGGGCACCGTTATCGGCACAGGCAACGACGTCGGTTATGATTCCAAATTTGATGGCCTAGTAGCTTCAGGCAAACTCGGCGTCGTCAATTCCAAGTTCATCGTCGGTAAATCAACAACCATTCTTAACAACCAAAAAGATGTTACCGATCCTGCCAACATTTTCTTTACTGCTAAAAAGGTGTGGGGCGTAGATTTCTCCACTATGGCCATGGACAACCTGACCGTCGGCGCAACCTTTGCGTCTATTGATGACGCAGAAACCGGCGCTCTAAATGCCAACAATTATATCGGTATCAACGCGACCTACAACCCGATCAGCAACCTATCCTTCAACGGCGAATATGTCAAATCAAATGCCGACACCAATAACAAAGCTTATTTCCTCGGCGGCACTTATAGCTGGGACAAAGACAACTTCACCATCCAGTACAACAATGTTGAATCCAATGGTGTTGACCAAGGCATTAGCGGCATCGGCGCTTGGCAATATCCCTTCAATGGTGAGAACCTTCTTGCTGGCGACAAATACAGCGGCTTCACCTATGTTTACAACCATCAGTTGAGCAAAGCAGCCACTTTCAGCGTCTGCTACATGAGCCTCAAATCTGCTAAAACTGTTGGCAACGACAATGAATACGCTGCTGGCGTACAATGGAACTTCTAATTTCCTGATTTAAAACTCCCGTTCATGCGAACGGGAGTTTTTTTCAGGCTGGGGATAAAGGCCCATCTGCTGCGTTGAAAGCGATCGCATCGCCGCTGAAGCGCCGTGCGCCTGCTTTTCAAAACGCTTGCTAGCGTACGCCAGTACGCGTCGGTCGATCACTTGCCATCCCGGGCCCGCTCGGCACTAGGCCCATCCAGGGCCGTCGTCGCGTCGCGCTTTTCCAGTGCGCCTTGCATCTGGACCTTTCTTCCCAGCCTGGGTTTATCTACATTATAAAAAATCCCGTTCATGCGAACGGGATTTTTTTGCGTAATGCAAGCCCAGTAATAGCTGATATTTAACTCTGCTTTTCTTCACCATGCTTGTGTCCGCCGCAGCAGCCGCCTTGTCCGTGATGCTGATGGCCACCGCCGCAAGCGGTCTTGTTGCCGTCTTCATCCACCTTCGATTTTTGCATACTGCCACATGAAGGGCAGGCGATTTCATAGCCGTGCCGACCACCTGCAGAACACGGCTCTTCTTCCCAATTTTTACCACAATCCAAACATTCAAAAACACGATTTCTCATAAGATAGTTACCTCCTGTAATAATAATTTGCTGTCCTCCAAGTAAAGCTGTTGCCACCTTAAAATGGGCAGACCGTAATATTCTCTGAAATGTAGCGCGTGAAATGCCCATAGAAGCCGCACAGTCAGCCTGATCAAGACCGGCAATGTCTTTGAGCCTAATAGCCTCAAGCTCTTCCATCTGCACAATAACCGGCTCCTGGCAGGTCTGTTTCTCCGGATAGAATTTCAGGCAACAGGGTTCTTGATCAATGATGCCGCAGCAGCGTTTCCGGGCCAAGGTATAACCTCCCTCAATTGTGCATATGCTCAATTAGATTATAATACTTATAATGTCATTATTCAAGTTAAAATAATCAACAGCCTGAAACTCTCTCCTAGGAGTTTCAGGCTGTTATCCTGCCCGTGCCAGATAATACGCCGTAGCCTGTAAAATAACAGCTACTAATCACACTTATTAAGCCTTTTTGCAACCAACCATGAGAAATACGCCAAATTCCCGATTCTGGCCTTCACTAGTTATTTTTGTTAGTGTAGCCGCAGAAAAAGCCTTAACGCCAACGAAGCCGGCCTTGAAAAACAATTCGCGTAATGCCGCGCGATCGAACCCAAGATGAAACACTCCATCATTAGAATCGTGAAACTGGCCGTCTTCAGAGTCTAAATCCGCAATACAGATAAACCCTCCAGGACTTAATGCCTTATAAAGAGTCTCAAGCAAATGCTCGATATTCTTAATATGATGGAAAACCATACTGCTGACAATTAGCGAATACTGACCGTCAAGAATATCCCCTGTTGCCAGATCCAGGCATTCAGTTTTTACATTAGTAAATTCTGCGTCCTTAATTTTTTCGTTAAGAACCCCAATCATTCCTGACGAGCTGTCAACTCCCATTATAGAATGGACGAATGGCTGTAACTTTAGAGTTAATAGACCTGTCCCACAGCCAAAATCTAAAGCATCCATGCTTGAATCCAAGCTGACTGCCTTCGCTATAGCATCCCCTACGTCACTTGCCAGCTTTACCCTTCTAGCCTCCTGATCCCAGCTGTCCGCCTTACTATTAAAAACACTAATTTGATTATTAATTATAATCAACTCCTTTATGCTATATACACCTTAAAAACCATTGCTTTACAAATTAGTATTGACACTACTTCCTTGTTTTTGATGCGGACTGGATACGGCCTTATCCTTAAAAAACTCGTAATATAATAACGGAACCGCCACTAAAGTCAGAGCCGTGGCTACAACCGCGCCAAACATCATCGCGATAGCCAGACCCTGAAATATAGGGTCAAACAGCATCACAAACGAACCTACAACCACTGCGGCTGCGGTAAGCACAATCGGCCTAAACCGGACTGCGCCTGCCTCGATAACAGCGTCTTTCAGCTGCCTTCCCTGAGCCAGTTCGGCTTGGATGAAATCGACCAATAAAATGGAATTGCGGACAATTATACCTGACAAGGCAATGAATCCAATCATCGATGTCGCGGTGAAAAATGCCCCGAACAGCCAATGTCCAGGCAGAATACCAACGAGCGTCAGCGGAATGGGGATCATAATAACAATCGGGACGGCAAAACTTCTAAACCAAGCCACAACCAGGATATAGATGAATACCAGCACCACCGCAAAAGCAATGCCCATATCCCTAAATACTTCATAGGTTATATGCCATTCGCCGTCCCAGGTAAGCGCGTACTTATCTTCCATCCATGGCTGTCCAGCCGAATATTGCTGCAATTCATAGCCCTCAGACAAGTTAAGCTGTTTAATCCTATCTTTCATTTTCAAAATGGCGTAACCCGGGCTCTCCAGTTCACCGGCAACGTCACCGATTACATAAGTCACCCGTTTCAAATTCTTATGATATATCGTCTTGTCTTCCACCGTTTCCTTTACGGTAACTAGTTCCGACAAGGGGACAGGCTGGCCTTGCGGGTCTGGAACAGTCAGCTTCGGTAGTGCCGTAAGCTCGGACCGTTCTTCTACCGGCAAGCGGAGCATTATTTCTACTGGTTCGTTTTCCTTCTGGAAATGGACCAAGCCCACGCTTGACCCGGTCAGCGCCATTTGCAAAGTCTGAGCAATGGTAGCTGCGGAAATATTGTGATAAGCCGCTTTTTCTTTGTCAACCGTAAAAACGACCTTAGGTTGGTCATCTTCCACATACCAGTCGACATCCACGACTCCCGGGGTAGTTGCAAAAATTTCTTTGACCTGCCGCGCTATTTTAATCTGCCGTTTGCCGTCAGGCCCATATATTTCGGCGACCAATGTGCTTAGCACCGGCGGCCCGGGCGGTATCTCCGCCACTTTGACCCTAGCTCCGTATCGGTCGCCAATTTCCTTTAATGCCGGCCTTAGACGTTTTGCAATCTCATGGCTCTGAGCCGAGCGGTCGCCTTTGGGGGCCAGGTTGACCTGGATATCGGCGACATTACTGCCTGAGCGCAGAAAGTAGTGCCGCACCAGACCGTTGAAGTTATAGGGCGCACTTGTGCCGTCATAGATCTCATAATCAGTTACCTCAGGCACCGTCTGCAGATAATCCCCCATCTCATGTGTAAGCGCCGCCGTGCGCTCCAGTGTCGAACTCTCCGGCATATCAACGATAACCTGCAGTTCACTTTTATTATCGAAGGGCAGCATCTTTACTGTCACCATCTTCAGCGGCACAAGCATTACCGCCAAAACTAACAGTAACCCCACCGTGCCAAGCACTTTCCGGCGTTTTTGCTTATTGTCGATAAGCGGGCCGAGCACTCTGGTATAAAAATCATGCAGCTTCGTACCTTCTGGCTTGGTTGTGGAATACGACTTGTTTTTCAGCACCTTGTACCCCAGCCAGGGACTTACTATAAACGCCACCGCCAGTGAAAATAACATCGCAGCCGCAGCGCCGATTGGTATCGGACGCATATATGGCCCCATCAATCCTGAAACGAACGCCATCGGCAACAACGCAGCAATGACAGTAAATGTGGCTAAAATAGTCGGATTACCGACTTCATCAACCGCTTCCACAGCAGTATCAACCGACACCTGTTTCATTTTGAAATGGCGATGGATGTTTTCCACCACCACAATTGCGTCATCAACCAAGATACCAATAGAAAAAATCAAGGCAAACAAAGTCACTCGGTTAAGGGTAAAACCTAAAAGATAACTGGTCAAAAGAGTCAGCGCCAGCGTAACAGGCACAGCCACTGCTACCACTGCCGACTCGCGCCAACCAAGCGCGATCATGATTAAGAACACAACCGACACGGTGGCAATCAGCATGTGTTGCAGTAGTTCATCCGACTTTTCTTTGGCTGTCTCGCCGTAATTGCGAGTTACGACTACCGACACTTCACTGGGAATAAGATTGCCTTTTAACGCTTCCACCTTGCGTAAGGCTTCAGCGGCAACTTCACTGGCATTGGAGCCTTTCTTTTTAGCGATTGATATAGTCACCGCTTCGTGCTGTCCGAATCTGTCACCGGCAATTCCTTTGGTCGCTGCGGCCGGACCCAATCCGAGAAAAACAAAGCTATTAGGTTCCTCAGCTCCGTCCTTGATTTCAGCGACATCACTCAGATAAACCGGCTTGCCGTTCGTCACCCCGACTACTACTCTTCCAACGTCAGCTGCATCCCGCAAAAACGCTCCCGTTTCCAGCACATACTCTTTGTTTCCCTGCGAGAGTGTACCTGACCCAAGATTTGCGTTGCTTTGCCCTATTGACTGGCAAAGCTGGACTAACGAAAGACTATATGCCGTCAGTTTTGTAGGATTGACGACTACCCTTACCTGGCGCTTCTGTCCGCCAATAATCGTCGTTTCAGCTACATTGTCGTCCTTCTTTATCTCATTATCAACTTCGGTGGCGATCCGTCGCAGTTCATAACCGCTATACCATGATTTACCGCTTGATAAGGTGAGAGTTAAAATCGGCACATCATCAATCGACCTAGCTTTGACCATCGGCTGAGATACACCTTGCGGAATTCGGTCATAATTTGACATTAACTTATTATATAATTTCACCAAACTGTCTTCGGTATTTTCACCGACGTAAAAGCGCACAATAGTTAGATTGGAGCCAGGGCGTACAATTGAATATACATATTCAACACCTTTTATTTCCCACAGAAGCTTTTCCATAGGTTTAGTTACCCGCTGCTCCACCTCCTGGGCGGAAGCACCGGGATAATTAACCGTCACGTCAATCATCGGCACAACAATCTGAGGCTCTTCTTCCCGCGGCGTAATACCAACAACGAAAACCCCAATGATCAGCGAAACAACCACCAGAATCGGAGTAAGTTTAGACTGAATGAAAGCGCGGGCTATTCGCCCGGCAAGTCCGGAGTATTTCATTGCAGACTCACTCCTTTGACAACACCACCATCCACTGCTTTTTCCACTCCGCCGACAATCACTTTGTCGCCGGCTTGAACGCCTGACAGTATTTCGCTTGTATTACCATAAGACTTTCCGGCTTTTATCAGCCGATAAGCAATTACCCCTTCGGAATTGACTACATAAACCCCTGTCAGTTCTCCTTTTTCGACAATAGCCTTAGTTGGCAGGACAATGGTTTGATTCTTGCCTGTGGCAATCCGGACCTTGGCGTAAAGACCAGTGCGCAATCCTTTTTTATCCTGCCCTAAATCAATTTTCAACAAAAAAGTGCGCGTTGCCGGATCAACTGCAGGCGCAATCTCCAGTACCGTACCCTGCATCGTTTTTCCTAATGAATCAATAGTAATTCCTACCAGCATACCGACTTGAATTTGGGGCATTAACCGTTCATCAACATTGGTTTCCAATGTAAACGATGAGTCATCGTCAACCACCAGCAGCGGCATTCCTGCAACAGCCATGCTGCCAACATCGATTTTCTTTTCAGTAACTATCCCCGCTGTCGGCGAGGTAATTTGGGTAAAAGCCTGATCCGCTGACGCTACAGCCGTATTGGCACCAGCTTTGTCGGCAGCCTCCCGCGCTAGCTTGTAGTTCGCCGCCGCGACCTTCTGCTGGGTTGCAACGCGATCTAAGTCCTGATGGGAAATTGCATTCTGCTCGAACAGTTTCTTATATCGCTCATAAGTGACATCAGCCAACAGCTTGTTTTGATAGGCCGCCTCAACAGCGTACACTGCTTCCTGGTAGCCTGAACCGGCTGCACTGACCTGCTGCACAGTATCACGGTCATCAATGGTTAATAGCAGCTGCCCGGCCTCTACCCGCTGCCCCTGTTTCACCAGTATGGCCGTAACCGCACCTGTTATCCTGCTGGAAAGCACACTGACATATTTTGCCTTTACGGTGCCTGACGTTTCATAATAGTAGTCTACCAGCTCCTTGCCGGCAGTCATAATCGTCACACCTTGAACCTCCGGACGTTGAATCTCCACCGTGCCGGACTTATTGCCCGAACAACCTGAAAATACAGCCGCCAAGGCAAAGATCATCATGAAACCAGCCACATTCAGTCGTTTCACTGCTATACCTCCAACAGCTATCGTCCCGGTTTTTCATCAAGATTGGTTCCTAATGCAAACTAGCCTCGCAATTCGCGCCGCAGGGCTGTTTTTTCACCTCTATTTTTCACATTCAAACGGCCAAGCCGCTAAACCGCCTTCCATAACTTTGACATTTTCGAAATCCTGGCCTTCAAGTATTCCCTCCGCCTCGTAACCCCGCAGACTGATTTTGCAAAAAGCAATAATTTCATCGCCCTTATTGAGTTCTTTCAGGCGGCTGCGGAGCTGCCCCAGTGGTATATGCTTGACATTCTTACAGTTAGCCAATCTTAGCTGCTCAAATTCGGCAGGAGTGCGAACATCAAGGAAAACCACTTTGTCATCAGCCAAAAGTTCTTTAGCCTGCAGAGAAGAAATACCCTTGAACTTTCCTGCCAGCTTGTTCATTATTGAGTTCGCCGCCACTGCAACATTGTCAATCGGTGAATTGAACGGCGGTGCATACGACAAATCGATATCAAATAAGTCGCCAATCTTTCCGTCCAATGTCAAGACAGCAGCCACAACGTCGATCCGCTTAGCAACCTCTCCCTCACCAATTGCTTGAAGGCCAAGAACTTTACCTGTTTTCGCATCAGCAATCAATTTTGTTGTTATTGCTTTTGACTCTGGCATGTAGTGGGGTTTATCGTGGCCAGTGGTAATCACTGTGACATAGTCATAGCCCAGTTCTTTTGCCTCGCGTTCAGTTAAGCCGGTTTTCCCGATATTGAGGTCGAGGACTCTTACCGCCGCGGTGCCGAGTACTCCTTTAAATTCCTCGTGTCCGCCGCACAGATTATCGCCAATAACCCGGCCATGCTTGTTAGCCGTGGACCCCATGGGGGCATACACTTTTCTCCCGGAGACAAGATGTATGTTTTCCACGCAATCGCCACCCGCAAATATATTCGCATCCGAAGTACGTAGCTCGGCATCAACGGCAATTGCGCCTGTCGGCCCTAATTCCAGCCCAGCAGACTTAGCCAATTCTACATTAGGGCGAACCCCCATCGCCATTATGACCAAGTCGGCCGGAATAGTCCTTTTATCTGTTTCCACTGCTGTTACAACCGAATCGCCGACAAACCTTATGACCTTTTCACCGGTAAATATTTCAATGCCTTCCGTACGCAGATACTTTTCCAATATTCCCGCCACTTCAGCATCCAGCAACGCAGGAAATAGCTGTTCTTTCATTTCGACAACCGCAACGTTAATTCCCCAGGTTGAAAAAGCTTCGGCCATTTCCATGCCTATAAGTCCAGCACCAACGATCACAGCATTGCTGAATTTTTTACTTTGCAGGCCAAGCTTTACAGCCCGGGCATCATCAGGATGCCAGAATTTAAACACATTTTTTAGATCGACACCAGTGATATTGGGCTTCAGTGGAGCAGCGCCTGTGGCAATTACTAACTTGTCGTATGTAATATCCGCCACTTCATCTGTCGCCAGGTTTTTCACCGTGACAAACTTTGACTTTCGGTCAATTGCTGTGGCTAGCGTCCTGTTCAGCACCGTAATATCCTTGACGTTTTTAAAATATTCCGGATTTCTCATTGCCCCGGCCGGGGTTTTCATCAAATCCTCAATTTCATTTACCTCGGCTGCCACATAATAAGGCATACCGCAAGCCCCATAGGAGATCATTTCACCCTTTTCGATTACTGTAATTTCCGCCGTAGGATCGCTCCTTCGGGCCTTTGAGGCCGCCTTAAGTCCCGCAGCCACAGCACCGATTACTACAATCTTCATCTTAGTCCCCCATTTTCTGATTTATTGCAACCGCTATATTACATGTCCCTACGGGTTTTCTCTCTAGTGCTTCCGTAATATCTCCTGTGAATATGATGTACTTTTATTCTCACGATTGGCCCTTTATCAGCGTTTAAACAGGCCTCTATCGGAAAGACCTACTCTTCTTTTTTCCCGTTAGTTTCATCCTTTTCCTGCTATATATTCTTATCCCACCCCTCAGGGGAGGGGATCAATAAGCTATTATAAATATATTATAATTTGGCTCATTTGTATATAGTCATTTTGCCAAAAAATAAAAGCCGTCAAGCGACGGCTTTATTATAATATCCGGCTACGCCCAAAGGCGTGCGGCGCTATCCTCCCAAAGTACCACCCGGTTACGGGCCAGGGAATGCGGTACGTTTATCAGGCGCTGATTGCGGGAACCACGAAAAGCTAACCCCAAATCGCGCTCCGCCTCATGATAGGGACCATCAATCAAAATATCAGTATTGGCCAGAAGTTGCCGAACTTCTTTATTATGGTATGACCCGGTCACCAGTTGCTCAAACAGAAAGCCGGTATAGGTAACGACGTCAAACCCTTTGCCCTTGATCAGTCCTGCGAGGTAAGCCAGCGGTTTGGCCTGCATGAACGGTTCCCCTCCGGAAAGAGTAACCCCGCGAATCAGTTTCGCCTTGCAAATCAGGCTAAAAATTTCTTCCGTATCCATCAGCGTCCCGCCTTCCGGATCATGCGTCTTCGGATTGTGGCAACCAGGACACTGATGGAGGCATCCTTGGGCAAAAATGACGAATCTAATTCCGGGACCGTCAACCACACTATCTGTTGTTATACCGGCAACTCGAAGTTTCATGACATTCCCTCATCAATCAAAGTCAATTATTAGGTAACCGTTCGGACAGTTCGGCGAATTTGGCATCATTAAATCTGTCCACAGTGCTCAAGTATCCGGTAATCCGCCGAACGCGCCGGATAGATGATGTTCCGCAGGACGGACAGCTATCGACGTCAATAACCCCCAAATAGCCGCACCCATCGCAAAAATCAATCGGGAAATTGATGCCGGCATATCCCATGTCGCAGTCCTTCATGAAGTGAAGGATATCTTCCACTGCACTGAGATTATTGATCGGCGGGGAACTAAACTCGACATAACTGATATGGCCCGCGTTGGCGTACTTGTGGTATACACCTTCAAGCCTTATTTTTTCGTGAGCAGGAATCGGGAAATTCACCGGAATATGGAAGGAGTTAGTGTAATACTCTTTGTCAGTTACGCCTGGAATAAAACCATACTCTTGACGGTCCATTCCAACAAACCTCCCTGACAGTCCTTCTGCCGGAGTGGCCAGCAGCGTATAATTCAGGTCATATCGTTCGGAAGCCTTATCCACCTGATTACGCATAAAGGCAACGATTTCCTCACCCAGGACTTGTGCTTCCTCGTTCTCGCCATGATGAACACCAGTAAGTGCAATCAACGTCTCAGCCAGTCCAATAAATCCAATCGACAAAGTTCCGTGCTTGATAACCTTCTCGATTTGATCACCAGGTAAGAGATTCTCTGATTCATAATATAATCCCTGCCCCATTAGGAAAGGCATATCTTTTACTTTTAGCTGAGCCTGGACTTGGTAACGGTGAAAAAGTTGGTCAGCTGCCAGGTCGATCATATCAGCCAGTCCCTGATAAAACTTCATCAGATTGCGTTCAGCTTTGATCGCCAATCTGGGCAAGTTTATAGTAGTAAAGCTAAGATTACCCCGCCCGTCGGTTACCGGTTCCCCATGCCTGTTAGCAACAACTCTGGTCCGACATCCCATATAGCCCACCTGGTCACCATACTCTTTATTAAAAGAAGAGTCCATAAAACTAAAGGTTGGGTTTAATCGCTGAGAAGCAACACGGATAGCCAATTTGAACAAATCATAATTGGGATCACCAGGATTAAAATTCACGCCTTCTTTGAGTTTGAAAATAATATTGGGGAAAATCGGATTCTCGCCGCGTCCCAGCCCCTTCTCATAGGCCAACAAAATATTACGTGTTACCATCCGCCCATTGGGAGTGACATCGGTGCCGACATTGAGACTGGAAAATGGAACCTGAGCTCCCGCCCGGCTGTGCATGCTATTGAGGTTGTAAATCAACGCCTCCATGGCCTGAAAAGCCTCTTCTTCAGTAGCGCTAGCCATAAATGGAGCCATATCGCGATCGAAAAAAGCGAAAGACTGCCCACCGTGCATATCGTTCTGCGAACTTTGAAGAATAATCGCCGCCAAAGCTGTTGCCGACCCCGGTCTTTTGGGCGGACGAATAAATCCATGTCCGTTATTGAATCCGTTGGTTAAGAGCTTCGCCAGCGGAATCTGCACGCAGGTCAAAGTTTTTCCATAAAAATCGAGGTCGTGAATATGTAAATCTCCGCGTTTATGGGCGATGGACATATGCTCAGGAATCATTCGGTTCAGGTAATACGCTTTGCTGGCAGCGCTGGCGATCTGCAACATTTTAGCAGATGGGGAATTGGAAACGTTGGCGTTTTCCCGGCTGGTCTCCACCAAAATTTCTCCCACAGCATCCATCAGATCCGACTTGGCTTCCCGTATTCGGGTGCGCTGATTACGATATATTATATAAGCTTTAGCAGTTTTGGCATGGCCCAGATCGATCAGTATTTTTTCAACCGCGTCCTGGACATCCTCCACTCCGAATAAACCGCCACTATATTTCTGCTTTAAATGGCGCAATACCTCCAGAGTAAGCTCCATGGCCATCTGCTTGTCCGCTCCGCCCACTGCTTTGGCGGCTTTAAAAATAGCTTCCGTTATTTTTGCTTCATCAAACGAAACTTCCCGGCCGTCACGTTTCCTTATTGTCACAAACATAAGAACATCCCCACCTTTTAAGTTTGGCCTTTCGTCGTCTTCATCAATACTTCCAACTCTTGTACGAAATTGTTAAGGTCAGCAAATTGCCGGTAAACAGATGCGAAACGCACATAAGCAACCTGATCAATGTCTTTTAGATATCGCATTACAGTTTCACCGACATGACGCGAGGATACTTCCCGTTCCATTGAATTGCGGATTTCTTTTTCGACCTTGTCAGCCAGCGATTCAGTGGTGCTAAGGGGAATCGCCCGCTTCTCGCAGGCCTTCAGCAAACCGTTGAGCAACTTTATCTTGTCAAACATTTCCCGCCGGCCATCTTTCTTGATAACCATCAGTGGCGTTTCTTCCACTACCTCATAAGTGGTAAACCGGCGTGCACACTGCAAGCATTCACGCCGCCGGCGGATTGAACTGCCCTCCTCCGCGGATCGTGAATCAATAACCCGACTTTCTGCAAAACTACAAAATGGACAACGCACTAATTTCCCCCCCCACAGCTATAAAGCCGGCAAATAATACCAATCGCAAAATCAAAGTATTTAGGTCACAGTCTAAAGAGGACTACCATATGTTGTAGTTCCCTGATAATATTTACGCCACATATTGTGTAAATCCTGCCGGAAAATTAATTTTCTGCAAAAAAAATGAAAATTCTACAAAATATTTTTTCGACAAATTGTCTGATAACACTTTACGAACTCACGTTTGTATTTATATAATAAAATATATCTTTCGGAATGCTAAATGAGGTGACTTATTATGTTAATCCTGCAAGAAAATGCATCCCAGAATAATAGCTGTATTGCATGTCGTCGACTTCGTGACAATTGTTGTCTTAGCCCATTAGCGAATCAACCCCTGATTATAAACAACTTCCGCCAGAACTGCCCCTATTATCACAGCAAACCGTGCCCACACTCTGAACAACTTGTCCTCTGGAGACAAAAAAAACTTCATTGTGTATGACAAGTCGTACTTATTGAATTAGCCTTTCAGGTTCATCCGCACGGTCGGCTGCTTCATACATTTTTCCTGCTAAAATTCCAGCAAACTGACAGGCAGGCCGCTAGCACCGGCCTGCCTGTCAGTTTATCGAAAAACTCTCGATATCTTATTTAAATAGAATCAAAAGCTGGTGAAAATCTCCAGATGCCAGGCGCAACAAGCAGCGGGGCCTCTATCAACAGCCCGACGGCCAGGTCGGTATTTATATCCGCCTGGCCGTTAATCACTTGTTTATTATTCCACACTAACATTATCGCCAATATAAGCAAGACATTCTACTTCTCCAGATGTTTTAAGTCGGCAAAAGCAGGACTTTCCACCAAGATACAATCAATACCGATTTTGCTGATTTTGTCCCAGGGAATAACAATGTCCTCGTTGCGGCCGAACAGTCCCAGAAACCGGCCTGGACCGGGAACCACAATGGCTGTAAGCTGGCCAGATTCAATGTCAATTTCTATATCCATAATACCGCCCAGCTGTTTGCCGTCAATAATATTGATCACATTCTTGGTCTTCAGATCGCTTGCACAATAGGTAATGTTTTTCAAACCAAACACCTCCGCTATTTACTATGATAGCAAAGATGTTTTTATGATAAGAAAAACTAACTACTCAGTCAGCAGCAGGCGGCTTTGGCAGTGGCATCCAGTGAGTAATCCAGTCCTGCGGAATTTGATTCGATCCTATAGTACTTACCCATTCACAATATGCCAGGCTGTACCATCCCAGGTACATTTCGCTAAATCTACCCACCCATAACAATACTGTGTCTTCCTTTTCCGGCAGCCCATCTTTAACACTAACCCACTGCATTACATATCCCCCTTGGTTTTTGGTGAATTCGACTCGCCTCTTCATGATTCCTGACCGTCCACGCCAGCTAGCTATACATTATTTTATAGCAGTTCGAATCAGGTGTCTATCCATAAAAAAAAACCGGGGTGACGACCCCCAGCTTTTTCGAATCTGATCTGACACCCTATGAATATATAGAAGGGCGGGCTATGTTCTGAAGTCAGATCGCACCGGACTCTTCTTCACCAATAAAAAAGAAAAGCAGCAGGATAATGATGATAAAGATTACGAAGAAGCCATTACCACCACCACAACCACCGAACCCACCGAACCCACGACCCATTTTGAAAACCTCCTTACAGAATTAAATCTAACCCACTGTATGATATGCAATAAATCTACTTTTGCTTGTGACTGGAGAAAAATAAAAACCTTTACTTTGACCGCTGGCACCGCACCTAAGAAACAGCCAAACCTCATACCCCGGTCAGAAATCAAATTTGCATATAATCCCACAAGGTCACGCCTTAGCGGGTTATGTCGACTATCCATAAAAAAACTGGGGTGACGATCCCCAGTTTTTTGACTTTATCGATCTGACATCTATAAATATACAGAAGGGCGGGCTATGTTCTTTGTCAGATGATCGTTCCAGACTCTTCTTCACCAATAAAGAAGAACAGGAGCAAGATAATAATGATAAAGATCACGACGAAACCATTACCTCCACCACAGCCACCGAAGCCACCGAAGCCACGACCCATTTTTGAAACCCTCCTTACATAATTGAATCTTAATACACTATATGTTATGCGAGAATTGTCGTTTTGCTTATGTCGCAATAAAATAAGGGGTAATAAAAGCCCTCAGGCAAGAGCAATTTCGGAGACTAAATTATATTGGCGTCAGGTTAATATTTACGGCTGTCGTATTTGAAGTCAGTTTTTGAATGAGTCCCATTATTGAATTCCATCACAACGAAGGTCTACACCAATCCTAGCGCCCCATGCCGCTCTGCATTGCGGCATAACCTGAAGATCCAGGTCAGATC